>JAABUI010000282.1_pt1 | contig 12317 bp, 5 predicted proteins | sample 5559111 | NCBI WGS metagenome assembly JAABUI01 (sample SAMN10711870, study PRJNA513365) | rock metagenome | isolation source: Antarctica rocks | place: Antarctica: Victoria Land, Buttleship Promontory
GGACCCTACATGATTCCTACATTCATGGGGATAAGCTAAGTCGACATCGAGGTGCCAGACTGCGCACTCAATTTGAACTCTCTGGCGCAATTGGCCTGTTCAAAATTTGTTATCATAAAGGCTTTTTATCCTTTATTTCCATCTTTCACAAGATGGTTCAGACTATTTCTTCATCTTTATTTACTATACTATTTATTTGTATATATTGTGCAACACGATACTTGTTATATGTTTTTTATTTTATTTTTACCTATATAATAAATATAAGATCTATATAATACATATATTTACTGGTTTTACCCTAAAAGATAAATAATATAATTACTAATTTTTTATTATTGTTAATGTTATTAATATATATATAACAATTAAAGAAAATTTCTAATAACTACTTACTCAACCCTTTAAACCAAAAGATCCAATACGAATTTTAGATTTTAAAAATGTATATTGTAAGTTAGATTTAGCATGACCTTTTAATAAAACAGTAGAAAGTCCTTTAAAAGAGGAATCCATGTTTTGGATATTACCATTATACCTAAGTTTAAAAACGGATCTTGCGGCTGTATTACGTCTAGATAATCTACCAGCCGCTTCTAATCTTATACCATTTATAAACTTGTGCTTAATAGAAGTTAAAATGGTGTTTGTAACATGTTCAAGACTTTTTTGTTGTTTTAATCTAAAATCTTCTGGATATAATTTTAGCAACATTTGCTCAATAGTATCTTTATCATGTATTTTGGATTTAAATATTAAAGGATCAGGTACTAAATCATTAACTTTTAAATTTTGCATCTTTCTTTTTCGATTGTAAATGTCATTAAATATTTCTAATTTATTTATATTTGGTAACTTAAACTTTAATAAAGAAGCTTTTAATACTCTTAATAATCTATTATTTCTATTTTTTAGCTTTGTAACTATAGTTTCTGTAAAAATATCACTATTAAGATGAAAATATTTTAAGCTTACCAGATTAAATTCTACTTTTTTGTTGTAAACCTTATTAATTAGGCTAGTTAAAGGTAAAATATAAAAATTTTCAAACTTAAATTTGTTAATAGATATTATCTGTTTAAGATAAATAGTTCGCATTTCCTTTTCTAGAGTTTTAAGAAAAAAATTCTTTAAGTACTGGTTTTCATAACTTTTAAATTGGTAATTATCTCAATTAAGAGTTTTAAATAATATATTTTTATGTTTTATAACTTTTGAAACGATTGTTAAACTTTGCTCCGTTATATTATTTTTTTTTTTTCTTAAATCAACCACAGCTTGTGTAAATTTTTTTTCTTTTCTAATTTGTGACAAGTTGACTTTTTTTCTATTAAGTAAATTCTGAGTTTTATTTTTTACAACAGTAATTAAATATTTTAATTCTATATTTTCTAATAAATTAAATTTAGCTATTCTGTTTATCTTGTTTAGATAATATTTTTTTTGTCTATTGTATACATATAATGTGATAACTACTTTATCGTTTGTGTGTTTCAGTTCGGCCCTACTCACCAATATTCTATTAGTTGATAACCTTCTAACTCTCATACGTCGTAAATGGCGAAACTTTATGTTTTTTTCTAGTTTACGGCTGTATAAGTTAAAATAACTTTTGATTAGTTTAAGTATAACCTTATCAGCTATAGGTAGTAATTTAGTTGTACTTTTATTATAAGCATATATACTGTTAAATCACTCTTGGTTTGCAGGTGGATAGTGTCTAGTTTGACCTGCCTCATAACCTTTGTTATTTGCTTTATCATAGTTAGAGTTTTTTAGTTTTAGATTAAAAATGTTTAACATATTGCTTATTAATACAAAGGATTCTCTAAATTTTATTAGATTATATTGCATGTCCTGAGCTCAACTTTTAATATATTAGTTGAGTCTGTTTCACTAATATTGTAATTAACAATATTAACCATTATACAGACATATCTTAAGCCCGTGTTGTTTATCTATATTTTCGTTTTATTTATAAAAACCGAAAATAAAAACCTGTTAAATTAAGATAAGGCCAAAATTGTTTAAATAGTTTTATATAAAAGATGCTGGGTTTAGTAGAAGGTTATTGTTAGCAATACTCACCTTCTAGTCGTTGAACGTTCTTACTTAACTTGTAATACTAGCTTTTAATTTTTAAAAGAGGGTACTACAAGAATGCTTAAGCAAGTTTCGCTTCAAATACACTTATTTTAGTATATAATAAGTATTTCTTGAAATTAACCCAGATATTTGCCAATAGTTTTTATAAACATTGGAGGACTAACTTTTAATCCCTAGCGTAGCTTTTTCAATAATCCAAGACCTTTCCTTTCTGCATCTTGTGATCATATGCCCCGCTTACGCGACTGAAAGACATGTGAGTCAAACAGTAAAGCAAGATTAAGCCATTAAACTTTATAAGTAAATAATTATCATTATACTAACTATCTAATAAAAATGACCAGGTTAATTCCGGAGGTAAATTAAATAAGTTAGTGAACAACAAAAAGCATTACTAATATATTATATTTTGTTTTTTACAATTCTGTTCTGTTTTCTTGTTATTATTAACAATATTGTCAGGGTCTTCAATATATATTCCGTACCGTGTTTGGTTGGCTTTGTGTTGTAATAGGGTCTGGGTCTTAAAAATATATTGCGTGTTTGGCTAGCTTTGTATTGTAATAGTGTCTGGATCATTTTATAAAAACTGATATAATACCTAAATAATGCTTTAATTACATCTATAATTGGTGATAGTTAAAATCTTACTTATATAAAAAAATATTTCTAACTTAAATAGATTAATAACTGAATTAGTTGTAAAATTTTTACATTAGTAATTGTATATTTAATATTACATATATGTGATACAACTAATAACAAACTAAAAATAAAAAACATGTACAAGGCAAAGCCTATACATATTTAATTGCAAAATGCAATTTTACGAATTTTGGATACTCCCAGATACTTTTTGTGGGATCTGTGCCCCGCATAAACTGCCACCTAGCAATTGTTCCACTTTTAAAGGTAATACAATATGATAAATGAAGTAAAGGTGTTTCAATTATATCTCACCAACTACCTTATGCACTACGACTCATAATATCATACCCAATAACTAGCAACAGTAAAGCTGCATAGGGTCTTCTCGTCTAACTAGAGGTAAACTGTATCTTCACAGTTATTCCAATTTCACCGAGCCAATCATAGAGACAGCTGTTGTATCGTTACATCATTCATGCAAGACCGCATTTAACGGCCAGGGTGTTCCGCTACCTTAGGACCCTCACGTTAAGGCCGCCATTGAACGGGGGTTCATTCAAAGCCTAGCTTATATTAGTCAGCTAAGCAAATCGGATAACCAGCCGCCATTGGGCAGAGATCACACGCAGTACTTCGATTTTAGTCTTTGCAACGTGCTTTGTTTTAATTAAACAGTCGTACAACACCATTCTGTGCCTCCTGTTCCTAGCCTGATATTAATCAGGAGGAATGGCCCACCTTATCCCGAAGTTACGAGAGTTAATTTGCCGAGTTCCTTAATGATTGTTCACTCGAACGCCTTCGTATTCTCTACTTGCTTACTTGTGTTAGTATTTAGGTACGGTTGTGTTAGTATGAATGTTTATTAAATATTCATACAAGTTTAGAGTTTTCCAGAACACTTATCACTATAGCACTTGCTATTACTAACTGTGCACAAATGTTATTTGTCAATAAACTCAAGGTTTGCTCATCGTTTAGTCCTTTAGGCTGTAGGTAGTACACTATATATCAATAAACAGAATTAGTATCTAACAACTATAGTAAACCAGACCATATCATAAACTTAGAGGCCGTTACTTTATTAAATACCATAAGCTTTAGGCGAGGGCATTACACCCTTTATCGTTACTCATGTCAGCATTCTCACTTGGGTTACCTATAATTTCATTATTCTTGGTATCTTTCTGTTTGTTTTGTTTTGTTTTACCATGAATCTGAAATAAGTAATATATACTTGTAATATTTAATATAATATATTTGTATCTTAAAAAGAAAAAATCTTAGGTATGGCCAATGTTCCGCTACCCCATAAATACAATATATAACTTAGATATATAAATAAATATGGACAAGGTCTCGGTATCTTGTTTAGATCCGTTAAACCTTCAGTGCTTTTGTCCAAATAAACTAATGATATAGTTTATTTTTTTTATAATTAAACCAGTGCTCTGCTACGAGGTCTTCAAAAAATGGCTGCTTCTAAGCCTATTTCCTGGGCATATTGGAAAAAAACTACCTTCATTTCACTTAACAAAAATTTAGGAACCTTATTAACTCTTGTTCTGGGCTGTTTCCCTTTAGACATACAACCTTAGCGTACTATGTCTGATTATTCAATATTCATCATAACCCTTCCGAGAACAAATACTCACTGATAAAGCCTTCACGACTTCCCAATGTCTACAAATAACATATAAAAATATGCAAGTTGTATGAGATCACAATTCTGTACCTGCTATGATGTTATTTAAATTACCTACAAATATAGGTTTCGCGGAAAACCAGCTATCCTGGTCAGTTTTGTCTTTCACTAACTTACCACAATTCATCGGATATCTTTACAACGATAACCCGTTCGGGCTTTTATAACCCTGATAGTGGTAAGATCACCAGGCTTCGGGTCTAATTTTAGATACTATATCATTATGTCATAATTGGTTTATCTTAGCATTACTGCTCGCATCTAATATTAACTTGCTGACCCATTATGCAAAAGGTACGCTCTTATTGTTTATTTAAACTTTGGTCGAGCTGCTTATAAAACTACTACTTCTTCCTTTCCCTCACGGTACTGTACACTATCGCTTATATATCATATTTAGCCTTAGAGGAAGGTTCCCCTTTAGATTCAAACAGGTATGTACTCCATTTTACTTAATAGGCTTTTCTTATTTCATTCTCACTACTAGTAGAATCTCGTTTGATTTCTTTTCCTAAAGTTAATAAGATATTTCAATTCACTTCGTTTATTGCTTTTTCAGTTAAAACTGAAAAAATTAATTTATTTCTAATTAGAGCATATGAGCTAACATATAAACGGCCCAATGATATTAACAGCCACCTTTATAAGGGTGGCACTCTCTTTGATATATAGCTATGAGTCCATAATAGTTTCTTTTTATACTTGCTGTCATAAAATTTCTTTTATGACAAAATAATACTATCCATATCATTTACACTATTATTAATGTATTTTATACATAAAAAAAAAGTAAATTTTATTAATGTATTTTATACATAAAATAAAGTAAATTTTATTAATGTATTTTATACATAAAATAAAGTAAATTTTATTAATCGGGTCATTATGATTCGAACATAACAGATCCTCAACCCAAATGAGACGCCTAACCAACCTGGCTCTAACCCGTGTATTTGGACAAATTTTAGATGTATAATCTAGTAAGTTATCATTTACAGAGAATATCCGATTCGAACGGATGTGGTCGTCGGACCAAATAAGTTTCAAGCTTATCACCATAATCCACTCAGTCAATTCTCTTCTTTATATAAAAATGTAATTTGTTTTTTATACTAGTTGATTCCTTAGTGACTTGAACACTAAACCTACTCTTATCAAAAGTATACTTTACCAATTAAGTTAAGGAACCTTTTTTTTGTAGAAAAAAAATCATACAATATACAAACTTAGCTATTATTTTTATATATATATAAATAACAGATAAAATATACAATTACATTGTGAACATTTTTTAGTTTACCTAAGCTTACAGCTATAGGGGACATTTTAAGGTATAAACCATAAACTTAATTATTTTATATATTTATAGCTATTGTTGTAGCCGAAGTCTAGATAACTTAACCTGTCACCATCTATAACACCTATAACTATAATAACACCTATAACTATAATAACACCCTCATAAGACAAACTTTAATAAAAAAAACTAATAACATCTCAATATTGCCAAGAGCACTCAGATTTGAACTGAGTATTTGAAGTTTGAAGCCTCCTATTTTGCCAATTAAATTATGCTCTTAACCATATGTAGTAAATATTATCTAGCATATGTATTGTAAAAAGAGTGCCCATATTATAACTAAAAAGACCCAGTTTAAACTTTCCTGTTAAATTAGACTTTTATTTATTTTTTCTGTTAATTAGCTAAGCTTGTGCAAGATAGGGTTATTTTATATAAATTATTATCGGAAAAAAGATGATTCGAACATCCAGGTGTTAATTACACAATATTTAGCAAATATCTCGCTTTACCAATAGCAATTTTTCCTTATTTACATATTAATATCTGCAAAATACTTATATATAATAAAAAAGCGAGCTAGATCGGGCTCGAACCGATAACGTTTTTCTCGACAAGAAAACACTTTACCAATTAAGCGACTAACCCTGGATGTAATATAATACGGCCAGCCGAACTCGAACCGGCACTTTCCGTATGGAAGACGACTGGTCTACCATTAACCTATAGCCGTTTTTTTTTAGACCAGGTGGACTTTTACTTTCACTAACACTAACACTTTGACTTTGACTTTGACCAACATAGTTATTATTAAAAATCACCTATTTTGTTATTAAACAACAGTCTCTTAAATACTTAATATATTACATAAATAGGGAAAGCAAAGATAAATTATATCAAGATAACGTTTGAAAGGCAAGGGGTAGATTATCTAGAGATAATGTTGTAAAGGCAAGGGATATATTACTTGGAGATAATACTGGTAATATAAGAAATATATTATCTGGTAATATTAAACCAATTGTTATAATTAGAAAGATTAAGATAAGTCAAGGAAATTTAGGTAAGCGATTTAAAGGAGATTGGTTTATATTTGACTCGCCTAATTGTGCTGATCGTACCTGTAGCCGTACTCCAGCTTCTTGTTGCTCTTGTTCTTGTTGCTCTTGTTGTTGCTCTTGTTCTTGTTGTTGCTCTTGTTTATGTTGTTGCTCTTGTTCTTGTTGTTGCTCTTGTTCTTGTTGTTGCTCTTGTTCTTGTTGTTGCTCTTGTTCATGTTCTTGTTGTTGCTCTTGTTCTTGTTGTTGCTCTTGTTCATGTTCTTGTTCTTCTAGTTCTCTTTCTAAATCAAATAAGTCTTGAATAAGCCTATCCTTTACACTTTCTATCCCATCTATCCAATCTTGCGAACCATCTCTTTCAGCCCATCATAAATCTTGTTTCAATGTATCTATGTCCCGTTGAATCCTTTCATGTAAATCAGCCCCTTCTTCGGGGCTGATTCTAACAAGTCCTATATCATTTTGAGATTGGGATCTAACAAATTCTATATAATGATACTTGCTTAAAATTAAGATCCTCAGTAATATATAGATACAAAAATAAATAGTCATACAAGATCAACAAAATGTCAATATAGTATACCTGACTCCAAACCCAGATGATGGTTTTCAGTCAGATGGTAAGCAAGTAAACGTCACAAACCCACAGCAATAAATGCTGTACCTATAATCACATGTAAGCCATGAAAACCAGTTCCAAAATAAAAACAAGATCCGTATGTCCCATCTGAAATAGTGAAGGTAGACACTGAATACTCTACACCTTGTAATGCAGTAAAGACAGTTGCTAATCCAACTGTCAAAACTAAACCAAGCAAACCTCCACTTCTATTACCTTGTATTAAAGAGTGATGAGCATAAGTAACTGTAACACCAGATGATAACAATAATACTGTGTTAAGTATAGGTAACTCAAAAGGGTTAACTGCTTCTATACCCGTAGGAGGTCACTGAGCTCCTAAATCAATTGTAGGAGACAGCGCACTATGGAAAAAAGTTCAAAATATGGCTAAAAAAAATAAAGCTTCACTTACTATAAATAAAGCAACTCCCATGTTTAAACCTCTTTGCACAGCTAAAGTATGATTACCCAAATATGTAGCTTCTGAAATTACATCTCTAAATCAAAAGGACATTGAGCAAATTAAGGATATAAATGCCAGTGGTAAAAAGTCCCGTGCATTAGTAAAACCATGCATTGCTAAAACTCCAGCAGTTGTAAGTGCTAAAAGAGAAACACAAGTAAGTATTGGTCAAGGTGATGGAGATACCAAGTGAAAAGGATGAGGTTGAAAACTACTTCTTGTTAAGTTTGTCATTAATTATGATTTATTGTTATTTTTTTTTTCGTATATACTATTAAAACATTTTTTATGTAAAATAATATTACTTTATAAGTAATATATTTAATATCAAAATTAAGGAATAGGTGATTTGAACACCTAACACCCCGCGTGTAAGACGGTTGCTCTACCCTTGAGCTAATCCCTTAGGGCTATTAATAAAAAAGCTTTTAAATATTTTACCCACTATGTTAAGCAAATTATTTTTAGAAGGGGATGTTAAAGTTAAACAAACTCGTTGTAGATGAGATATATATTAAATAAATTAAATAAATATGTTGTAATAGGGTATATGTTAAACCTTTATTGTGTAAGGTACTAATTTAACACTTGATATGAGGAATATTTTTATAGTGATGTCTTCTAGTTGGATATTTGTTAAACAGTTAGAAACAAGATTTATAAGACAATAGTAGGTATATAAACTTATGTATAAAAAAAAAGAAGAGAATATTATTAAGACCTACGGGATTTGAACCCACATAATGTTGATCAAAAGTCACATATTTTACCAATTAAACTAAAGTCTCTGGCTTTTTAGAGTTATAACATATTTAAGACCTACGGGATTTGAACCCACATAATGTTGATCAAAAGTCACATATTTTACCAATTAAACTAAAGTCTCTGGCTTTTTAGAGTTATAACAATATTTAAGACCTACGGGATTTGAACCCACATAATGTGGATTAAAAGTCACATATTTTACCAATTAAACTAAAGTCTCTGGTTTTTTATAGTTATAACAATATTTATAACTATCTGCTTGTTAAGACAAAATCTAAATAAGATATATCGAAACAATATATTGATTGTAAATTAATATTTTTATAGATAAAGGAAATAAAGATAACAGAGGAATAATTAAAAAACTAAATATTGAGAGGTAAGGATATATATAAGGGGAAAAAAGAGATTGTTACATTAAAAATTTTTAGCAATTAAGCTATATTTTAATCTTTTTGTTTTATTGTTATAACTATAGCCCCAACCATAGCCAATAGTAATATAATAGATGTTATAATAAGTCATATTGAGTAACTAGTATACATAATATTACCTATACTAGTTATGTGTGTGGTTTCTGCCAGACTTCCATCTCAAACATTACCAGTTACAAATGCTATTTCATCACTATCATTAGAAAAATTAAAAAATTTTTTTACATAATTACTAACAATATCAAACCATGATCAATTAGCTAAATTAATAGTATAGCTATTTAAAGCTGTTAAACTGTATGGTAATATATGATAGACAGGGTAATTAAAAGATAAACCTGTTATTATTGCTAAGGGTATACTGTTGCTACTATCACTTAATAGTTCAGATACTCTAACATTAATTAACATTAAAATAAAAAGAAATAATATTGAAACAGCCCCAACATAAACTAATAAATAGGATAGACCAATAAAACTTATACCAATGGTTAGAAGATATGTTGCTATAGCAAAAAATAAACCAATTAAAAATAAAACAGATACTATAGGGTTTTTGCTTATTATTACAGATATTCCAGATATTATGGAAACCAAAGAAATAAAATCTAAAATCTCACCTCTGTATCCATTAGTAAAAGTTTCACATACTACATATAAAGTATTCATTCAATTAAATAAAAAATTACTATCTTACTGATTTTAATGTTTTATTATAGATAATAAATATTAATATTAACTATTATTTGTATAATATAATATAATAGTAAATGTAAAAAGCTTTAGTTTTATACCGAGCTAAAACTAAAAATAAGCCTTTTAGATATAATCAAAAATATGTATAGCATAAAAAATATTCATTTATGTTATGTTATGTGCTATAGTGGTTACAGTAGTTATTGTAAAAAAAAAAATTTTTTTTTCTCTGGCTAGTCCTATATAACTAATATAAAACAATTTAACAAACATAATGTAAACATAGAGATAAATATAAACATGTGCAAGACTCGAACTCGCGATCCTTGTGTTCGTAGCACAATGCTTTACCATTTAGCCAACACGTTTAATATATATATTCCCTAATATATATTAATACCTAAATATTTTCTGTTTACTTTAAATTAAACAAAATAAACAACTATATTTAAATATATTATTACACCATACTTATCCCTATATTATAAATATTTAAGACAGAGGATAGCCCTTAAAGTGAATCGAACACTTATACAAATATTAACAGTATTACGCTCTACCATTGAGCTATAAAGGCTAAAATGTATAAAAATAAAACAGGTACAGATGCAAAAACTAAGACTTGTATATATTACCTACTATACTAATACTAATACTAATAAATATCAGCAGCCTATTAAAACACAGTCAGATAAACCATAATTTGATATTAATAATTAAGTTATAAAAATAAACCAGTAAATTTAAAGGTAAACATATATTAACAATATACATGGTTATAAACCATTATAAAAAAGTTAGTAAAATTAAATGTTAGTATATTTATGTGTATATGTATATGTATGTGTATGTATATATATATTATTTTAATTACATAATTATATTGTAGTAGTTTAAAGCTTAACTTATATATAAGTAGTAATATTAGGTAAATTATATTTTTTAATTTTATGTGTTATCTATAAAAAAAAAAAATATATGATATGAATAATTTTAATTATAAAATTTAACAGGGAATATAGCAGATTAATAAAAAGTAGTATATAATTGTAAAAACTAATTAGTTTTTACAATAAAACATATTTTAAGTAGTTATGACTATACTAGTGTAAGGGTAGTACTTGGCGAAATAAATAACAGGGATGCTATGCTAATCATTCAGTAACTATAAGATTAAAAATCGACAGGTGCATATAACACTCAGCCAGCCTGTCAGCCAGGCTAGCTATCCTATCCAAAGCCAGTACAATCTGCAGGAGACTAGGAGACAAGAGATTCGAACTCTTAAAAGTTTATAACTATTGAGTTTACAGCTCAACCCATCTTACCTATAATGGGAGTCTCCTTTAAAGTAGACTTAAACTAAATGTATTACTAATAGCTATAAATTTTACCTAACTGTTATAAAGTATATACCTTTAATGAACAATTTCAATTGTAAAGTATTTATTTAACAATAGTTTTTTAGGTTTATAAAAACCTTCAACTGTATAATACCTAAGAACTATGTTTTTACCTATACAGCTTGTTTTTTATATTTATATATTACAGTTTGCTTACCTTAAATGTCAATTACTAGTTTAGGTATTTTAATAGACATACTTATATTAGCTATAGTTTATTTTTTTTAATAAATGTATTATCATTAAAATATTTAACAAATCTCTTGGATAAATATATATAATACCCTATATGTTATGTGTATTACCATTTTTAAGATTTGTTTTTGAACATATGCCATAATTACCCTAACAAACATAAAAATAAAAATAATATTTTGTAAATATATATATTATATATAAGTTTATATATTTATATAAATACAATCTTATTAGTGTTAAGTGTTAGTATTGGTCTTACTGTTGTTACTAATATAGGCAAATCCCAAACATTAACTATAAATACACAGTTTTGAAATAAAAAGTAGTTGTAAAAGGTTTGTGTGTATAACAGATATTAATCATATTATAAACTTTTTGGCTAAAATAAAGTAATAATTTTTTTTTTATTTTGGTAATAAAACCATACCACCTTATATATGTATAAGAGATAATAAAGTACTTACAGCTCTATCCAAAAGTAGAGTGTTAAGCTTAAGGTGACCTGAGTTATTTTGTATAGTTAACCTTACTACTAACTGTGTGTGACAGGTACCTACTCATATGATTATTTAACTTTTAAGTAAGGGAAGAAGGAAGAGAATCGAACTCTTGGCATAAAGATATTTTTATTTTTAACATTGAGTATTTAGTTCTACAGTATTTGCTATTGAGTTAAATTTTCAACCCGTCATACCAACAAACGGAACCTTCTTGGAAAGCGTATTGTAGAATTATGTATAGGTATAAACATACACCTACGAGGAGAAATGTATTATTTTTGGTACGATAATACACCTACCTTTTTAATACTTTTTAATATTTTTATATTAATATTAAATTTTTTTAATTTTAATAAAAATTTACTGTTTGTTTTTACATCAGTATCTGAAGGGGGGGGGGGGGGGGGGGTATTGTT
>JAABUI010001748.1_pt1 | contig 12315 bp, 7 predicted proteins | sample 5559111 | NCBI WGS metagenome assembly JAABUI01 (sample SAMN10711870, study PRJNA513365) | rock metagenome | isolation source: Antarctica rocks | place: Antarctica: Victoria Land, Buttleship Promontory
ATGTGCAGTCTCATTTCCACCAAGACGGATGCCCGAGGCCGCTCCTTCTCGAGGCTCGCTCGGGCAGGTTTTAGTGTCCGGCGCATCAAATGCTTGGCCCCCTCATGGCTGCGTGGCTGCCCGGGATGTCAATCGCGGGGGGGCTTAGCTGGGGCCTCGAGCAGTGTTGTCTAAGAATGGCTCAGGATCGTTCAACTTCGTACCCTGAAGGCTGGCAAAGGTACTTCGAATGCTATTCCTGCTGCCAGTTGCTACATCTCGTCTGCGAGTGCCAACCCATCACTAAGGCCAAGGCTTAGTCCTAGTCGTGTCTGGCCGAGCCGCGCAACATTGGGGAACAAGAGTTGCTTTGTCCTCTCGTCATTCGTCATTGAAAACGGTTGAAATACGAACCGTCCCTTAATTGTTCCAATGGCAGCATCCTACTGAACTTCTCCATTATTCCCGGCAACCTGACAGGATACGACACAAAGGTCAACATTGTCCGGAACGAGGCTTCATCATGAGCCAACGTCCGCCCCAGCTAGGGGCTACGTTTACTCCTGGAGGTGTGGATGATTTCTACATGCCGGAAGTCATCTCTCCTGCACCGCAGCGGTGGGTCAATGGAAAGCCCTCAAACCAGCTTGACGTTCGCGTGGGACTAGCTCACTGACTATCTACAAAGCGTCACTCCAGAAGTCCCCGAAAAGATGCAGGATGGTATCGCTCACCTTGAACTAGAGGCTGCACCGGTCAATCGCCTATCCGGATTGCAGTCACCATCCCCCATAGATGGAAGGCAAGGAAGCATGCCTCCTCCACTCTCAAGCCGCCACTCTTCCGTTTCCACATTTTCAGTTTCCAGCGAGCAAGTTCAAGGCCAGGGACACGGCCACCAATCTCCAGCTCAGGCCAACTCTCTGGCGAATCAGTATGCGGAGATCATAGATCAACCGACCTTCTCTCCGTTTCCCCCGCTCCGAAAACGACCTGCGAATGTCCCGCCCTCAGACGAAGAAAAGGAAGGCATTCTCGAAACTGCGCGCACACCAGTTTTGACCTCAGATGATCCGGAGATGCAGTTGAGCTGGGCACAGGATACATTAGCATGGGTCGAGATTGCCTCTCAAAATGAAGCAAGAATTTCGGAAAACAAAGCAGGAAGGGCCCAGACGCCTCACATAGAGCACCAGTTACGGGTAGATGCCATCAATGTCGTGTCATTCCTCGCCGATCAAAACCATCCCAGAGCGGGATTCATGAAAGGAATGTGGCTAGAGTTTGGAAAGTTCGGTTTTCGATTGGACAAGAAGGAAGCTTTCCGCTGCTATCAGCGGTCAGCACAACGAGGCTTTGCAAGGGCTGAGTATAGAATGGGGATGCAATTTGAAAGCTCCAACGAGCCGGATAAAGCAATCAAGCATTATACAATTGGAGTCCAGGGAGGAGATTCAGCGTCTCACTATGTAAGCACTTCTCATACCCACGCTTTAGGCAATGAAGATTTTGGAGGGAGGTCTAACCAATCCAGCGTCTCGGTATGATGATTCTTCTTGGGCAACATGGACAGCCTTTGGATTACGGGAAGGGGATCAAGCTTGTCAGCTATTCTGCTCAGACAGCTGACGAGAATGCACCGCAAGGAGCATACGTAAGGCGCATGACACTACACGCTCAGAGCAGGTCTAATCCCAGCTTTAGGTCTACGGCATGTTATTAGCCCGTGAACTGCCCCAAATCAACCTACCCGAGCAACTACTGCCATTGAACATTTCTGCAGCCAGATACAATATTGAGCACGCTGCGTATTTAGGTTTCGCAAAGGCACAAACAAAGATGGGGGCCGCGTACGAACTCTGTCAGCTTGGATGCGACTTTGATCCTGCCCTCTCCCTTCATTACAATGCCCTGGCTGCTAAACAAGGCGAACCCGAGGCTGACATGGCCATTAGTAAATGGTTCCTCTGTGGGTATGACGGGACTTTTGAGAAGAATGAGGAGCTAGCATTCACATATGCACAACGCGCGGCGCAGACTGGACTAGCCACGGCAGAGTTTGCCCTGGGCTACTTCTACGAGATTGGCATATGCATTCCAGCAGACCTGAAACAATCGAGATCGTGGTACGAAAAGGCGGCGGATCACGGCAACAAAGATGCCGTCGCACGGATTGAAGGCATTTCTCGCTCAAAGACGCTATCGCGAAAGGACCATGACAAGGTTGCTGTTGCCAAGATCCAATCCCAGTATGGCTCACACAGAGGTAAACGGCCTGAGCGCTTCAAGAACGCTTCCGCACCCATGCCTAGCATATCGGACAGTCCCGTTGATATGCCAGAACCGAGCATACCGAAACCAAGGCCTGGCCAAAGCCAGCCATACGCGTATCGTAATTCGAATGGGCCGCCTTCAAGGCCTCCTTCTGCGGCTCCTTATCCAATGGACGATGTCAGAGGACGACCATCACCAAGACCCACAAACGGGCCATCCCACTCCCATCAAGCTCCTCCTGCGAATGCTCCTGTCCGACCCTCTTCAGCAGCTCAATCCGAAAATTCCTTTGGAGACAATAATTTTAGAGGCTCGGGATATCCAACGTTTCAATCTTCCAGACCAGGTCCAGGCGGTCCAAATATGGGCCCTGGTCGTGGGAGGGGTACTCCAGTATATGGAACCGAGAACTTTGGCGCTGGCCGTGGACGAGGTGGTGCAGCATATGGGCAACAGGGTCCTCCTGGCCCTCAAGGTTATCGGCCGCCTAATTCAGGCCACGCTAGCCCTCAACTTCAAGGCTCTCCGGTGTTGAATGCTTCACGACCATCAAGCGCTCAACCTCCAGCTATTGATATCGGGTTCTCAGCTCCGCCTGATCCCTCTGGTGCTGATCGTAAAAGAAGACAGCAAAGAATTGATAGTGCGAACATGTCTCAGCAGGGTAGCATGCCTCCACCTGGTTACGGGCCCCCTCCAGGAGCGCTGCCTAGGCTATCCAGCTATGATGGGCCAGGTAGACAGCACGACAGGCTATCGAGCCTGCCTCACTCCCAAACCATGCCCAACAATCGAGCATCCAGCCCCTCACGAAGGCCTGTCACATCTGGGGGACGGCCAGGTGTGTCATTGCATGATCCTCCCTCAAGACCTGACAGTGCTGCAACTCTACCGAATCTACCTCCTCCTAAGCTCCCTAATCCTGATCGACCATCTGCCACACCGCCGCCAAACGTACCTGCGGCCAGACCGCCCGGGAAAGGCCCAAAAACATTTCAAGAAATGGGTGTACCAGCGACCAAGCAAGAAAGCGATTGCGTGAGTAAATTTTGGCTAGAAACTCTCTTTTCTGATGCTGACTCTATGGCAGGTTATTATGTAAAGTTGTGTTCATACTAGACCGGATATGATGCATTGCGAAGGCGTAGATACCCTCATTAATGAGACCCGTCACGATGACCCAGCGTTTCATCTTCATAGCGAAGGTTCATCAAGAAAATGCACTGAAAATTTAGGGAAGACGTGGATGCTTTCGTATGCTTGGGTATGGTAAATAAGCGCATCTTCCGAGGTTGAGATTAGCGTTTTAGCCTTGCTTCGCCAGAAGAATTCTCCCACCATCATCCCATTTCTTGCTATCTTTCTATTTGATCACATACAAACACTCGTGAGATTCAAGTAAATCGCTCCAGAATGGCCCCTCGCAAAGAGAAGTCCGAAAAGTCTGGGGGAGAACAAGGTGACTGTTGCTTGTGCCTTTCCTTTGTCTGTCTTCTCAACTTTCACAAAGGCACTGCGATGATAGTCGATTATCTCAGTATGTCACGTTCTCTCACTATAGACACTCAATCCTCACCTCCACAGAAAAGCAGAAGTGAGTGGTCATTGGATACCTTCCTTAGCATCGAAGTTGACAGAGCTTCCACCTCGTCAGCCGCCCTTATTCGGTAGGGACCTAGGCTGCCAGCATGTGTTCGCATTGACACCCTTCGCCCCAGGCAATCGACATTTCGGCGAACTTGCACAATAAGGTCACCAAATGTACGCGGTAGAATGTCTCCACGCTGGCTGAGCGATCCTGAAGAATAGGAGCTGACTACATCAAAGCCTATGCTGTGAAGGCGCTCAAAGAACTGCACGAGAATCAGGTGATAGCCGGGAAAGCAGCTGGTGGGTGAAACTCCTCCTAGAGCGATGGCGCCTCGCTAGAATTGGCTCTCCAGGAAAGCAGATGGTCTACCATGCCGTGCAAGACCCCGCAGACGCCATGAGCCTGGAAGATCTAGCAGCAATGGACAAGGAGATCTCCGCCCTCCGCGAGAACATTGCTACCGCCAAAGCCAACGAGAAGCTCCTCCGTGCGAATCTCGTTTCCGTCAACGCCACGCTTTCTACGGAAGAACTACGGAGCAGCGTGTCCATCCTCGAGCATGAGACGAAGGAAATCCTAGGACGTCTCGGGCCACTACGCTCGGGGAATGTGAAGCCCGTGGTGCCGGAAGAGAAGGAGGCCGTGGACAAGGAGTGGAATCAGTGGTCGAAGAAGGCGCGGATGAGAAAGAAAATCTGCATGGAACTGTGGGACTTCTGCACGGAGGAGGTGCCAGAGGGCATGACAAAGGGGGAGCTGTGGGTATGCATCCTCAGCTCGTCCAGGCTCACGTGGTCACTAATGCTAATGGGTTGGTGCATGAAGGAAGAGTGGGGGTTGGAGGGCGACGAGGACTAAATGCTGATGGGGACTGCGAGCAGGGGTGCGATGAAACAGGAACGTGGCAATGAAGAGTGTGGAGTTGCTATCTATGTCTTTTTCTCGTCTGAAGAATGGAAATACACTGAGGAAGAGCTGGTGCTTTGACACGGCAGAGGGATAGCATAGCTCTCAACGTACTTTACACTGCAAATGGAGCTGATGATGACACTTTCGCCACATAATCATACAGCTTCCGCCGTACCCGGTGAGTGAAGCAGAGTACTCCATCACCAGGAAGGTGCTGTCGTGCTGTAGGCTTATTCCTCGTGCATGAAATGATCATCTGCCTCTTCCTTGGAAGAATCCTCGTGACCATCTGACAAAGTGGCCTACTGCCTCAAGGCCAGGCATTGCCTCCTTCTCTACCGCCCATCATTCCAACTGTCCTCTTGTCTCCGCCAAAGCACAGACTGTGCGGATACAGGCAGAAAAGGAAAGTAGGGCGACGTGTGAGGAGGAAGAAGCAGCAGTCATTGGCTTGGGGCGTCTGTGGGGGAATCGACCCGCGCCAGTAGATACCTGAAGGACCCTGAGTGACTGAATCCCGCTTGACAGGTCGACTCGATTGCTCCGCATTTCTCGACATCAAAGTACAGGTAGATGTTTTTCATTCGACAGGTCACCACCACTCAGTCTTCAATTCTTCACCTGACGCAATTCCACAGCATTCTTGATCCGTTGGAAGCATCACATCAGCCAGCTGGCTAGCATTCAACCGTCGCACCGCCGCCATGGCGGCCTTCGCACCTTCTCAACCACTCCCCTCACGACCCCTCCCCGCCGATTTCGTTCCCGCATCACCACCAGACCAATCCTTCTACGCCATGCACACTGCTCCTCAGGACCCAATGTTTCCTGGTACTCCCAACGGCACTCGTCGCGTGCAGCACCGGCAGTCGACCGACGTCCAGGCAAATGGCCACACGGCCGCATTGGCGAATGGCAACGGGGGAATGCCCGTGCCAAACGGCTCCCAGCATCACCTTCCGAATGGTGGCTCGAGACATAGAGGAACAGTGAGCATGGGGGCTTTCGATGGTCCCAGGAGTCCGCCAAATACCAAGAGTGTGTATACAATACCGTAGGCACGGCATGTAAGGTATGAAGCTGACTCGCGAATGCGTAGATACCTCACATGTGCCGTGCAAGTTTTTTAGGACGGGCCAATGCCAGGCTGGCAAGGCTTGTCCGTTCTCTCACTCGACTGATATCTCGACTGTTGATACCCCGTGCAAATACTTCGCCAAGGTATGAATAACGTCCGTGGCGTTAGCCCAGTCTTGTGCTATGCCAGATCTGACAGGACCAGGGCAATTGCAAATTCGGTGCGAAATGTGCGCTGGCTCACATACTTCCCAATGGAAGAAGGGTCAACCGGCCACAGCCACAGATGGCAGGCCAGCTGAATTTGGGTGGGAGAGTAGATCCTCAGTTATACCAGCAGTCAGATCCTGCACTAGCACATTCACTGTTGGCTCAGCAAGCGAATGGTGCTCCCCTGCCGTTCGGTCACCAATTGCCTTTGTACTCGGAGCATGAGCTTGCCCTGCAACAACAGCAACAATTGCGCGAAAACCTCCCAACAATAAATACTGGTTATGTATCACACCCGGACTCAAAGTATGGATCACCTCGAGAAGACGACCGAAATCCCATCTCCCCTATTGGCCATCTCAGCGTCTTAGACGCACCCATGCCCGCCTCCTTCGATAGCCAGGGTATCTCATACATTGCCAGGCACGGGGCTGTTGCAGCATCCGTTCCTTCCAAGTTTGGTCTCGAATCTCCACCTAATTCATTACCAGCAAAGACCACCATACCCACAGAAGCAGTGCGAAACTTACATAGCTCCGCTTTTGGAAGAGATGCTCGAATGAGACTTCCTGATCTTGGTTCATCACCTCTAGGGTCAGGCGACGAAGGCTTCGGGCAGCGGACAATGCATTCGAAGAGGGTAGCCAAGCCTGGTATAATGTCTGCAAGTCTACCGCGTTCAAGAGCTTCCGTCGCAGATGATTGGGATGACGGCTTGATATTCGGGGCTGAGGAGGATTTCCTACCACCAAGTCTACACGAGTTACTAACCCCACAAGAGAGAATGCGCCGGCTTTCCAGGACAGAGCAAGACTCAAGGAGCCATCGCGAGAGTCTCAGCGGCATAGGTACACCGGCTGACCCTGCCAGCAAAGTCGGATCACCACACAACGGTAGCCCATCCCGTTACGGAGCACTCTTTGCACGTCAAAAGCAGGAAGAATCCAACAGCTCAGCGTCAGCGTTCGGCCACGTTGGGTCGCCCCTCCGTAACTCGTCCCTCCATCCTCTTGCAAGTCCCAACATGCGCCCTACCAAAATAGCCGGCGACATGTCTCCCTCCTTCGCCAGCCCACCACGCCAATCCTCCATGTCTATAATCTCTCAGCAGCTAGCTCGCACAAAGCTATCCTCCCACAATCCCGAATCCAATGACAGCTCTACCCCCACAAACAATAACACTCTGCAAGCAGGCCTAGCTCGTCGTCCCTCTTCGTCCTCCAACCTGTCAAACCGTGCGGTGTCATCCGGTAGTATTGCAGGCACGGGCAGGATTGAAGAAGAGCAAGACGGTGTCTTTTCAATGGAGGAAGAAGACGATAACCATCGAAGACGGTATAGTGGACCTGGTTGGGGGTATAATGTGGGCAAACCGCAATCCAAAGTAGATGCGATTGGCACTGGCAGGAGCCCAGAGACCGCGGGAAAGAATTACTGGGGCTGATTTGACTGCAGCAAACGTCTAATCATGGGAACCCACGCTGGGGAGGTTGACGTCTGCTAACCTTGGAATGGGATACTTGCGGATGGCTCTCTCTGTGGGATTGTTTTCCAGCTCGGCGTTTGGGGTGGGTACTGTGGGTGCTAGAAAACGTGAGGTGGGTTGAAAGTCTCATAAAGAGCGATGAATATCAAATGAGCTTGCATGAATGGAAATAGACATGGTACATATAGAGCTATGAAACAAATTGTAATTTTGCCAGATGCCTTTTATTTGGTGATGTTACACATATCCATCTAATTCGCCAGCTCTATATCTCCCATCAACCAGGTATTCATACAAAATACTCACACATCCTACAACTCATCCCTCTTCCTCCTCTCCTCCTCCTTCTGCACTACCTCCTGGATACTCTCCCCCCTCCCCGCCACGCCCTTCCCCTCCGCCCCAGCCAACAACGGCCCCGCCTCCCTCAGCACCCCCGCGATCTCATCATCATACACCGTCCACTCCGGCACCTGTCTCCTCGCCCGACTCAACTTCGGCTCCTTCGTCTCGGGATTATTACACAAATCAATGGTCCGTGCCACACCTAGACTCTCATCGTCACACCACGTCTCGCACCAGAGCCATTCCTGCGGCAAGCTCTTGATCTTAAGTACGTGTTGCATATGATTCGGCAGGTCCTGATCCAGATTGCTCAAGCTGGCCGGATCGGCGCTGAGTTGGTGGTATTGCTGGCGAAGACGATCACCGGCAGCGATCTCACGGAACTTGACGAGGTCGACGACGTAGAGGGCCGAGATGTGGTAAGGAAGGCCGCGCAGGAAATTGGCCCAGTAGCCGGTCTTCCAGAAGCGGAAACCCTCCATCGAAGTGCGGGAATCGCACATGGGCGTGAAGCCGTAGGGGGCGCCTTCGAGGTCTAGGGTGACCAGGTCGTACATGTCTGTGCGGACGATCTGGTCGGCGTCGACGAAGATGACTTTGTCGAGGGAGGTGGGGAAGAGGACGTCGAGGAAGAGGATCTTGTAGCCCCAGATCTCGCGCTGCTTTTCGGATTGCGAGCGGAGCCAGTGCGGCCATTTGTAGGTGATGAGTTCGTAGTCGAAATTGTAGTGGGCGGCGAGGTGTGGGAGACTGGCTTTGAAGGAGGGGGAGAGGAATTGCGCTATGAACCAGAATTTGACGGTTTTTTGCGTGTGTCGGAGCACGGAAACCATCATTATACTGAGCATGCGTTCGTAGAGATGGCCGCTGGCGACGGAGAAAATGTTGATATCGGCATGTTTTGGAGCTGAAGGGGTAAGGCCAACGGTGGAAAGGATAGACGAGGCATATTTGGATGCTTTAGAGAGGTAATCTGCTGGTGTTCCAGGTTTGGTAGACTCCTCGAGGACATCCTCAGCCTCCTTACCAGGTTTGCGAGACAGACGGGGATAAAGCGTTTTGCCTTGGAAAGACATGAGCGTTATGTCAGTGCTTTCATCACCAGGTTGGGGATTGTAGCCGCTTTGACCGGCACTATCTATCTGGAAGATCTGTTCGCTTCGGCCGGGCTGGAGTTGAAGATTCCAGTAGCCTGGATTCGCCTTGAACTGAAAATAACCCAAATTGGCCATGATGATTGTGTCTGCGAAGTGGGGGTCTTTCTCTGTCCCAAGGAGTAATTGAACACCGCGAGGAGGAGGCCCAACAGTGACATCTCGGGAATGGCCCTCGATGAGGATATGCTCAAGCTCGTAGACCGCGTCTACGTCTGCACCCTCCTTTAGGGCACTGAGCTTGATGTTGTCAAGATCGTGGACCGAATCTTTGGGCGCGACGAGCCAGGCTGGCGGAACATCAAGCGCTAGGTTGAGTAACGCTTCCTTTGGCAAACCATCGAACGTTGCTTGAAGACTACGAAGTGCCCCCTCTTTAGTAAAGGACGGCTTAGCTTCTAATACATGCCGATAGAATCTCTTGACAGGCAGCTCTTGCATTTTCTCTTTAGGATTGAGATAAAGTCTGAGGTGAACGCCGCTCAGCTCCGACAGCACCTTCAGAATCGGTACCCATCGTTGAGCTATCTGACTAGTCGGATCTATGGAAGCAACCAGGTGGATCGAGGACGTATCCGCATCGCCAGTCTGGATCATGGTATGGCTGCCCGACCAGACCTCAAATTTGTCCATCCGCATTGTTGGTCCAGATTCAAATATGCCTTCAGGTACATCAGGGACTGTGGAAAGAGCGATGGTGGAGGATAATATTGCGGCCGCCAGGTGCTGTCTCAGTCGTTTGTCAGGAGCAACAGCTGCAACCGCCGCATATGCAGGAGCCAGGCGTTTGGAGCGCTCAAAATCAAGTAGTTGACCCAAGTCGTTAGGTGTAAAAGCTGTACCTTCTGGTATTGGACCCAAAATTCTTCCATTCAAGATCAAGGCTTGCTGCCCGTTCTTGAGGCCAGCATGCTCAACGATGGGGTCGAACAATTTCCAGAAGTCCTTGGCTCGGTCAACCTCCTCCTGGGGATGTCTTAGGTGATCCAAATTATCCTGAGTACATATCATCTGCAGCATGCCTTCCAAGTTACCGGCATCCACATTTCTCCCAACGCCATGTATGTGCCCGAAGATCGTGGCCGAACACGGGGGGTGTCTAGAGTCGGTAGGGTGATGAATGAACAATAGCTCTATATCTTCATGCTCCTTGAAAAAGGTGACCGCAGATGAAAGCAAGTTTGAACCTTGAACAGAATCTAAATCGGCGACCACCAACAATTGCGCAAGTCCTTGATCTAATAATTCTGGCTCTGCGCGTGGCCTCAAGTGTGGCACTTCCTCAAGGAGACTGCCATGCTTTGAAATTAGGCTACCTATATCAATAATCTTGATGCTGGTCTCATCTTCGGGAATGATCAAAGCGTTGCGCTGAACGATAGCCTTCTCTAAGAAGTGGCCGGCAAGCCAGGCATCCTCCGGTATCGCCTGTTCATAAACTTGGCGCTGGATGGTGCGAAGGTCGACATCTATTTTCTGACTCATTACCTGTAACCATGCGTCATTCTTGGGTATAGCGACTCCGTTGGCAAACAATGGCGCAGATGATCCGTCAGCTCCAAGACGTTTGAGATATTCTTGCGTTTTCTGCACCAATATTTGAGATTCTTCTGCCTCAAGCACTGGCTGAAAATCTACAGAACTCCGGTCTCTGCGAAGTGTTCGATCTTGAATGGTGGTTTCGAACGCTTTCTTGTCAGCTAAAGCGACTTTTTTGCCTGATGCCGACTGATAGTAATAGTCAGCCGGTGTTTGAACGCAATGCTAGAGAACTATTGTTCAGGGACCTACAGCTTCGATATAAGCAAGAACGGCGCCAAGGCCATAAGTATCTTGAAGGTGATAAACGATCTTCGCCTGATCTATCGCAGTTGCTGAGTTCGTCAAAGGCACAATACCGAAGCGAATCGGAATCTTTCGCTTCACGAAGGTTTGTAGCGACTCAACAATCAACTCTGCGTCTTTGACGTCCGTCAAGTCAAGTGGTAAGACGATATTGTGGATATCACGTCGAACCTGGGGTAATTGGCCAGGATACGTCCGTTGGAGAAGCTACGAGATCTTGTCAGCACCTAGAGAATATTTGAAGAGACCACAACCTACAGCAGACGATTCAGGGGGCCAGCCACTATATCGCTTATCCTTTTCGATGTCATTCAGCCAAATAATGACTCCACCTCCTTCAAGAGTATCTCGGTAGTCGTAACGTTGGGTTTCGCCTTCCGTTTTGGCTTCCGCAATGGCTGAGTGAGACAGAATGCCGACTGCTTCTGGTCCACTGAAGCCTAATCTCCGCAGATTGTCCGCAATAGAACGTTCGCGCCTTAATTGCTCAAGAAGAGCAAAAGCGTCCATTTGCCGACTTTGCACTTGCAGGCCATTCATCCACACAACATTGTAGCCCGCTGGCAAGAAAGCTTCGCGATTACTGCTGTGCTCTTTCACAAAGTCCATTGTAGCATTACGTTTGGTCAAAGCCGAAGAATGTTTAGGAAAATTTTCAGAAACTTTGACCAGAGTTTCGAAAGGATCCTCGCTAGCCATAACAAAGCTCGCGGTTTTCAAGCCGAGACCAAGTAGCTCCTTGGACGATAGAGGCTTTAGATCTGCAACCTCCTCATCTAGCAACAGAACCTCTGCCGCATGCTTTCCAACTTCTGGTCCACTGCCAGTTAGTGGTGCCTGGTCCTCTGTTTCTTCTGTTCCGGCACTTCTGTCATCAATGACAATGTAGTCTGTCCTTTTAAGAGCCAGCTCAATACCATAACCGTTTACCGATAATGGCTTTGCGGATTGAGAGGCAGAAGGTCGGTACCGAATCTTGTACGAAGTTTGGCCACTTCGTGCCGTGCTACTGATCGTTTGATGGAATTGGCCGAACAAGGGTGACATGATGTCCGCATAAAGTACAGACGGAGAAAGTAGCGCTTCTGAGTCTACGCCTAACGTTCGATCAAACGGGAGATTTTCTGGCTTTCTATGCTCCATCAGTAGAGCGCCTTATAGATCCAAGCCTTCAAACCCTACCTCAATGCATCCACATCTTGCTGAGCTCGGTCTAAGGCTGGCGAGCAATACTGCTTGCCGTCGAAATGCACCCATACTGGGCACGCTGCATCTTGCGCAATCATCAAAGAAGGCTCTACAGAAGTGTCATAGTATTGGTAATGAGCTTCTATTCGAGGGGCTGCTGAATGTACAGATAGGGCGAATTGGAAAGATGCTAGAGCATCTGGATTTTTTATATGTCCATCGTCCTGCACCACCTTTAAGAACGTATTATACAGCTC
>JAABUI010001749.1_pt1 | contig 12314 bp, 17 predicted proteins | sample 5559111 | NCBI WGS metagenome assembly JAABUI01 (sample SAMN10711870, study PRJNA513365) | rock metagenome | isolation source: Antarctica rocks | place: Antarctica: Victoria Land, Buttleship Promontory
GCCTGACCAACCATCTTACTAATCTCTGCGATTCTTTCCCTCTACTGGTACCTTGCAGCAACTGGCCAATATCTCTCCATAACCTATCACACCAATATTCACGGGTGGAATATGCCTCACTTGCTGTCACGCTCCTTCAGACAGCTGTAGCTGGGACCATATCAACTGGTCCATCCTGCCAAGTGGATCTAACCCGCCTGTACAACAAGGCTGTCACTGCCAAGATCGATGAGACAGGCAAGACCATGCACAATGTCAATGAAGAGATCTCCACTTCCATCTTTGGCAAGCTGGTATTCTCATATGTCTTCCCCGTGATCTCCAAGACTGCAGCGATGGAACAGGTTGGCATGGATGACGTTCCGGCTGCTCATGCATATTTCAGGACACAAAACATTATCCATGAATCAGTGCACATTAATGACAATGGAGGACTCCGGTCCAAATTTGGTCCAACCACGTCAGTACTTTGGACAGTTTGCACCTGAATGGATTATGGTACTAAAATGTGAGGAGCGGTATTGAGCAGTGCTGACCAATAATAGGCTTTGCCAACATGATTGTCATCAGCCCCTTGTGGTATATCCCACACATTTGCCTTCAGCAGCTCCTTTGGATTCTTGACAACAATGTCAGTCACAGCAATGCCATTGCGTTTGCCATACTCCTGGCCATCAGCAGACTGGGGTTGATTCGATGATGATGCAACTCAACATGTATGTCAGCTTGAAATGTCTCTCACTAATGTTTCAGATCTCATTTATATGTTGCACCACGCATCAAAGCGCATACCACTTTCCTCTTATACCAGTCAGTACCTGATTCCTCGGGTTGATAGTTTGACAGCCAATAGGAAATTGCTCACACGCAATACTTTTGTTGCCCCAAGGGCAACTGAGGATGGCAAGGCAAATCCTACACAAAGGCCATTCTCAACCTTGTGTCATCTGACTCGACAGCTCTATCCAAGGTCGGCATCACCTTTGTGGAACTCTTTGGTGCTCAATTTGATCCTTAGGTGCACACACATGTCTATGTGCTGCTTGGTATGTAAACATTCTCAGCTGTGCTGACAGCTCCAGGAACATCCGGTTTGTGGGGTCTTGCTACCCTGGCCATCACCTGTCCTCCTGCATACTTCATAGCAAAGTATCAATACAAGATCTTTGAGAAACGCCTCACCATCAACGATGAGAGAATATCCCTCATGCAAGAGGCCATCCAAGCAATTTCTATGATCAAGATGATGGCTGCAGAGAGGTTCTGGTTTGACCGCATCAACAAAGTCAGGAATGAAAAAGTCAAGAGACTGACTCAGGCAAGCCTTCTGGGCCTTGCGTCCAGTCTATTATAGTAAAGACAGTTTTTTTTCATCTGCAACCATGACTGGTTCATGTATAGCTATGCGGCCAACTATTGTTATCATAGTCTCCTTTATGCACTACACCCTGGTGGCAAAACTGACTCTCGCATCTGTGGCTTTTATGAGACAAGATGTCAATCAGAACACCGTTCCGTTTCCAAGGGAAGTCCAAAGAGAATGTTTTGCCTGCCTCATCAACCAGTGCCAAAGTCCTGACTTACCGAATGCTTAGACTTTGCAGCCACGGCATCTGCTTGATGTCAGTACCAGGATTATCAGCTTTGAGAGATCTTACCTGAGGAGCATATGCAACTCCATTCTCAGCCAAAGCCCAGCCCTTATCATAAGGGTTCCAGCAGACCAGACACCCTGTAAGAGACATCCGTAGAACGTAAAAGGGTGCCAATCCGCTTTGCTGAGAGGATTTCTTGGAGTAACAGAGCAATACCGTTGGGGAGATCAAGGAGGACTGGATGAAGCTCTGCAAACCGTTATCGATGAAAATGCTTGACTTACCAACAAATGTGGCAATAGAGGTCTATGTAGGGTCAGTGCCTCAAAGCAGTCATCTTTGTATGTTGCGTGTCATCCTGAGGGTACAAAGTTGACTGCACTTCTGAGGCTACTGGACTCATGCCGGATCTAGCAGTTTTGGAAGACGCTGATTTGACCGAGATTGGGAAAAGGCAGGGCTCACCTCATAGTTTCTCTGTGATACTGACGCTTATCATAGGGGTAAGATCCTCTGGAGTCAGAAAGCCCGCGGTATGTAACCAGCGTTGAGCATGTCTGATGCTGATAGAATTGTAGTCAGCCTTGCCCGGGCCATCTACAGCCAAGCATCACTCATCCTGCTTGATGATGTCATCAGTGCTGTGGATGCACTGACTACGCAGCACATAATACAGCACTGCTTCAAATCCCCACTCATGGCGAATCGGACTACCATTGTGGTTTCTCATGCAGTTGAATCGCTTGCACCACTTGCAGATCAGGCTCTTTTCCTGGACAATAGCCGGGTGGTATGGCAAGGCATTGGTCCAGAGCTTCTGGAGAGCCCACATATGATACACCTCATGACTGAGCCATCAAAAGTCAATGAAGAAGGCCATCTGGGGATCCTACTGAATTCTTGCATTCGGAGAGGCTGGATGCAATCAAGGCATAACACCCAATCAGCTTGTTATTGAAGAACAGCAGGAAAAGGGAGACGTCAATATCAATCATTGGCAAAGCCTGCGGATGTGTGTCACTTACCGGTTTCCAAGCGGACACAACAAGAACAATTGTAATAGCCCCAAAGGACCAGCCCCCATAAATTGTCACAGACACAACGCTGACAAGGACTGGGCTGTTGTTACTCCTGGGGTTTTTTCTCCTGAAAAGAGTCGGCTCACTATTCATAGTGCAAGCTCTCCAATCAGCTCTGAGCAGTAAAAGGCAGATTTCTAAAATTCAGAGATGAATAGTGGCACAGCCAGCCAGTGGCATCACTACTTAGATCACCTCCAAATCGTTGTATAATTGATCCTGCACTTGTTTTGGCAAAGAATTGCATTTTGGCTCGCAGCATGGATTCAAGCATCTGGGAGTGAATCTGAAACGTTGATAAGTGCACTGCCTTGTGATGCGCAGTCACCGACTTGTTTTATCGCACGCAAGCTTCCTATCAACCGAAGCAAACCAGAAGTTCTCAAAAATGATGCCAGCCAAACTCAGCTGCACATGAAAACATCAGCTCCCAGAGACCAATCAAACCATCTTACACCGCTGTATAAGGCCATCCAGGAGAAAACACTATGAGGGTCAAGTACTTCTTGATCTGATTCCTCTGTCCAGAATCTGCATGTTTCAGTGATGGCTTTCCACAAGTCAAATCTACATACTCAAGGACACGTCTCTCGGCTACAGGTGCGATTGTGGTCAAAAGCAACATGATGACTGATGAGGTCCAAAAGATTGTTGCACCATTCATTTGTACCGCAAGTTTGTGCACTGAGCTTGCACTAGGGCAAATGGTTCCGGTCAGCTTCGCCGCAAATGCAGCGTCTGCAATCTGTCATACCAGGTCCTATCAATTCAGTCTACGGTGAGACTGTAGCTGGAACTGCTGTCATCAGGTCGTAAAATTGGATTTTTAGTGAGCTTTGCTGATCAAGACACTCCCTTACCGGGTGACATGACTTCTCAAGCTGCTGAAGGCTGGCCAAGCAAAGGAGCACTGCAGGTCTCAAATCTTGCAGCAAGGTATGGACCATAACTTCCAGACATCCTTCACAACGTGTCTTTCAGTGTGCAGGGAGGATAAAGAGTCGGCATAGTTGGTGACTGGAGGATGGAAATCTACACTTGCAAAGGCGTTCTTCTCCTTTGTTGACATCGCCAAGGGCCAAATAGAGATTGATGGGAAGGGTATGTGAATTAATTGGTCAACAGCTGACAGTCAGACATCTCCTCAATCCCACTGGGCTATGTTCGATCAAAACTTGGCATTGCCCAGGATCCAATCTGTCACGATCGTGAATTGAAGCTCGGAGGGTCATCGGGCGGAGGGCCCCTCCCACGGATGCGGTAGAGCTCGTCCTCCAGGGCGTCATCCAGGTCCCGCCATAATCTCGCCGAACAACGCCGAACACCGCCATAACACCATAACATCACCGAACACCGCCATAATATCCAGGTCCCGCCATAATCTCGCCGAACATCGCCGAACACGAACACCGCCATAACATCGCCGAACACCGCCATAACATCCAGGTCCCGCCATAATCTCGCCGAACACCGCCATAACATCGCCGAACACCGCCATACCACCGCCATAACATCGCCGAACATCACCGATGATCGGCCTGGAAGACGGTGTATAAAAGGGATGGACTTGAGAGTCGGGGAGAACCAGTGATTCGAGATTAAAAGTCACTAGAAGTCACTAAAAGTCACTGAAAGTCACTGAAAGTCACTAAAAGTCACTAAACCAGTGATTCGAGATTGAAAGTCACTGAAAGTCACTGAAAGTCACTGAAAGTCACTGAAAGTCACTGAAAGTCACTGAAAGTCACTAAAAGTCACTAAACCAGTGATTCGAGATTAAAAGTCACTGAAAGTCACTGAAAGTCACTGAAAGTCACTGAAAGTCACTGAAAGTCACTGAAAGTCACTGAAAGTCACTGAAAGTCACTGAAAGTCACTGAAAGTCACTGAAAGTCACTGAAAGTCACTGAACGTCACTGAACGTCACTGAACGTCACTGAACGTCACTGAACGTCACTGAACGTCACTGAACGTCACTGAACGTCACTGAAGGTCACTGAAAGGTCACTATCGTTACCTAGCCTACTCACAGCCTCTGCATTTCTAGCCCACGCTACTCGACCGGCACTTAACTCGGCTACCCACGCGTGTCCTCGAGTTATTCCAGCCAAGTTCGACCTCGGTAGTCCAACTTTGCCGAAGCTCAGACGACCGTCGCCGATTACAGGAGCTGAGCGTCGGGCCTATTTGCTGGTCGACGTAGTACCGTGACAGCACCAGAGGTTCACAGATGTGACAGTACTCATCATAGCCCATCGTCTCAGGGTGTGTCCGTCTCCGTTTGGAAAGGGCAGTGACTGACAAGTCATCAGACAATCATGCCATGCAGCAAGATCTTGGTGATGGAGAAAGGATCAAGCAGGGCTCACCATATGAGCTGATCAAGGAGGATGGGGGCAAGTTGCAGAGGCTCTGTATGGCAGGAGGATTGGAAGAGTACAGGCACTTGGTGTCACTTGCAGAGCAATCAAGAGGAAAGTTTGGGGACGAGCAGTGACTGGACGAAGTGTAAAGTAGCCGTACACAGGCAATGCATGCTGAGATATACCCCTCAAGATTTGATGTGACTCCCCAAAATTGTTGAGATTCGAGCACCTGTATTGAAGATGCAAGATTGAATTAGGAGGATGGGATGTATGTATGAACGTCCGAAATGATGGGGGAAGCTGACATTCCATCAAGGCACGCTTGTTGTCATGTCGTCATCAACCTGTTCATCGGTTTCACTCCGCTCTCCTATCCGTCCCCACTCTTCAGCCCCGAGTGGTATCGCCCAAGTCTTGGCATCATGACTTCCCAATCTTCCGAGCATACTCCCTCTTCGTCGATATTGATCCTACCTTTACAGGAATGGCTCAAATTGCTCTCCTCACGCGGCGTCGACATGCGAGTCTCCATGGCCCTCGCCGCGAAGATGTGGGCTTCCTTGTCATATTCCGCTCGGATCTGATCAGTCGAGTTAAGCTATAGCAGTCATAATACGCGAGAACGATTGAGTCAGCTGGACGCGAAGAAGTTGACTCTGATTGTACCGGATAAGGATCAGAGGAAGAGCGTGCTCAATGCTGTCAAGGGGATCGCGAGCGGGCAGGTCGGAACGCTCCCTCGATATCACAGGTTGAATTGCTGATTAGGGATAGACATTCAACAAGAAACGGACGAGAGATTCGGACCTGCTCGAGCCGCTCCGACCTGATGCCGAGGAGCCCTTACCTCAATCACTAGAGTTCCACGAGGTCCTCGACCCCGAAGTACGTCCTCCTCCTCCCTTCACCACCTGATCAAACAGTGATGATCAAAGATCTTGATACCCTTGACCATGACCGTCAACAGAGCACCCGTCAAGACCGCGTGGGCCTACGTCGTAGCCACCCGCCTCGGCTTCGACGTCCAAGAAGCCCTCTCCATAGCGCATGTCCACGTCCACATCTCGTCGATGAAACACGCTCTCATGCTGGGCAATATCCTCAATAAGGAGGAGACGAGGGAGGCGGAGGCGGAGATAAGGGAATTACCGGGGGATGAGAAGTGGTTGAAGAAGGATCGGGAGAGGGAGGGGGGTCGGATGGATTGGAGGAAGGGCAAGGGCAAGGGGAGGAGGGGGGAGAAGGAAGAGGTGAAGAGTATTGGCAGTTCACAGCCTTGGGTGGGGATAATGCGCGCAAGGTGGGTCTTCGTTTGTCGCTCCTACATCTCCTGCTGACGGTGTCCAGAATGTAAGCTGCCTTGACCGTATGATCGCCCCGCTGATGGGGCCAGACCCGTGATCGAGCGACCCGACGGCTCCTGGCGAGCTATAGAGAAAGGCATCCCAGTCCCGCCTTCACTGGTTAGCCACACTTCCTGCTTGCCTCTATCAACCGACCAATCTCCAGTCCACCTTCAGGGATCAGCTGCTGATAATGCTTGATCCTTAGGCATACCTCTACATCACCCGCGCCTTCAAAGACTACACACCCCACTTGATGGGTGCCCTCCGCCTCCTCGCCGAGTCCTACACACCCGACGAGCTGAACAGGCTCGGTCAACATATGTATGTGCGTACTCCTCCCTTTTCTCTCCACATTCTCCGCTGATCCTGGTGTGGCAGAACGAATTCAAGCCCGACGTGGTGGAGTGGGGACAGAGGGGGATACTCGAGTGCGCAAAGATATTGGATCAGCTCAAGGCGCCGTTACCGGATGAGGTGGAGGCTATGGCAGGCCAGGAGGTGGAGCGAGAAAGTCCGATCTCGACCGGCCCCGAAGCGCCGGTGCAGGCAAACGGGGAAAAGGGGACCGATGGCCTGACCGACGCGGGATCTGTACTGAGCGAACTGCCCGACATAGCGGACGAGGCCACCCCTTCGAAGCGGCAGAAAGAGTTGACCCTAGAGGAGTACGAAGCTATGCTCGATGCAGAGAACGCCCCAGGTGGATTTTTGGAGGGCGGAGACATACCAGGTGCAAGACATCATGATGCATAGACTACGAAGGAGAAGATGTGTTGAGCGGAACGAGCCTCGAACGCCACGAGACCCGGCTTGGAGAAGCATGATTGGGAGACGAGCGGGTCAGAATGCCCATCGTTGATCTTCCGTCAAGCCGTGAGATGGCGCGTCGTTGGGTGCAGCGCGAGGGCTTGCGACGTGCCGCCCGTCTGATGAGCTTGCCGGGCGAGGAGGGGTAAAACAGGCGGAAGGCGATTGGCGACGGAAAGCGAGTGAGATAGGGGAAAGAGCATGCGCAGAAGAGTGGAATCAATCAGTGTCCACCATCGCGTTTTCAACATCGTCATGCATGCTGGTTTACCAGCCCCTGGTCAGACCTCGTTCCAGAAAGGTGACCAGGTCCGGCGGCAGAGCAGTCCCAGCGACACCCCGCACCTTGGCTATCGTCAGTATCGTACAGGATAAATCCGGAAAACTCGCCATCGCAGCCATCTCCTGTCCCCCACCACCCCAGTTTCTGCCCAAGGCAGGCCGCAAGACCTCCCCAACAAGTCGCGTGACAAGCTCACGCACTTCCTGAGGAGCCTCACGTCGCCAAAGCAGCATGTTCCGCAGCAGTTTCGTACGGCGTCGGACATAGCGCTCCATTGCTGGTCGGGCGGCGGGGTCGAACGCTGGTGGCGGGATGGCAGAGGGAGAGGTCACGGCGGCGATGGTGGATGACAGCTCGAGGAGGTGAGTATGGTATACGCCGAGAACGGCTTTCAGCAGGGCCTGCGGCTTGTCAGATATGGCCGGAAGTAAAGACGGGTAGTACGCACGGTGAATTTGCGACTATCTTTCCCGGTGAGATGCTGCACTACGTCCACCAGGTCGATAGCCCGCCGGGTCTGCGCAGCGGAGTAAAGGTCGTACGCCCCCGCTTCAAATTCCTTGGTGAGTAGCGGCACGACGGCCTTCGATAGCATGTCCGAGACCAGATCGCCGTCTGGACCCAGTTCGGGCTCATCTTCCAGGTCCATCTCGGTGTTGTCGCCATTGCCGTTGGTTGGGGAATGTGGTCGAGAGTAGCGGTACAGCGATGTATACCAAGACAAGGACTCGACAGGCGATGATCCCTACAAACTATCAGTGAACTGGTCGAAGTCGAGGCATGGCAGACTCACCCGCAAAGGCTCCCAATTGACCATCTCCCCTCTCGCCCAAAACTCCCAAGCCTGCACCATCGCCAAACCGCCAAAAGCATTCACATACTCCTCCTCGTACCGACTCCTCCATTGTCCGAATCGTACAGCCAGACCTTTATCTGGATCCCGGAAGTCCTCCGCTTTCACATCCTCGAGGAGAGCCACGACTCGGCGATCAAGGACCCCTTGTGCCGCTTCATAATCCTCCGCATCGCCCTCGGCCAGAGTCGAATCGGTCGAGAAGCCGTCCTCCTCAACAGGACGTGCGGCTCGAGCTCGTCGGCGGAGCCGCCGACCTTCCCGCTCACTCCGCCGTACTCTTCTCACTCCGGAGCTCGGACCGGCTTCGTCTCGCCGCGATCGGTTCATGTCGTCAACCTCCTCCGTATCTGAGGTGGGAGCAGGAGCACCCAAGAACAGCGCGAGATCATCCCTGTCATCCGCTGTACGCCGTTCGCCGACCAGCTCGGCCCGCTCTTTCAGATGATGGATGGCATCCGCCTCGATCTCTTGGAGCTTGGGCATCTGATCATCGTCAGCTCCTACTGCAATGGCTTCCTAGACCTTAACATACCTTCTCCTCCAGGAAGCCGCCCAACATCTCGATCCAACCTCGAAACTCCTCGACCCATTCCCGCTTCCCTTCCACCCTTTCAACCTCCTGTCGCAACTCCTGCTCCTGTTCCTCCAGCATCGCCAGCTCCCGCTCCGCCGCCTCGAGGCTCTTCTCATTCTCGGACTTGTTTGCATTGAGTTCGGCTTGTGATTTGGCGAGACGCGCTTGAGCGAGGCCAAGGCTAGGAAGAGGCCGAGCGGTTGGGACTGTGGATGATCAGCGATAGACATAGACTTGAGAAGTGACGTACTGGGTTTGGCCTGGTGTCCCCGCTTCTCTGGCTTCTCAGGCTGCTCATCCTCCCATCGTCCAGCACGACGAGCTTGCGCCATCTCCCATTCTCTCGTCTCCTCATCATCCTCGTCCTCAGCCTCACTACGACCAATGTCAGCATAGTTGAACTTTCGTAAGGAGAGGAAAGAACCGTTCATCGATCAGCTCTCCGATCTCTCCTTTCAGTCTTCTCGCAGCAGCCCTGTTCGCCCCCTTCCCCAGATGCAATCGGTCGTTCACCTCGGTGAAGTCTGCCATGTCTGCGTCTGTCAGTTTGATCCGCCAAGCTACGTTAGATCACATACCCTCATCGCCCTCCTCTCCTTCGTCTTCCTCCCTCATGAGCCGACTCTCCGGATGTGGGCCCTCCGTCCCATCGTAAACCGCAATCTGCTCTCCTCCGAGTGCTATATAGTCCTCGCCAAGATTCCCATTGTGCTTCACATTCTCCACCGCGGCTTGTCGTTTCGATTTCGCTGAAGCGATCGCCACCGCATCTGGGATCCCGGCTGTGGTGTCCTCAACGATTGTTGGTGCATACTTGTTCCGTGCCAGCCGGGACAAGCCAGAGCGGTCCATATCGTCGTCCTCGTCATCCTCAACAGTCGGTCGACGGGGAGCCCGAGAAGGAGTAGAAGCCTTGAGCTCACAGAGGTACTCCCTCGAATATACAGAAGACAAGGTCGATGGTGTCTCAGCGGCGGACGAGCTGGTCAGAGGTGTAGACGGCAACTTGAGCGATTGCGACAACAAGGATTTCTTCGGCTTGAACGGCGTCACCTCTCCCTCTCCTCCATCATCATCGCCTCCAAAACTCAATCGAGTTGTCTTGCCGAGCTCATCCTTCCGCTTCTCCTTCTTCTGAGCCTTCTTTCGCTCTAAAATCCTCCCACCGTCCTCAACGTCCTCGGCTGGATCGTCGGGTGTAAAGCTCGATTTGGCGAGGGGTGAACCTGTGGTCTCGATGTCCGAATCGCGAGCGCGGATGCTGGGTCGAGATTTAGCTCTTTTGATGAACATGCTATAAGATGAGTGTGTGGCCAGTAGGATTACAGCGAGAAAAGGCTCGGGCGGGGAAACCCTTAGTGATAGTTGGAGGGAGGATTTAGGCTTCTACAGAAGCGTGCCAGCATTAGTCCCATACTTTTCTCTTTGGCTTTCATACACCATAGACCAAAAGCCTTCGAAATTTTGGATAGTTGGCAAACGGAACATGTATCAGAGAAGACCATTGAGACGTAAAAGGGAGACGTTTTATGTATAGTTTTCTTGTCGGTGCAACACATGTCACTTCTTGTCCTCATTGCAGCACAGTCTGAGAAGTCCAGCCCATGCTTCATTGATCTACACAATCCGCAGTACAAAAGCAGAAGATCTGTCAGTCACTCCTTGTAGATACACAATCTTCAGTCCTTGACAATCCTGAAGTCTCTGTGAGTATTATGACCGTACCCACCCAACTATGATTTGGATCGAACTCACGTCCAAGCAACCCTCATGCCCCGTGGACTATCAATGAATGGAGGCGATCGTCGTACACAATAGCGGTATGGTATAGCCTTGACAATGGAAAAGCTAACGACAGGTTGACACAATCAATAATTGTCAAATGCGACAGGTTGACACAATCAATAATTGTCAAATGCAACCAACGACGAGTGCGGGTAAGACATAGACTCACCAGTCTAGTCTTACACAGCACGAGAGATAACTCAACCTGACGGTGGATACTTCCACAGCAGGCTGGTCGTCGGTAGGGTAGGTCCGCTAGTTACAAGACGTTGCATAACTAGCTACAAGAACCTCGATACCAGATCTCTAGCGGATATCAATCAATCTGGTCGCTCTATTATACCTCGGCATACCTCGGCCTCTTCCGCTCTTGCCACTCCAAACCCGAGACTTCCATGATCCTTCTCCCCGTTTCTACAGCACTCCAGGGGTTTCTCCAGCCTTAGTCCTCTGCCCGTCTGCCTGTCCATGAAGTCCCGCGGTAATCGGACCCGGTTCTCTTCGGGGGTGCGGACATAGCGCGTGTTGGGGACAAGGAGAGTGCGGTGGCTAGGTTGATACGTGGCACGGTCTGAGGGGAAGCTGTAGCGCGCGTGGTAGAAGAGTGCTTACCCGCTGGCCGGTGTGGAATGAGGGACCATCAATAAGTCTTGAAACCTTGATACGCTCGCATATCTTTGGTACCCGCTCGACAGTTCTGGACGTGGGTCATGCTTGTATCCGAAGGCTTGATCCCGCGACTGGGCTGTTTTTGGTACGAAGTTCACAGATGTGTCGGCGAATGTCGAATACAGTTGCAGACGTGCAGAGCTTATTGTTCGAATTATTTCGGCGTCATTGTGTGGTGGCGTAGCTCGTGGTTATGACGGGCTGGGGTCATAACAGCTATAGATATCCAGACCATCCTCTGATCAACAACTGTCTCAAGCTAATTTGAGCTGTCTTGGGTTGTGAAGATCGATCATCTACTATTAAGAAGCATCAGTAAGAACCACACCTAATTGGCGGGTGCAAGCGCTCGACGGTCTGTGACAGTATGAAGGACGAAGTGAGTTTCAAAATCGCCACCAAATCACGTCCCATTTTCGCGCCTTTGTGAAGCTTCACAAAGCCGTTTTGCAAACATCCTGACGCACGATCACCGTTGAGCATAGAACATACCTCGTATCCCCCCGAATCGTACCTCCGCTGAAATCGCTGTCATCATGAACCAATCCTACCCGACCTTCCCCACCAATCCCCAATACTCCCAAGCCCCCCAGATGGCCTACCCGAATGCGCAGAACATGCAGTCCCACGGTCCCGGAGCGATGATGATGCCGCAAGATCTCGCGAGTATCCAGCAGCAGGGGTATATGCAACAACAGCAGCAGCTCGCCCAGGCTCAGGCTCAGATGATGGCGCGGGGATACGCGTCGAGTTCGAGTAGCACGCCCGCTCACAAGAAGAAGAAGCCGGTTGGTTTCGCCTTTCCCTGTCCTTCTTGTCCGTTCAAATTGAGGAGTTGTGTAGCCAAGGCCGTCACCTCAGGCCCAGATGATGCCCCGACACACCCAACACCTCGGCCCACCCCATTTGTCCGAACATTACCTGAAACACGCGATGTCAGGGCCGGGGGATATC
>JAABUI010001752.1_pt1 | contig 12303 bp, 13 predicted proteins | sample 5559111 | NCBI WGS metagenome assembly JAABUI01 (sample SAMN10711870, study PRJNA513365) | rock metagenome | isolation source: Antarctica rocks | place: Antarctica: Victoria Land, Buttleship Promontory
CCTCGGACCTGCCGTAGACGGATCGACGTCCATCAGCACAGATTGTCCAGCGACCCTAGGCTCCGGCATGCCACATTGTCCTGCGACAGCAGGCGATCATGGGTTACCGACACGGGGCCCTAGGGCCCCCCTCCGACGGTGCGCCGGCAACTACTGTTGTCGGTATGACGACCGTCCTGACGACGGGCGAGCTCTCCGCCTGGCGAACGTTCCTGCGGGCGCACGCCCAGGTGGTGCGCCAACTGGAGGCAGAGCTGCTCGCCGAGCACGAGCTCTCGCTCCCGTCGTACGACGTGCTGGTGCAGCTGTCCGAGGCGCCCCGCCACCGCCTGCGGATGACCGAGCTGGCCGACCGGGTGCTGCTGTCCCGGTCGGGTCTCACCCGGCTCGTGGACAGACTGGTCCGCGAAGCCCTGGTGGAGCGGCAGTCGTGCCCGAGCGATGCCCGCGGCACGCACGCGGTCCTGACCGAGGCCGGGCTCGCCCGGCTGCGGGCCGCCTGGCCGACGCATCTGCGGGGTGTCGCCGAGCACGTCACGGACAAGCTCACCCCGGCCGAGGTGGCGCAGCTCGACGCCCTGCTGGGCAAGCTCGTCGGACCCGGCCGCTGAGCGCGCGGCCGCCGGATCCGCAGCGGCGAGCCGTCCTGCGGGATGCGCTGGGCATCGGTCTCGCGGTCGGTGCGTACGGCATCTCCTTCGGCGCGGTGGCGACCACCGCCGGACTGAGCATCGCCCAGGCCTGCGCCCTGTCCCTGCTGACGTTCACGGGTGCGTCGCAGTTCGCCCTGGTGGGGGTCCTCGCCTCCGGCGGCAGTGCGCTCGCCGGGGTGGCGGGTGCGCTGCTGCTCGGCAGCCGTAACGCGCTGTACGCCGTCCGGCTGGCCGACCTGCTCGGCCTGCGGGGGCTGCGGCGCCTCATCGCGGCCCAGGTGACGATCGACGAGACCACGGCGATGGCGACCGCGGCCCCGACTCCCCTTGCGGGATGGGCCTTCTGGGCGACGGCGGCGAGCGTCTACGGCCTGTGGAACCTGGCGACGCTGCTCGGCGCCGCGGGGGCGGCGCAGGTGGACACCCGGGCGCTCGGCCTGGACGCCGCCGTCGGCGCCGCCTTCCTCGGCCTGCTCCGGCTGCAGGTCCGCTCCCGTACCGCGGTGCAGGTCGCCCTCGGCGGTGCGGTCGTCGCAGCGGTGGCGGTACCGCTCACCCCGCCCGGCGTGCCGGTGCTGCTGGCCGGGCTCGCCGTCGTCCCCGCCGTGGCGCGCCGGCGGTGACCTGGCTGGCCGTCGCGCTGACCTCGGTCGGCTGCTTTGCCCTCAAGGCCGCCGGCTGGCTGCTGCCGGCCTCCGTACTCGACCGTCCCGGCGTACGCCGCTGCGCCGAGCTCGTGCCGGTGGCCCTGCTGTCGGCGCTGGTCGTGGTGCAGGCCCTGGGCTCCGGCCGGTCGCTGGTGGTGGACGCCCGGGCCGCGGGGCTGCTCGCCGGCGGGGTCGCCCTGGTGCTGCGGGCGCCGTTCCTCGTGGTCGTGCTGGTCGCCGCGGTGACAGCCGCCGTCCTTCGCGCCCTGTAGTGCGGACCGGGGCTCGGCTCAGGACAGCGCGGCGGTGCGCAACGTTCGGGTGTCGCGGGTGAGCAGGGACAGGACGCGCTCCTCGAGCAACAGGGGCTCCACCGGCTTGGCGAGGCAGTCGTCGGCGCCGGCGCGCCGAGCCTCGTCCTCGACCGCGATCGACGAGCTGCCGGTGAACATCACCAGTGGCAGGCCGAGTGTCAGCGGGTCCGTGCGCAGCAGGCGGATGATCTCGATCCCCGACAGGTCCGGCAGGCCGTTGTCGACGAGCACCCCGTCGAAGTGCTCGGCGCCCACCCGGGCGAGCGCCTCGGTCGCGGTGTGGGCGGCCTCGACCTCGACCGAGCCGGTGAGGGCGGCGGCCACGAACGCGCAGACGCTCGGGTCGTCGTCCACGACGAGCAGGCGTGGGAGCCGCGCCGTGTCGGGCCCGCTCACCGGCGGCGACGGGGTCGCGCCCTCGACGGGAGCGCGGCACCACGGGCACGTGCTCCACTCGGCGTCCAGTGGTCGTTCGCAGGTGGTGCAGTTGCCGCGCGCCAGCAGGGCGCCGTCCCAGGGGCAGCAGATCATGTCGTCGGCCAGCGCACGGGCGCAGGTGGGGCAGCGCGGACCGCTGACGGCGTCGACGTGGGTCGCCCGCAGCACCTCCTCGTACGTCGTCTCGCCCCGGTGTGCGGCGGCGAGGGCGGAGGCGCGCAGCGTGGTCATGCCGTGGGCGCGGGCCGCGGCAGCGATCGCGGCCTCGGTGGGGGTGGATAGCAGCACCTTGCGCAGCGCTCCGGTCACCGGCAGCACCTCGAAGATGCCGGTACGGCCGCGGTAGCCGGTCCCCCCGCAGTCCGCGCAGCCGCGGCCGCGCTTGGGGGTGGCGCCGGCGAGGTCGAACTCCTGCAGCCCGAGCAGGGCCAGCGTGCGGGGCGTCGGCACGTAGTCGTGCAGGCAGGACACGCAGGGCTTGCGGACCAGGCGTTGGGCGATGACCAGCGACAGCGAGGAGGCCACGAGGAACGGTTCGACCCCCATGTCGACCAGCCGGGTGATCGCGCTGATCGCGTCGTTGGTGTGCAGCGTGGTCAGCACCAGGTGGCCGGTCAGCGAGGCCTGCAGGGCCAGCTCGGCCGTCTCCTGGTCGCGGACCTCACCGACCAGGACGATGTCCGGGTCCTGCCGCAGGATGCTGCGCAGACCGCGCGCGAAGGTCAGGCCCGAGCGCTCGTGCACCTGCACCTGGGTGATGCCGGCGACCTGCACCTCGACCGGGTCCTCGAGGGTGACGATGTTCCGGTCGGGGGTGCTGACCTGCTGGATGGCGGCGTAGAGGGTGTTGGTCTTGCCCGAACCGGTCGGTCCGGTGATCAGCACGAGTCCCTGGCTCTGGGTCAGCGCCGAGCCGACGAGCTCCAGCTGCGGGGGGGTCAGACCGGTGTGGGTGAGCAGCGGGACGTTCTCGGCGCGGGGGAGCAGCCGGATGACGACCTTCTCCCCGTGCAGCGTGGGCAGCGTCGAGACCCGTGCCTCCACCGCCATCCCGTCGACGGAGAGCTTCGCCCGGCCGTCCTGGGGACGGCGACGCTCGGCGATGTCCAGGCCCGACACGATCTTGATGCGGCTCACGGCGGACGCGGTCGCGTTGCGCGGCACCGTCATCACGTCGCGCAGCAGGCCGTCCACCCGGTAGCGGATGCGCAGGTCGCCCGCCTGGGGCTCGACGTGCACGTCGCTGGCGCGGGCCCGGACGGCGTCGGCCAGCAGGACGTCCACCAGGCGCACGATGGGGGCGGCCTCGACGGCGTCCGCCTGCAGGGAGGCGGCCTCGTCCGGCCCGTCGTCGGACAAGCCCTCGAACAGGGTGCCCATCTCGGCCGAGTCCTCCGACAGCGACCACGCCCGCGTGAGATGGTCCCGGACCTGGCTGTCGGTGGCGACGACGACGACCAGCTCGGACGCCCCTGTGTAGAGCTTCACGTCGTCGAGGGCGACGACGTTGGTCGGGTCCGCCGTCGCCACCGTTACCCGGTTGCCCTGGCGCTCCAGCACCATGATGCCGCTGCGCTCGGCGACGGCACGGGGCAGCAGCCGTACATGCTCGGGCACCACGACCGTGCGGCCCAGGTCCACCAGCGGTAGGCCGAGCGCCTCGGCCAGGGCGCGCGCGACGTCCCGCTCGGTCGCCAGGCCCAGATCGGTGACGACCTGCCCGAGGCGCTTGCGTGACTGGCCCGGCGGTGGTTCCTGCTGGGACTCCAGGGCGCCCTGGAGCTGCTCCTCGGTGAGCAGGCCCTGCTCGATGAGCACCTCGCCGATCCGCCGGCGGGCGCGCCGCGGAGCGGGCTCCGGGGTGCCTGCTCGGCCTGCGGCGCCGGCGGACATCACAGCTCCCGCGCCGGCGGCGTACGGCAGGGGGCTCCACGGGGTCGAAGTGCTCACCCGGGGTATCTCGGCCACTAGGCCGCGTGGGTGAAGCCCGCGACGCGCCTAGGTGCGGCGGGGCCGAGCCGGCCGTCGCGGTGAAGGCGACCGGGCCGGTGCCGACCTGGTCCAAGCGAGGTGATGTCCTCACGAGGACTCCAGTCGTCGCAGGTGACCGGATGACGCAGAGGCAACCCGTCTGGTGACCAAGCTGTCAACAACCGTGACGAGTCGGTCAGGAAGCGACGGTGGTGAGACGGGCCGTCTGACTCCTGATCACTGGGACGTAGGTGTGCTCGACTGGCTCGGCGCCGCAATGGTGACGGCCACGCCGGCGTCCTGCAGGCGGCGTAGGTGCTCGGGATCGGCTCGTTCGTCGGTGATGACGCAGAAGATGCGCTCGCACGCCAGCGTCTGGGTCACCGCCTCGACACCGATCTTGGTGTGGTCGGCGAGTACCACGGTTCGGGCAGCGCACTCGGCGAGCTTGCGGTCGACGGCAGCAGCGAGCACGTCGGGCGTGGACAGCCCGCGGGCGGCCGAGAGCCCGTTGCCGGAGACGAACAGCGTGCTCACGAACAGGCCGTCGAGGGACTGTTCAGCCATCGGCCCCACGAGAGCGTGCGTCGAGCCGCGCAACGAGCCACCGCTGACGAGCACCTGGACTCCTGCTGCCTGCAGCAGCGCCTCGCAGACCAGCAGCGAGGTGGTGAGCACGGTCAGGTTCTTGTGCTCGGTCAGCCGTCGGGCCAGCGCCAGTGTGGTGGTCCCGGCCCCGAGGGCGATCGCGTCGCCGTCGGCGACCAGTTCTGCGGCGGCCTGGGCGATCGCGTCCTTCTCCGGCGCGGCCTGCCGGGCCTTCTCCAGGTAGCTGGGCTCGCGGGACAACGGGTGCGACAGGGTTGCTCCACCGTGCGTGCGGCGGACCAGGCCCTGGTCGGCGAGCAGGCGCAGGTCGCGCCGCGCCGTCGCCTCGGAGGTGCCGGCCATCTCGGCGACCTCCCGCATGGAGATGACGCCGTGCGCCTGCAGCGCGGCCAGGATGCGCCCCCGCCGCTGTTCGACCGACATGGAGAGACTGTACTGACCCGGTCAGTGTCCGTGCGGTCGTCGCGACCCGTTGAGAATGTCCAGACGAACAAATTATTGACAGAAAGCAGGCATCGGGAGTGTGATCTACCGCACCCCTGAGCAGCCCGGTCGCCGTACCGGGTCCTCGCCCTCCTGGACCGAAGGACCACCATGACCGTGCGTACCGCCCCCCGTCCCGCGCGCCCTGTCAGCGCCTTGGCGCTCGGCGCCGTACTCGCACTGACCGTCAGCGGCTGCGGCAAGAACGAGACCAGCACCGCCGCGCCCGCCGCCACCGGCTCCAGCACACAGGGCGCCCAGCAGCTCGAGACCACGGCGCCGACGGCGAGCGCCACCACTGGCGCCGGCACCACCACCGGCAGTTCCACCTCCGGCTGCACCCTCACGCAGTACGGCGTGCCGAAGGGCCTGGCCCTGACGAGCCTGGTGGTGGGGTTCTCGCAGTCGGAGAAGGAGGCCAACCCGTTCCGGATCGCCGAGACGCAGTCCATCAAGGCTGAGGCCGCCAAGCTCGGTGTCAAGAAGCTCATCGCCACGAACGCCCAGTCGACGCTGTCCAAGCAGATCAGCGACATCCAGGACCTCATCGCCCAGGGCGCGCAGGCCCTGATCGTGGCGCCGCTGAACTCCACCGGCCTGGAGCCGGCGCTTGCCGCAGCGAAGGCCAAGCACATCCCGGTCATCACGATCGACCGCAAGCTCACCGCCGCCACCGCGTGCAGCGACTACCTGACCTTCATCGGTTCGAACTTCGTCCAGCAGGGGCATCGCGCCGCCAAGCAGCTCGTCGCGGCCACCGGCGGAAAGGGCAAGGTCGCGATCCTGCTGGGCTCCTCCGGCAACAACGTGACCACCGACCGCACTAAGGGCTTCGTCGACGAGCTGAAAGGCTCACCAGGCTTGACCATCGTCGCCCAGCAGACGGGGGACTTCACCCGCTCGCAGGGTCAGAGCGTCACCGAGCAGCTGGTGCAGGCCCACCCGGACCTCACGGCGGTGTACGCCGAGAACGACGAGATGGCCCTCGGCGCGATCGTGGCGTTGAAGAGCGCCGGAAGCAGCCGGGCAAGGACGTGAAGGTGGTCTCGGTCGACGGCACCCGCAACGCGGTCCAGCAGGTGGTGAAGGGCGCGATGAACGGCGTCGTGGAGTCCAACCCACGCTTCGGCCCGCTCGCCTTCTCCACGCTGTCGCAGTTCCTGTCCGGTCAGCCGATCGCGCCGGCACTGATCATCAAGGACCGCCAGTACGACCCGTCGGACGCCGCAGCCTCCGTCGGCTCGGCGTTCTAGCCCTGACCGTGACCGCGACCCCGCCCGCGCCGCCGGCACCCGTGCTGGAGGCGCGAGCGGTAGTCAAGCGCTTCCCGGGGGCCTGGTCGGCGAGAACGGCGCGGGAAAGTCCACGCTCATCAAGCTGCTGACCGGCGCCTACCGGCCGGACGGCGGCGAGCTGCGGCACCGTGGGACGGCCGTCAGCTACGGCTCACCACGCGAGGCCCAGGACGACGGCATCAGCACGATCTACCAGGAGGTCAACCTGGTGCCGCTCATGAGCGTGGCCCGCAACCTGTTCCTGGGCCGCGAGCCGCGCACCCGGCTGGGACTGATCGACAGCCGTCGGATGAGCCGGGACGCGGACGAGCTGCTGACCCGGTACGGCATCTCGATCGACGTGGCGGCACCCCTGCGCACACTCGGCCTGGGGCTCAGCAGATGGTGGCGCTCGCTCGCGGGGTCAGCGTGCAGGCCGACACGGTGATCATGGACGAGCCCACGTCCTCCCTGGAGCACCGCGAGGTCGACACCCTGTTCGGGCTCGTCGAGCGGCTGCGGCGGGCCGGCACCGCGATCTTGTACGTCAGCCACCGGCTCGACGAGCTGTTCCGCCTCTGCGACCGGGTGAGCGTGCTTCGGGACGGCCGGCTCGTGCACACCGGCCCGATGGCCCAGCAGACCCGCCTGTCGCTGGTGTCGCTGATGCTCGGCCGCGAGCTGACCGAGGTCCGCGACCACGGCGTGACCGCGTTCGGCGAGGACCGGCACGTCGACGGGGCGCCAGTCCTGACCGTGCGCGGGCTGACGCGCTCGCCGGTGCTGCACGAGGTGGCCCTCGAGGTCGGGCGGGGTGAGGTAGTCGGGCTCGGGGGCCTGCTCGGGGCCGGCCGTTCCGAGACGGCCCGGGCCATCGCGGGGGCGGACCCGCTCGACGCGGGCGAGGTACTGGTCGACGGCGCCCCGGTGTCGCGCCGATCGACCGCCGCCGCCCTGCGGGCCGGAATCGCGATGCTGCCCGAGGACCGCAAGAGCGAGGGCATCGTGCCGGGGCTCTCGGTCCGGGACAACATCGCACTGGCGGCCCTGCCCCGGCTGTCCCGGGCAGGCGTGGTGAGCGAGCGGGCCGTGGACGAGCTGGTCGAGACCTTCATCCGGCGGCTGCACATCCGCGCGTCCTCACCGCACCAGCAGGTCGGCGAGCTCTCCGGCGGCAACCAGCAGAAGGTCCTGCTCGCGCGCCTGCTCTGCCTCGAGCCCAAGGTGCTGCTGCTTGACGAGCCGACCCGTGGCATCGATGTCGGGGCGAAGGTCGAGGTGCAGACGCTCATCGAGGAGCTCGCGGCCCAAGGACTCGCGGTCCTGCTCATTTCCTCGGAGCTGGAGGAGCTGGTGGAGGGGTCGGACCGCATCGTGGTCCTGCGGGACGGGGCGGTCGTCGAGGTCCTGCAGCAGCACCAGGTCGATGCCCAGCACGTCATGTCGGCCATCGCGGGATCGGGGGCCGGCGATGGCTGACACCGCCGTGCGACTCGGCGGTATGGATCGAAGTGCCGCCCTTCGCTGGCTGACCGAGCGGGGCGTCTACGTCGCGCTCGCAGCGCTGCTGGCCTACAACGCGGCGTACACCGACCGCTTCCTCAGCGTCGGCAACCTGCGTACGCAACTGGTCCAGGTCGTCCCGGTGCTGGTCGTGGCCCTCGGTATGGCGCTCGTGATCGGCACCGAAGGCATCGACCTGTCCGTCGGCGCGGTGATGGCGCTCGGCGCGGCTCTGCTGCCGATCTACCTCGGGTACGGCTGGCCGCCGGCCGTCCTGGTGGTCCTGCTCGCAGGGGCGGTGTGCGGGCTGCTGAACGGCCTGCTCGTCGCGGTCGTCGGGGTGCAGCCGATCGTGGCGACGCTGGCGTTGCTGGTCGGCGGCCGCGGCCTGGCGCTCGTGGTGGCCGGCGGCCAGTCCAAGGACATCCTCAACGCGCCCCTGCTCGCGTTCGGCTCCGACCGGGTCCTGGGTCTGCCCTACACGGTGCTGCTCGCCGCCGCGCTCGCCGTGACGGTCGGCTTCGTCGTACGCCGCACGACGTTCGGGCGCCAGCTGCTGGCCGTGGGCGGCAGTCCGCGGGCCAGCGCCCTGGCCGGCCTGCCGGTCCGCCGTACCCTTCTGGGCGTGTACCGGGCCAGCGGCCTGCTCGCCGGGGTCGCCGGGGTCGTGGCCACGGTCCGGCTCACCGCCAGCGACCCGTCGACCATCGGCACGCTCATCGAGCTGTCGGCGATCACCGCTGTCGTCGTGGGCGGCACCCCCCTGTCCGGGGGCAGGGTGCGTGTCCTGGGGACTGTGGCCGGGGCGCTGCTCATGCAGCTGCTCCGCGCCACACTGAACCAGCACGACCTGCACGACTCGGTGACCCAGATGGTGCAGGCGGTGGTCATCCTGGTCGCGGTGGGCCTGCAGCGGCAGCGGGCCGCGGCGTGAGCACCACCAACGCCCCGGGTACGGCGGCCGCCGTTGCGCGGACGGCAGCGGCGTCCGGCCGACGCCGAGGAGAGCGCGTCGCGGCGGTCCTGCAGCGCAACGGCGCCCTGCTGGTCCTGGTCCTGGTCTCGGTCGTTGCCTCCGCGTCCTTCCCGGCCTTCGCCACCGTGGCCAACCTGCGCGACGTCCTGGTGCAGAGCTCGTTCCTCGCGCTGGTCGCCTTCGGCATGACCTTCGTGATCCTCACCGGCGGCATCGACCTGTCCGTGGGATCGGTGTACGCCCTCGGCGGCGTCCTGGTCGCGGTCGGCAGCGGGCACGGCGCCCTGGTCGGGGTCGCGCTGCCCCTGGTGTGCTGCGCGGCCCTCGGCCTGGTCCAGGGGCTCGTGATCGCCAAGGCGGGCCTGCCGCCGTTCATCGTCACCCTCGCCGGGCTGCTCGGCGTGCGCGGTCTGGTCCTCGCCGTGACCGACGAGGGCGCCACGACACGGACCATCGCCCCCCGCTCGACCATCAGCGCGCTGGGCCAGGGCGACCTGCTCGGCGTGCAGTACCCGGCCTGGATCGCCCTCGCGGTGTTCGCTGTCCTGGTCATGGTGCTGCGCCGCACCGGCTTCGGACAGTCGCTGTACGCCATCGGCGGCCGTGGCGGGGCGGCGCGCCTGATGGGCCTGCCGGTGGCCCGCTCGCAGGTCCTCGTCTACGTGCTGTCCGCGACCCTTGCCGGGGTGGCAGGTGCCCTGCTCGCCGCCCGATCGTCCTCAGGCGTACCGATCGTCGGTGTCGGCGTGGAGCTCGACGCGATTGCCGCCGTCGTCATCGGCGGCACGCTGCTGACCGGCGGCGCGGGCTCGCTGCTCGGGACGGCCTGCGGCGTCCTGCTGCTCGGCGTCATCCAGAACTGCATCAACCTCGTCGGGTCGCTCAACTCCTCCTACCAGTCCGTCGTGAGCGGGGGCTTCCTCGTCGCGGTGGTCACGATCCAGGCCGTGCTGGCCCGACGGCAACGGCTGTGAAGAAGACGACGACACTGCTCGCGGATGGCCGCGAGCTGCACTACTTCGACAGCGACGACGCACCGGCCCGCGTCGCCGAGGACGAGCGGGTCCTGCCTGCGCAGGGCGCGGTGTCGGAGATCCGCCGCGACGCACTCACCGACGAGTGGGTCGTGGTGGCCTCGCACCGCCAGGACCGGACGCACCTGCCGGCAGCCGTGGACTGCCCGCTGTGCCCCACCCGGGACGGGCACCGGACGGAGATCCCCGACGACGACTACGAGGTGGTGGTGTTCACCAACCGGTTCCCGTCGCTGTCCACCACGCCGGCACGGGAGCCGCTGCCGCAGACCCCCTGGTCCGAGCGCCGTCCGGGCGACGGCCGGTGCGAGGTCGTCTGCTTCACGCCGGACCACGACGGCGCCTTCAGCCGGCTCGCCCCCGACCGGCTGCGTACCGTCGTGGAGGTCTGGGTCGACCGCACCTGCGAGCTGTCGGCACTGCCCGAGGTCGAGGAGGTGTTCGTCTTCGAGAACCGCGGGGTCGAGATCGGCGTCACCCTGCACCACCCGCACGGCCAGATCTACGGCTACCCGTTCGTGACGCCCCGGACCGCGCAGCTGCAGGCGTCCGCCGCCCGGCACGCCGAGCGCCACGACGGTGCCTGCGTGGCCTGCGACGTGCTGGCCGAGGAGGGCGCCGGGCCGCGGGGGTCGCCCGTACCCCGGGTTGGGTCGCCTACGTGCCCGTGGCGGCGCGATGGCCCTTCGAGGTGCACCTCGTTCCGGTGCGCCACGTCCACGACCTGCCCGGCCTGGACGAGGCGGAGCGGGGCGAGCTGGGACCCCTGCAGGCCGACGTCCTGGCCCGGCTCGATGCGGTCTTCGGCGTCCAGATGCCGTACATGGCCGGCTGGTTCCAGGCCCCGGTGCGCGCCGGACGCGAGCTGTCCCACCTGCGACTGGAGATCATCTCGAGCCGTCGGTCGGCGTCGAAGCTGAAGTACCCGGCGGCCAGCGAGTCGCTGATGGGGGTCTTCATCAACGACGTCCCCCCGGAGCGGTCGGCGGCGCTGCTCCGGGAAGCGCGCCCGTGAACGCAGGTCCGGCAGCAGGCGCTCTCGCAGAGCTGTGGGAGCAGGCCCCTGCGGGTTCGGACGTCGCCGTACGGGCTCCGGGACGCGCCAACCTGATCGGCGAGCACACCGACTACAACGACGGTCTCGTGCTGCCGGTCGCGCTGGACCTGCAGACCACCCTGGTCGGGCGCAGGCAGCAGGGGCGGGTCCGCCTGCGCTCGCTGGACGTCGACGAGGTGGCCGAGGTCGACCTGGCAACTGGCCGCGGTACGACGACCGGCTGGGGTCGCTACGTCACAGCGGTCGTCGCCGAGCTTCGGTCCGCCGGCCTGGCCCTACACGGCGTGGACGGCGTGCTGTCCACCACCTTGCCGGTTGGGGCCGGGTTGTCCTCCTCAGCAGCGCTGGAGGTCGCGGTCGCCCTTGCCCTGCTGGACGACCGGCTGCCACCCGTCGAGCTGGCCCGGCTGTGCCAGCGGGCCGAGCAGGCCGCTGTGGGGGTGCAGACCGGCCTGATGGACCAGTTGGCCTCGGTGTGCGGTCTCCGGGCGGCCGCCCTGCTCATCGACTGCCGCAGCACGACCGTCGAGCCCGTGCCGCTTCCCCCCTCGCTCCGCGTGCTCCTGGTGGACTCCGCGGTCCCGAGGGTCCTCGCCACCACGGCGTACGACGAGCGCCGCCGGCAGTGCGCGCAGGCCGCTGCGGCTCTCGGCGTCGTGTCGTTGCGCGACGTGGACGAGCAGTCGCTCACGCAAGGCCGGGACCGGACCGACCCGGTGCACTGGCGGCGGGCCCGGCACGTCGTCACCGAGAACGCGCGCGTCCTCGCTGCTGTCGCCGCGCTGGCCGCCGCTGACCTGGCCGAGGTCCGCCGGCTGTTCGCCGCAAGTCAGCGCAGCATGGCGGAGGATTTCGAGATCTCCACGCCCGAGATCGACACGCTGGTCGCCCTGGCAGTCGCCACCCCGGGGGTCGTGGCGAGCCGCCTGACCGGCGGCGGGTTCGGCGGCTGCACCGTGAGCCTGGTCGATGCCGACCGGGCGCCGGCAGTCGCGGCCGACCTGCTCTCACGCTACGGCGAGGTCACCGGCCTGCCCGCCCGGGCCAGGGTCTGCGACCCGGTCGCCGGCGCGGGGGCCCTGCCTCGGTAGAACCGTCTTGCCCGCGGCACCGGGTCAGGGTTCTACCGGCCCCCGGCCGGTGTCCTCGACCCGTGACCCGACCCGGGGCAAGAGCTCCCACTGAGGTGAACGCGCTAGCCGCTCTCGGACTCGCCGGCGAAGGGCTCGGCGAGGCTCCCGCCGCCCTGCGGCTGCTGCTCCTCGGTACGGCCGGCCCGGCGCTTCTTGCGCTCGGCCCGGCGCTCACGCTCCTCCCGCTTCTCACGGGCCTGCCGGTCGTAGA
>JAABUI010001754.1_pt1 | contig 12301 bp, 10 predicted proteins | sample 5559111 | NCBI WGS metagenome assembly JAABUI01 (sample SAMN10711870, study PRJNA513365) | rock metagenome | isolation source: Antarctica rocks | place: Antarctica: Victoria Land, Buttleship Promontory
GCGTCGAGGTCATGAGCCGTACGCCGATGGGATCGAGCTTCACCGCCAGCCCGCTCGGCGAGCTCTACACCGCCCGCTACGGCTCGGACTTCCCGAACCAGGGCATCGGCGCGGAGGACATCGCCGAGACCTGGGGGTTCTCGCGCACCCAGCTCGACGAGTTCGCGCTGGCCTCGCACGAGAAGGCGGCTGCCGCGATTGACGAGGGGCGCTTCGCCGCCCAGATCGCGCCCGTGACGAACCCCGACGGCGTACTCGTCGACACCGACGAGGGTGTGCGCCGAGGCGGCACCCTGGACAAGCTGGCCTCGCTCAAGCCGGCGTTCAAGGAGGATGGCAAGATCACTGCCGCGAACTCGTCACAGATCTCCGACGGCTCGGCCGCCCTGCTCGTCATGACCGGCGAGAAGGCCCGGCAGCTCGGGCTCACCCCGATCGTGCGGGTGCACACCGCGGTGCTGGCCGGCGTCTCGCCGATGCCGATGCTGCACGCCCCGATGCCGGCGACCGAGAAGGCGCTGGCAAAGTCCGGCCTAAGGGTCGAGGAGATCGGCGCCTTCGAGGTCAACGAGGCCTTCGCCTCCGTTCCGCTGGCCTGGCTCAAGGACATCGGCGCGGACGACAAGGTCCTCAACCCCAACGGCGGGGCGATCGCGTTGGGCCACCCCCTGGGGGGCTCCGGCGCCCGACTGATGACCACGCTCGTGCACCACATGCGCGACAACGGCATCCGGTACGGGCTGCAGACCATGTGCGAGGGCGGCGGTCAGGCCAACGCCACCATCCTGGAGCTGCTGCAGAACTGAGGCCGGCCGTGTGTCACCTCGGGCACTCGGAGGTCTGGGGTCTATCCACAATGTGGACAACCCCTGGGGATGAATGACAACGCTGTCGTTCGGCGTTACGCCGCCACTGGTCAGGTCGGGAGACTCAGCGCCACTGGGTGGACAGACCGAACCCCAGCACGATGAAGGCGAACCCGATGAGCAGGTTGCTGTTGCCCAGGTCGCCGACCAGCGGCATCGAGCTACCGGCCAGGTAGAACACCACCAGCCAGACGATGCCGATGGCGAACATCGCCAGCATCAGCGGTGGCAGCCACACCGGGCTCGACTTCTTCTTGCGGCGTGCCGATGGCAGCGGGGGCGCCGTGTAGACGGCCTTCTTCCGCTTCTTGGACTCGGGCACGACGAGAACCTCCAGAGCTGCAGGAACGGCTAGCGTATCGGTCGGGTTGCCAGGTGGGGCCCTTCACGGTCGGAGGCGCGCGTGCAGGACGTGGACGCACCGACCGTGCCGTTCGCTGGAGGCCATCGCCGGCGCTGGCGCCTGCTCGTGCCGTTGACGTCGCTCGGTGCCGGGTTGCTGTTCGCCACCACCGCCGTGACGGCGCACGGCACCGACCTGCGGGCGGGGCGTCGCTCACAGCTGACCGACCTGATCAGCAGCCAGCGTCATCAGATCGAGGCGCGCGAACGGGTCGCCTCCGGGCTGAGGTCCGCGGTGGCCGGCGCCACCGGACGGACCGCTGCCCGCTCGACGACCGTTGCGGGCGAGCGCCGCCGCGCCGCCGCCCTCGCCACCGCAGCCGGCCTGACTCCCCTGTCCGGGCCGAGCCTGACGGTCTCCCTCGACGACGCGCCCCGTCCGTCGGCCGGCCAGCACCCGGCCAGCGACAATCCCGATGACCTGGTCGTCCATCAGCAGGACGTCCAATCCGTCGTCAACGCGCTGTGGGCCGGCGGCGCCGAGGCGATGACCCTCATGGGCGAGCGCGTGGTGTCCACCAGCGCTGTGCGGTGCGTCGGGAACACCCTGCTGCTGCAGGGTCGCGTCTACAGCCCGCCTTTCGTGGTCACCGCGGTCGGTGATGCCGCCCGAATGCGGGGCGCCCTCGCCGTCGAGCCCGGCGTCGTGCTGCTCCGGCAGTACGTCGACCGCTTCGACCTCGGCTTCTCGGTGCGCTCGAGCCCGCAGGCCACACTGCCGGCGTACGCCGGGTCTCTGGAGCTGCCGCACGTGGCCGGTGCCCAGCCGTGAGCGGTGGCGACGCGGTGCGCACGGGGCTGCGGGGGCTGGGGCAGATCCTGATCACCTTCGGGGTGGTGGTCCTGCTGTTCTGCGTCTACGAGCTCGAGGTCACCGGCCTGTACACCGCGCAGCAACAGGACCGGCTGGGCCGGCAGCTGACCCGGCAGTGGGCGCAGGAGCCGATCACCCCCGCTCGACCTGGCCAGCCCGCTCGCCCGGTACCGGTCGCCTTGAGCCTGGGCGGGGCCCTGGCCCGGCTGCACGTCCCGCACTTCGGGGCGGACTACGCCGAGGTCGTGGTCGAGGGTGTGGCCACCGAGGATCTCAAGCGGGGCCCGGGCCACTACCCCGGAACGGCGCTGCCCGGGGCGCCCGGCAATGTGGTGCTGTCCGGCCACCGGACGACCTATGGTCAGCCGTTCAACCGGCTCGACGAGCTGAGCCCTGGCGACGCCGTGGTCCTTGAGACCCGGGACACCTGGTTCACCTACCGGGTCACCGGTACGACGATCGTCAGCCCGACCGCGATCGAGGTGACCTATCCGGTGCCGGGCCGTGCAGGACAAACTCCGACGCAGCACCTGCTGACGATGACCACCTGCAACCCGAGGTACTCCGCCCGTCAGCGGCTCGTCGTCCGGGCGGTGCTGCAGGGACGGCTGCCCAAGGCCAACGGCCTCCCGCCGGCCCTCGCCCCCCGGACCTGAGGTGTACAGCTGGATCTGGCGGCACCTGCCCGGCCCGCTGGCAGCGCGGCTGGTGGGCAGCGGTCTCCTGCTGCTGGCTGCCGTCGCCCTGCTGCTGTTCGTGGTGTTTCCCCGGGTCCAGCCGCTGCTGCCCTTCTCCCAGGTGACGGTGGACCACCCGGTCGGCGGCTCGCCCTCAGCGGGTCCCTGAGCTGTTGGCGCGGCTCGCCCTCAGCGGGTCCCTGAGCTGTTGGCGCCGCGGGGCAGCACCGCGACCCGGTCCGGCCGTCCCCGTGCCACACTCCGTCCCGGCTCGCACCACGTGGAGGCATAGCTGTGCCTGGCCCCAGCCCCAGCCCCGGCAGCGCTGCCCGCACGGCCAGGCCAGCCCCGCCCGCCACGCCGCTTCGTAGGGCTGTTGCGCCACCGGCGACCCCCTCCACGCCGACCTCCACCCCGTCGTACGCCGACCGGCCGTGGCTCGCCAGCTACCCGGTGGGCGTGCCCGCCGACTACGACTTCCCGAAGGTGCCGCTGACGCGCCTGCTGGATGACGCGGCCGCATCCTTCCCGGACCGGGTCGCGCTCGCCTTCCTCGGCGCACGCCTCACCTACCGGCAGCTCAAGGCAGCGGTAGACTTCTTCGCGACTGCGCTGGCCGGACTCGGCGTCGCCAAGGGTGACCGGGTGGCGATCGTGCTGCCCAACTGCCCGCAGAACGTCATCACCTTCTTCGCGACCCTGCGTCTGGGCGCCGTTGTCGTCGAGCACAACCCGCTCTACACCGAGACCGAGCTGCGGCACCAGCTCGTCGACTGCGGCGCAAAGGTCGTCGTGTGCCTGGACCGGGTGTACGACACGTTGGCAGCTGTCCGCAGTGACGCCGCGCTCGAGCATGTCGTGGTCACGTCCATAGCCGACTACCTCCCGAGCTCTGCCCGGCTGAAGCTGCGGCTGCCCCTGGCCGCGGCCCGGAGGTCCCGGGCCGACCTGGTCACCGCCCTGCCGAAGGGCGCCCCGGTCAAGCATTTCCTGGCGCTGCTAAAGGGCGCCGGCGCAGCGAGCCGGCAGACACCGGTCGAGCCGGGCCACGACCTGGCTCTGCTGCAGTACACCGGCGGGACCACCGGGGTTTCCAAGGGGGCCATGCTGACCCACCTCAACCTGGTCAGCGACGCCTACATGAACCGGTTGTGGGACACCGGGGCGACCGCGGGCACAGAGGTGACCCTGGCTGTCCTGCCGTTGTTCCACGCCTTCGGGCTGACGGTGGCGATGAACAACACGATCCTGCTCGGGGGCACCCTGGTCCTGCTGCCGCGGTTCGACCTCGACCTGCTCCTCGCCGCCATCGACGAGTGGAAACCCACGTTGTTCCCTGGGGTGCCACCGATCTACCAGGCGCTGACCGACAGTCCCAAGGCGAGCAAGCACAACCTCACGAGCCTGCGGCTCTGCGTCTCGGGTGCCATGCGCCTTCCGGTCGACGTGCAGGCGGCGTTCGAGCAGGCGTCGGGCGCCCGCCTGGTCGAGGGCTACGGCATGACCGAGACGTCGCCGTCCACGCACTGCAACCCCACGACAGGCGAACGACGACCCGGGTCGATCGGACTGCCGCTTCCAGGGACCCGGTGCCGCGTCGTGGACCAGGCCGATCCGGCGAAGCAGGTTCCGATCGGCTCACCGGGCGAGCTGGCGATCGGCGGCCCACAGGTCTTCGCGGGCTACTGGGGCCGCGCCGACCAAGAGGGGGTCTTCACCGGGGACGGCTACGTGCTGACCGGCGATGTTGCGGTGATGGACGAAGCGGGCTACTTCACGGTCGTCGGCCGCAAGAAGGACATGGTCATCGCTGGCGGCTTCAACATCTACCCGTCCGAGGTCGAGGACGTTCTGCGCGGGATCGAGGGGGTCCAGGACGCGGTCGTGGTCGGTGTCCCGGACCGCTACCGGGGTGAGACGACGAAGGCTTTCGTCGTACGGGCGCCCGGCGCGACACTGACCGAGCAGGACGTCCGGGCGCACTGCGCACGGGCGCTCACGGCGTACAAGGTCCCGAAGGTCGTGGAGTTCCGCGACGAGCTGCCGCGCAGCGCCGTCGGGAAGGTGCTCCGCAGGGTGCTCGTCGAGCAGGAGCGCGACGCAGCTGAGCCGCGCCCCAGGAAGGCGCCGACCAAGAAGGCACCCCCCGCGGCAACGGCACCGACCAAGAGGGCACCGACTAAGAAGGCACCGACCAAGCAGGCGCCCATCACGAAGGCAGCCACCAAGAAGGCACCGACCAAGCCGGCGTCCATCACGAAGGCAGCCACCAAGAAGGCACCGACCAAGAAGGCAGCCACCAAGAAGGCACCGATCAAGAGGGCGCCGAACGCGAAGGCACCCGCTCAGGGCGCGCCGCCCGCCAAGCAGGTGCCGGCCAGGAAGGCGCCCGCTCAGAAGGCACCGACGAGGCCGGCGTCCATCAGGAGGGCGCCCGCCAAGACCCCACCCACCCTCGCTGAGGGTCCCGGTGGTTGAGCGGGTCGTAACCTGAGCCGGTGAGCCGCATCCTCGTCGTCGACAACTACGACAGCTTCGTGTTCAACCTCGTCCAGTACCTGGGCCAGCTCGGCGCCGACACGGTCGTGCACCGCAATGACGACGTCGACGTGGACGACCTCGATTCGTACGACGGCGTCCTGCTCTCGCCTGGTCCCGGCACCCCTGAACAGGCCGGGTGCTCGGTCGCTCTGGTGAGGACCTGTGAGCAGCGTGGCCTGCCGTTGCTCGGTGTCTGCCTCGGGCACCAGGCGATCGCCGTCGCCCATGGGGCCACGGTGAGCCGGGCACCGGAGCTGCTGCACGGCAAGACCAGCGAGGTGGAGCATGAGCGGGCGGGCGTCCTGCGCGCCCTGCCCTCGCCGTTCACCGCCACCCGATACCACTCGCTCGCGGTCGAGGAGGACACGCTGCCGCCGGAGCTGCAGGTCACCGCGCGTACGACCGGGGGCGTCGTCATGGGCCTGCGGCACCGCGACAAGCCGGTCGAGGGTGTGCAGTTCCACCCCGAGTCGGTGCTGACCCAGGGCGGCCACCTGCTTCTGGCATCCTGGCTCGGGCAGTGCGGCGACGACGGCGCTGCCAGTCGCGCGCCGGTACTTGCCTCCCGGGTCGAGGGCAGACGGCTGGCTGCTTCTGCCTGATCGCCGCGGCTTAGGTGCGGCGTGGGCTCGCGCTGGGCCGAGGGCTGGGGGAACGGCTCGGGCTGACTGAGGGTTTCGGTGCAGGGGCCGGCGTGCGGGTCGTGCTGGCACTCGGTGCCGGTGGCGCCGAGACCTCGATGGCAATCCTGGACCCGCGCGGCGCCAGCGTGTTCACCGGGGTCTGCGTCAGCACGACGCCCACCGGTCCGGGCGCCGGAGTCGGCTGGACCTCGACGGCGAAGCCGGCCCGGGCAAGGGACTGCTCGGCCGCGTCCACCTGCAGGCCGCGGACGTCCGGGACCTGGGCGCTGCCCGAGGCCACGACGAGAGTGAGCTGGGAGCCGGCGGCCAGTTGGGTGCCGGAACGGGGGATGGCGTCCAGCACCGTGCCGGCGGGGATGTTGCCGTCACGGTTAAGGATCTTGAACCTGAGATTGGCTGCCGCCAGTGCCGCCTCGGCCTCCTGCTGACCGACCCCGACGACCTGCGGCACCACCGTCATCTCGATGCCCTTGGACACCACGAGGTCGACATTGCCGCCCCTGCGGGCGAGAAAGTTCTGATCGGGGCTCTGACTGAGCACGATGCCCGCCGGTTGGCGGTTGAACGGTCGGTCGACGCGACCGACCTGCAGCCCGGCCTGGGCCAAGCTGCTGCGGGCCTGCTGCTCGGTCAGCCCGACGACGCGCGGAGGCTTGAACAGCCCGCTGCCCTTGCCGAGCTCGGAGTGCACGACCAGCGCGACGAGCAGGGCCACGGCGAGCAGGACCAAGGCAAACAGCGCGTAGACCAACCCCTTGCGTCGCGCTCGCTCCGGTTGCCGGAGCAGGGTGGCTGCCGCGGCAGCCATCGGCATCGACCCGCCGGACACCGGCTCCAGGAGCACCGGGGTGGCCTGGACGGGATCCCCAGCTGCCCCTCTCAGCAGGTCCTCGCGCATCTCCTGCGCGGATTGGTACCGGTTGGCCGGGTTCTTGGCCATCGCCTTGAGCACCACGGCGTCGATGTCGGGCGACAGCGTGCCGTCATACTCCGAGGGGGGCACCGGGTTCTCGCGCACGTGCTGGTAGGCCACCGCGACGGGGCTGTCACCGATGAAGGGTGGGGTGCCGGCGAGCAGCTCGTAGAGCAGGCAGCCGGTGGAATACAGGTCCGAGCGGGAGTCGACGTGCTCGCCGCGAGCCTGCTCGGGCGAGAGGTAGGCGGCCGTGCCGATCACGGCGGCCGTCTGGGTCATGTGGCTGGTGCCCGATCCGGCGGCCCGGGCGATACCGAAGTCCATGACCTTGACCTCGCCCGCCAGGGTGAGCATCACGTTGGCCGGCTTGATGTCGCGGTGCACGATGCCGGCCGAGTGCGCCACCTCGAGCGCGGCGCAGACATCGGCGACGACCTCCAGCGCCCGTTGGGGCAGCAGCCGGCCCTCGGCGCGCAGCACGTCGCGCAGGGTGCGGCCCTCGACGAGCTCCATGACGATCCAGGGCACCCCGTCGGCGCCCTCGCCCGTGTCGTACACGGCCACGATGCACGGCGCATCGAGGGAGGCCGCGGCTTGTGCCTCGCGCCGGAAGCGCGCGTGGAACTGCGGGTCGCGGGCCAGGTCGGCCCGGAGCACCTTGACGGCGACCTCGCGGTCCAGGCGAGAGTCGGTGGCCCGCCGCACCTCGGCCATGCCCCCGCGACCGAGGACCTCACCGAGGGCGTATCGGCCCCCGAGCAGGTCCGTCGCCTCGGTCATCGTCCGAGCACCGCCTGCATGACGGCCTTGGCGATGGGGGCGGCCACTTTGCCCCCGGTGGCATCGGATCCCAGCGAGCCGCCGTCCTCCACCAGCACCGCGACCGCGACCTTGGGATCCTTCGCGGGCGCGAAACCGATGAACCAGGCGTGTGGGGACGCGCCGGGACCGTGCTGGGCGGTACCGGTCTTGCCGGCGACAGCCACGCCGGGGATCTGTGCTGCCGTTCCCGTACCGCTCGTCACCACGCCCTGCATCATCGCGGTGAGTGCAGCGGCAACCGCCGGGCTCACGGCCCGTCGGTAGAGCGAGGGGGTGGCGGCGTCCAGGGTGGTCAAGTCCGGCGCCTGCACCTCCTGCACGAGGTAGGGCCGCATGACCTCGCCGCCGTTGGCGACGCCCGCCGCCACCATTGCCATCTGCAGCGGAGTGACCCGCACGTCGTACTGCCCGATCGCGGCCTGGGCGACCTGCGGCGGGGTCAGCACGTCCGGGTAGATGCTCTTGGCCGCCTGCTGCGGCAGCTGGAGGCTGTCGTCGCCGAAGCCGAACGCCTGGGCCTGCTTGCGGACCGCGTCCTGCCCGATCTTGATGCCCAGCGCCCCGAAGGCGGTGTTGCAGGAGATCGCGAGGGCGTCGGCGAAGGTGTCGGTCGTGCCGTCTCCGCACGTCTCGCCGCCGAAGTTGTTCAGCGTCGAGGACGTCTGCGGGAGGTTCAGCACGTGGGGGGAGGGGATGCGATCCGTCGGTTTGACACCGGCGGCGAGCGCCGCGGCGGAGGTGATGACCTTGAACGTGGACCCGGGCGGGTAGGTCCGCCCGACGGCACGGTTCAGCAGCGGGTCGCTCGGGTCGTTGCTGAGGGACTTGTAGGTCGCCCGGATCTGGGTCGCGTCGTGCGAGGACAGCACAGACGGGTCGTACGACGGGCGGCTGGCCTCGGCGAGCACGGCCCCGGTCCGCGGGTCGAGCGCCACGACGGCACCGACCTTGCCGGCCAGCCCGTCGTAGGCGGCCTGCTGGGCCTTGGGTTGCAGCGTGAGCACGATGGCGCCGCCCGACGGACGGTTGCCGGTGACGTAGTCCGACAGCCGGCGGACGAACAACCGGTCGTCGTCACCGGACAGGACGCGGTCCTGCAGCCGCTCGATGCCGGTACGACCCTGCAGGAAGGAGTAGTAGCCGGTCACGGGCGCGTAGGCCGCGCCCCCCGGGTAGCTGCGCAGGTAGGTGAGCACGTCCTTGGTCTTGACCGACTTGGCGATCGAGATCCGCTGCGCGCCGGTGCCGATGACGATCGGGCCCCGCTGGCGCTCGTAGGTGCGCAGCTGGACCCGCTGGTTGCGCATGTCGTCCCGGTAGTCCTTGGCCTTGACGACCTGCACGTAGTTGACGTTGAGCAGCAACAGCCCGAACAGGACCAGGCAGGCGACCGCGACCCGTCGCAGGGGGGCGTTCACCGGCGTACGACGGTGGTACGCGCGTCGGCCAGAGCCGCTCGCGCGCTGGTCGGCGTGATCGGGGACGGGGCCGGACGGCGTGCGGCGTCGCTGATGCGCAGCAGCAGGGCGACCAGGATGTAGTTGCAGACCACCGACGATCCGCCGTAGGACAGCCACGGCAGCGTGACGCCCGTCAGGGGGATCAGGCCGGTCACGCCACCGACGATCACGAAGACCTGCAGCGCCAGGGCGAAGGACAGCCCGGTGGCGAGCAGCTTGCCGAAGGAGTCACGGCACGACAGCGCCGCGCGCAGTCCCCGGGCGACGATCAGTCCGTACAGCACGAGCACGGCCATGACGCCGACCAGGCCGAGCTCCTCGCCGATGGCCGCGAGGATGAAGTCGGTCTTAGCGAACGGCACGATGCCGGGTGAGCCCTCTCCGAGGCCGGTCCCGCTGATCCCGCCCGTGCCCATCCCGAACAGCCCCTGCACCAGCTGGTAACCGCTGCCGGAGGCGTCGGCGAAGGGATGCAGCCAGGTGTCGACGCGACGCTGGACGTGCCCGAACAGGTGGTAGGCCGCGTAGGAGCTGCCGCCGAACAGGCCCAGACCGATCAGCAGCCAGCTGGTGCGCTCGGTGGCGACGTAGAGCATGACGACGAAGATGCCGAAGAACAGCAGCGAGGAGCCGAGGTCCTTCTCGCGCACGAGGACTGCGATGCTCGCGACCCACGCCACCAGGACGGGCCCCAGATCGCGCGCACGGGGCAGGTCCAGCCCCGCGACGCGGCGGCTGGCCAGCGACAGGACGTCGCGCTTACTGACCAGGAACGAGGCGAAGAACACCATCAGCAAGATTTTGGCGACCTCGCTGGGCTGCACCGTCATGGGCCCGACCCGGATCCACAGTCGGGCGCCGTTGATCGTCTCACCGATCCCGGGCAGCGCCGGCAGCAACAGCAGGACGAGCCCGGCGGCAGCGCTGGTGTAGGTGTAGCGCGCGAGCCGTGTGTGGTCGCGCACGATCAGCAGGACGGCGAGCAGCGCGCCGACGCCGACCCCGGTCCAGATCAGCTGCAGTGGGGCGTCCGGGCGGGGGACGGCGTGCCCGGTCTGGTGTGCGCGCAGCGCGACGCCGAAATCCAGCCGCCGGATCATGACGAGCCCTAGCCCGTTGAGCAGCGCGACGCACGGCAGCACGAGCGGGTCGGCGTACGGCGCGAAGCGGCGCACCGCGAGGTGGGCGATGCCGAACAGCGCGCCGAGGCCGACGCCGTAGAGGAGTGTGCCGGAGGGGATGCGGCCGTCCTGAGCGATGCCCACGGCGGCATAACCCAGTGCGCCGAGCAGGACGGCGATCACCAGGAGCACCAGTTCGGTGCCCCGGCGGGTCCCCGGGCCGGCCGGGAGCGACAGCGCGGTCATGGTCTTGCTCCGCTCGGACAACCGGACGACTGCGGTCCCGGTCCTGCCGTCGGCAACCGGGTGGCGGCGGGAGCGGCCGGCGCCGCGGACCGCGATGACACGGGAGTGGGGGTGGCCGGGGAAGGAGCGGGAGTCTGGCACTGGTTCATCGAGTTCTGCAGGCGAGCCACGATCCGACGCGCATCTGGTCGGTTAGCGGCAGGGATACCGTCACTGAGCCGGTCCCGGTCGAGCTCGGAGAGGCGGTCCTCCGTCACGTCGGTGCGCCCTGCCACGCTGGACAGCGAGAGGCCGGCCACGTGGCCGCGCACGCCGCGGAACACCGCGACGGACCGGCCGTTCAGACCGACGAAGTACTGCGAGCGCACGTAGGCCCAGCCGGCGCCGACCCCGCCGAGCAGGACGAGCAGGACCAGCGCAGTGACCAGTGCGGTACGCCGCGACGGTCGCCGCGACCGCCGCCCCGCTGCCAGAGGGGTGCTCGCGCCGGGCTGGGTGTCGCGGCCCTCGGCGGTACGCGCCCGGCTCGCGGCGCTGTCGGCGATGCCCGGCGGGGGGGCCTGGGGGGACTCGGCGGCCGCGCCGGCCACCACCGGGCTGGTCGCATGGCCGTCGTGGGCACTGGTCTCGACCGCCTCAGCGACGATCACGGTGACGTTGTCCGGCCCGCCGCCGCGCAGGGCCAGCTGCACCAGCCGGTCGACCGCTGCCTGCGGGTCCGCAAGGGCCAGGGCCACCTTGAGGGTGTCCAGGCTGCCGACCGGTCCGGTCAGCCCGTCGCTGCAGAGCAGGTAGCGGTCGCCGGCGCGTACCTCGCGCACCGACAGGTCCAGCTCGATCGCCCGCCGGCCGTCCAGCGCACGAGTGATCATCGAGCGCTGTGGGTGGGTCGTCGCCTCCTCCTCGCTGATGCGCCCCTCGTCCACGAGCGTCTGCACCAGCGTGTGATCGTGGGTGATCTGGCTGAGCTCGCCGTCGCGGAGCAGGTAGCAGCGGGAGTCGCCGACATGCAGCAGCCCGAGCCGGTTGCCGGCAGACAGGATGGCCGTGAGCGTGGTGCCCATGCCGTCCAGTGCCGGGTCGCCGTCGACCATGTCTGCGAGGTGCTCGTTGGCGCGCAGGGCAGCCGCCCGGAGAGCGCCCAGGAGGTCCGCCCCCGGGGCGTCCTCGTCCAGCGGCGCCAGGGCGGCGATGGCCACCGCGCTGGCGACCTCCCCGGCCGCATGGCCGCCCATCCCGTCGGCGACGGCGAGCAGACGAGGTCCGGCGTACACCGAGTCCTCGTTGCCGGTACGCAGCAGCCCGGTGTGCGACCTGGCGGCGAAGCGGAGGGCCAGGGTCACCGGCGCAGCTCCAGCACCGTCTTGCCGATGCGGATCTGCGTCCCCAGCGGAACCGCCGTCGGCCGGCTCACCTTCACGTTGGCCAGGTAGGTGCCGTTGGTCGACCCGAGGTCTTCCACCTGCCACGCGCCGTCGCCGGGGACGAGCCGGGCGTGCCGGCTGCTGGCGTAGTCGTCAGTCAGGACCAGGGTCGAGTCGTCGGCGCGGCCCAGGGTCACGGGTGCCTCCCCCAGGGTGACCGTGGTACCGGCCAACGAGCCCTCGGTGACGACGAGCCGACGGGCGGCGCTGCGCCCGGAGGCCCCGGCCGCCGCCGCTCCCGACGCGACAGCGGGGGCGCCCCCGGCTGAGGCCCGCGCCGGCCGGCCGGCCCTGAGGTCGGTGCGGATGGTGCGCACCGCGATCAGCACGAACAGCCAGAGCAGCACGAGCAGGCCGTACTTCACCAG
>JAABUI010001756.1_pt1 | contig 12298 bp, 13 predicted proteins | sample 5559111 | NCBI WGS metagenome assembly JAABUI01 (sample SAMN10711870, study PRJNA513365) | rock metagenome | isolation source: Antarctica rocks | place: Antarctica: Victoria Land, Buttleship Promontory
GACTGGCAGCGACCGCAAGGACGCAGCCGAGCACACGCTACTGGCGTACAAGGCCGCACAGGTGGGCGACAGTCTGTGTCGTCGATGCTCTCGGCAGTGGTGTTCTAGGGCAGCTTTCATTGTTCTGGAGTCGTTGTGACAATTGCCACTTGCTGCAGGACATTGCCCTGGTTGACCTGGCACCCACTCACCCAATCAGACTGGGTCTGGCTTTGAACTTTTCAGTCTTCTACTACGAGATTCTGAATTCACCAGAGCGTGCTTGCCACCTTGCCAAGCAGGTAGCGCAGCATCAGATTGCGCTTAAGATTTGAGCATCAAAGCATGATCTTGGCTATTTCATTCATGTCAACTCTGTTCATGTTGAGCTGTCATCGCATGCAGGCTTTTGATGAGGCGATTGCTGAGCTTGATACCTTGGGCGAGGAGTCATACAAGGACAGCACACTGATCATGCAATTGCTGCGTGACAACCTCACATTGTGGACATCAGACATGCAGGTGAGTTTGAATTTCTGCTAAAACTTGTGATCTCACCAACTAGAAGACTACCTGTCCATTACATCAGAGCAGCCTCATTGCACCAAAGCAAAGTCCTCAATACGTATGTGGTGAAAATGTAACACGGTCTTGGCCATTGATAGCAGCAATCTGCATCTGCAGGACCAAGACACTGACCAGCCTCGTGAGGGCGGTGGAGATGTAAAGGTTGAGGATGCAGACCAGTCCTGATTGTGCAAACTGATCCTCGACAGTGTCTTTCTGGATGTATTGCACAGGGCTGAATAGGCAGTCCTGTCACAGACATTGTAATAGATGGCTGCCATGGCAATTGTGGCAAACAGATGCCTATGTTCTGGCAGTCAAGATTCGTTCACACCTGGGCTAGCCTGTTGCTGGGTTGACAAAACAAACCTTGTTCTTTGGCAGACAGTGTGTTGTGCTGCTGTTTTGTCATTCTTACGGTTCTTCAGGCTGTACGTGCCAGCTTCTGACAGTTTGCATCTTATCCGGACACAATTTGGTATGTATACTTAGGGTGTCCCTGTGGAGTCTGCACTTCAGTGTTTGCAATGCTTTAGCCTGTAAGAAGTTCTTGCCAAGGTGTTTGTATTTGCATGATGCTTTGTGTGGTGCTTGCATTTACTGACACAAGGTATGCTAGGCTGATGCAGTATTGTCAGCTTATGCACAGGTACAATGGGCACAGAAGCTTCCTGGTCTTGTAGACTTCATGTGACATCTCTTTGTCTTGTGGGTCTGTCTTGCTTGGTCCACGCCTGCTCCCTGCAGTGGATGTGAGTATCATGCAAGCTTCTTGGCCCCTGTTTTTGCCAGTGAATACATGTTGCTTACTCCAGGCATACTTCCATCAGCTAGACATGAGTATCAATGCTTTGTGCAAATGACATGTAGGCTGAGTAATTTCTTTGGTGACAGTGCCTGTCGGACACTGATACCAGTATGTATGTCACATACATAACAGTGTTACAGGTCCTATAGCCACCCATAAAGCTCTTAGTTGTTAAACTACGAGACTGATCTGGCGAGCTTAGCATGCAGCTGTCTTGAGCTGTACAATACTTCTGAGAAGTCCTATTTATGTCTGATGGAGCAGGCTTACAGGCCAGACTTGCCTCGCTGCTTATGTGAAGCTGCTCAGGGACCCAGTTCCTGGATAACGCTGCAGTGATAGCAGTCATGCAGGAATGCATGACACATCATTCCTGCAGCCTTCATACATAACTGTGCTGTATGTTGCCCTGCCAGCTGGCAAAACTGAATGCCATTCAACAAAGCAATTTTCACTGGACATAGTTTTACACATCGTGATGCAGCTCAAGATTTGCATGAGGTCAGAAGTTGACAAAACGTCAACTTGCAGCAACAATTGCAAGTTTGCGGGAACAGATCATCTAGACTACAGAGCATAATGCATCAAAGGCATGACAAGGACATGTCATTCCGGCAGTCATGAGCCGTAACTTGCATAACAAGCATGACTTCAAACACTTATGCTGTCACACTGTCTGTTGCACAGTTGAGCAGACTGATGGCTTTCTGGGGTGATGTGCAAGACAGCACTTGGCTTCAAAGGCACAGCTACAGCACATGAGGACTGCAAGCCTCTGGGATCCATTTCATCCAGGGCTGCCTCCAATTGCATTGGGATTAACCTCACCAAAGTTTTTGCACCACTTCTGTGATGGAATTGGTCGTGTGGGAGGCACAGGCCGTTGCTGCAAGCAAATAGCAGATGTTGCCTGCCAGGCGGCAACCATAGCAATGCAAGCGCAGCTCAAGCATAGCAAGACTCACCTCCAGCTTTGCAGAGAGTCTGAAAATGGGTACGGTCATGACAAAAAGGGCTCTGCATGCACCAATGATGTTGGTTCTAGAATTCTTGTCCAAGTTGATTTCCCGTACTGCACACAGAGTCTTACCCAAAAGCGAGTGCGGTATTCCGTCTCCAATGTTTAGGATCAGCCCACCAACCACCAGCTGGTGACCACACGCCTACCGGTTCCACAATGCATCAGATCACTGCAAATATCCCCAGGAGTATACAGACGAGAATGGCAAGACCTACCCTTAGGATACGACGCATGACTGTCTCCACCTCCTCCTGCCATGTCGTCAACTGCCTCGCTTCAGCAGCAGAAGCTGCGATGGGCACCCGAGATGCTTGTTGTATTGTTTCCGTATTGATTCCCTTTCTTTGAGCCGAGCTACAGTCGACACGGCGTCAATGCGCTCCTGAAGCGCCTGCGCAGATCGGGGATTGCCGAGCTTCGGGGATCAAAGCCAGAAATGAAGCTTGTACTGTCTTCAAAACTTTGACACAGATTGACAACCCGATCAGCGATCGGCTTCATCAATACACCGTCTGCTACACATTCTGCATCTGAACGCTTCAAGCAGAAACCTTGTAGCGGACAAAGACTCATACAAGATGGCAGCAAGTCAGCTGCCTAGGCGTATCATCAAAGTATGCGCTTGTACATTCCTGTGCTCGATAAATACTGTAGCGCAACTCATGATTGACTAGCTGCTGTTGTACAGGAAACACAGAGGCTGATCAGCGAGCCAGGTGAGCAACTGGCGGTCTGTTGAACAAAAACGCTTCGGTACTCAAGCTGTTGTGTGGTGCTTTGTTGGGACTTGACATGCACTATATGGCATGCAGCTCCTGGCATCAGTGCTTCTCCCTCTGAAGAGAATTTGCGCTACTTCAATGTCATGATACTTGGTCCTCAACAGTCCTGCTATGAAGGTACAGCGTCAACCTGCTGTCCAGCACCACAGCACCGTGACTTCTTGACTGTGGCCGTGGCAAACTTACCTGTCTTTGCAGGAGGCGCATTTAAGCTTGAGCTGTTTCTACCAGAAGACTATCCTATGGCTGCTCCTAAGGTGTGCATAACCCTCACCAGTCTGAAAGACAACACAGCGCACCTGCCCCGTTAGGGTTTGCATTCTGTATGCATTGCTTTTCAGTCTCTTGAACATCGGTTGACGTTCGGTCAAGCACACAGCTGCAGCAGGCTCCGCAGCTGGCCTTGGTCTATCAAATTTTGCTCTTTATTTTCACCTCCCCCACCTCCTCCTGTTCCACTCGCATATCCCCATGTGGCAATCAATTGCATTTGCCAGGTCCGCTTCCTGACTAAGATCTATCACCCCAACATTGACAAGCTTGGGCGCATTTGTCTGGACGTCTTGAGTAATGACCCTGTCAAAGGAAAATGGAGCCCTGCCTTGCAGATTCGCACTGCCCTTCTCAGGTGGGACCACTGTCTGTATTGATGTCTATGTATACCCATATTCAGGTGCGATTTTTAACAAAGATATACCATCCGAACATAGACAAGCTAGGGCGGATTTGTCTAGACATTCTAAAAGACAAATGGAGCCCTGCTCTACAGATAAGAACTGTCCTGCTGAGGTATGGCATTCAAATTGGCATGGCGTCATACAAATCATTACTCAGTAGCACGGCTGCACAGGAATGCTGCATGATCTGCTGTACTCTTGCATCATTTTTGACAGCGAGTGTAAAATTCTTTCTTATGTAAGATCAGTTAGTTTTCTGAGTCAGTTAGTTGTCTGAGCTGCAACATCCGTCTATTGTTGCATGGATTTGCATGTGTTCTGCCTTTCTAAAACGCCTTTTGGTGATGCAGCATTCAGGCTCTGCTCAGTGCGCCAAACCCAGATGATCCTTTGGCAGAAAACATTGCAAAAGAATGGAGAGATGATGAGGCAAAGGCTATGCAAACAGGTACAACCTGTCACAACTCCTGCTGTGCACAATAACTTTGCTGCATCAGACAACAATTTTCTGTGTGCTGTTGCAGCCAAGGAGTGGACGAGGTTGTATGCAACATCTCCCTGAATACATATGACTGCAACACCCGTCGCAAGAAAGTCACACACCACACTCGTCAGCAATTTTTGTGGGCTTACACGCTAGGCCTGGTGTGTGCAACATGCTTATAATGCATCACTCACCTTGCCTGTGTGATTGTACAACAGCAATTTTAACTGCACCGCCTTTTGCAATTATGCCACTGATACATAGCAAAACACTTGCTTGGTAGCAAACAACTTGCTGAGGGCTGAAATGTGTGTACATTGTCTCCTTGCCACTTGACAGTGATATCGCTGACAGCCATCAGGAAACAGTCCTTGCTGTATGTTGACTTTATGTGGTTTATCCTTGCAACTCGTTACAACGTCAACTTCTGATTTGCTTGCAAACATTGCACCTGAGCGCAACACTGTTTGATGCGTGCACAAGAGTCTTTGCCTTAAAACAGCGTATTACTCTCAACCAGACTGCAATCTGTAGCCGTGCCTCTGCAGCCAAGGGTGCCACAGCATGCAAAGCTTGTCTACAGCGCACGACATACCCCTTGATAGACAGTGCAGACCCTGAGTTTGGCTCGGATGCTCGAATGTGCACCCATTACAGTAAACACCCTCATGCATGCGTTGACCATAATCCTCAATGCTGTGACGTAACCAGCTTTTGATGGACATTGTATTCACGAGCTGAAGAGCCCGTTCTACGCATGGGCAAGCTCGTTTGTGTTTAAAAATAATTGCACAACATCAAGCAACAATTGTTGGTCGAAATTTGACCTGAAACCAGCAAGTATAGCCAAAGTTATGGCAAATATAGTGCGCAAGACCGTCTAGACGTTGATGAACTCTGTTGAAATGGACATCATGGACAAAATGTGACTGTATTCACAAATTTTATTGTCGCTTGCTAGAATTTGGGTGTGGCAGATGGTTGGCACTATTTTGCCCGTCAAGCGAGCCACCCATTGCCTTGGTTTGAGGGCATCTGCTGCATATTAGGGTGCATGGGCGCCTGGTAGCCTTGTGAGTACATTGGAGGCCTAGCGTTTGGGGCAGACTGGTTCATTTGATGACCATACATCACACCATATTGACCTGGCATCACACCGTATCCCATTGCCTGAGTATAGGCTCTCATATTGTTTGGCATGTAGCCCATCATCTGGTCAGGAGATCCTGTACAGAGGCAACCAACTCTCCTGAAGTTGCTGCCATGCCTTGCTTCATGTTTCAAGCAGCTGTGCGAGCAGTCAACCCCGCCAGGTATGCTACACATGCAAGCTTGGTGTGTAACAACAGTCAGGCACTTGCAGGGCCACAAAGTGATGCGTGAGTAATTTACCTGGTCCCATCATAGGCATGCCAGGCATCATACCCGGCATCATGCCCGGGATCATGTAGCCTCCTGACATGTGCATGGGCATACCAGCCTGCATGGCCATATGTCCACTGGGCTTGCCCCCGGGCATGTGCATGCCTTGGGACTGAGCCCACATCTGTTCAGATGATTGCATGTAAGGTTGCCGCCGAGGAGCCATGTGTCCACCTGTATGCACAAAGGTCGTTGCCTGTAGTGAAGTATAGCCAGCTATTGCGCCTCTTTCTTGCTCATCCTTTGCAAGAGGACATGCACAGCAGACCAGTGCTGCCTGATGACCTGTGAAACACCATCTCGTTGCACCACCTATTGCAAGCATGAGCTGGACAAGGTCACGGTATTGGCCTGAGCTGATGTCAAGACTACAAGCAAGATTCATGCTGAGCTTCTGATGCAGCGTCACAGTGCAGCTCTTACATCCATCACCATAGTGCTTGATTGTCTGCAGGCACCTGCCTTGACTTCTGCTGGCAAAGAACAGATTGCAAGGCACCACCTGGCAAGGCACTGTGCCTGTATGGTCAGCCCTGCATGTGGTGCATTGTGTTCAAGAAAAGAGTCTGACCTGAGGGTGCAGGGCTGAGACCCCTGCGGCCTTGTGGGCTTGAGGCGGGCCTGCCCTGACTATTCCCTCTAGATGCAGCATGATGAGAGGCACTCACAGGCCTGGACTGGCGCTCCTCAGCTGAGCCACTACCCACAGAAGCCTGACTGTGGCTGTGACTGTGGCTGTAGGCTGCGCGAGGCCTGAAGCAGCACAATCATCGAGTTGCATTGTATCAGTCAAGTCATAGTAACAGAGCAGTTTGCAGTGATGATCACAGTTTCAACAAGGCATAATTGCAGCCATAGCATATGGACAGCATGTACTGAGGAAGGAGCAGCAGCATGTGGGTAAAGCTGCGGCACCAAAGATGAAGGCTACCGGCCAGGTACAAGCTGACTGCCCAGAATGGAAGAAGCAAAGACATAAGCTGAGTAGCATGGTCAGATGTACTGAGTGGTTGTCAGCAACAATCTGGGATTTATATGTACACAGGCACACAGTAGAACAGAGTGTATCATGCACAAAGACAGACATGCACACAGCAGAAGACAGAGAACTGACACACAAGCAACAAAGGTTGATGTGAAGATATGTGATAGGGGGCCAACCTGGGGCCGCTAGAAGGCTGTGAAGGGGGCAGGGAGCCTGCAGACATTGGCCCTGGCCCCTGCCCTGCCCCGCCAGGTGGCAAAGCAGAGCCTGATGGATTTGATGGCTTGCTGGCCGGGGTAAATGAGGGAGCCTTCACGTTCAGCTTGAACTCCCGGGCAAATGGGTTCAGCTTTGACTTGGGCGTGCCAGCTGGCTGTGCTGTGCTGCTGTCATCACCCATGGCATTGCCTGACCATCACACATTGCACATCACTCAATGACTGTTCAACTGTCATACTGCAGGCTGCAAATGCAGCAGGCTGGCCCCACAAACTATTACCACCAAATGTGAAGCCAGTCAAACGCCCTTCACATAGAACAAAATGAATGACTGCAGCAGATTTGTCGTGCAAAACAGCTGTAATTGATTGTTGAGAGTGCTGTAGGTGCATCCCCAAGCAGCAACCAGTGTGCCATTAGCGGATGTACCTGAGGTGCTTGCAGAGTCAGGTCTGACAGCACCAGCAATAGCAGCATTGGCGCCGCCGCCAGAGGTCTCAGCAGCACCAGCGCCAGCAGAAGCTTCTTGGTCAGCTGCAGCAGCAGCTGGTGCAGCAGGCACGCTGGCAGATGCAGGGGTTGATGCTGCAGCTGAGCTTGTGGCTGAGCCAGGTGAGGGCTTCCTGGGGGTGGGCCCTGCTGCTGCCCCAAAGAGGTCAGAGTCCTCTTCTCTAAGTGGGTCAGCTTGATCAAGGACAGAATTCTCAGATGGAGACATGCTGATAGCTGAAGGGCTTATACGTGGCGACCTGAACAGCAGACATCATGTCAGCTTGTGCTTGCATCTGTGCTAAAGCTTGTAGTTCAGCATGCCATATGAGCTGCTGCAGATATTTATACAGAAGCAGTGCACTGGAACAAGCCTGCAGCTGTGCATGTCATTGAACGCTCTGCACATGTCAAGAGTAAGGTTGGTAACAGATTATGACCAACAGCAGAGCTTCAAAGGCATTTTGAGGTGCTGGGAAGCGCAGCTGCAATAAACAAAATTGCTGCATGTCAGCATACAGTATGTACCGTTGCTGTGCAGCCTTCTTTGCTGCTTGCTGGATTTTGTACTCCTGGAAGCTTCTCAGTGTGCCCGTATCAAATCTGCAGGGTAACAGGTGACATCAGTATGCACCAGACAAGCCATGCAGATGATCACACCAATGATCATTGGCTGTAAAGCACACAGCGCATGAGAGCTACAAAATATGCCTGTCATCATCACTGCATGAATCTGCCCTGTGTGAGACAGGCTCCGAGTCTCACCAGAGACACAGCATTATGCATGTCACACCAAATGCGCTCCTTGTCAGCCTGCCATGACAGCGAACATCAAAAGCCTGCCAGTGTAACTGCACTCCCGTGCAGGAGATGAAGATGTGCAAGTGAGCAACAAGCATACATCTGACGCAAGCTGCAAGCAACAGCAATACTGGGAGCAGCTGACAATACACGTCAATACATGTCTGAGCTAAACAGTGCCGCAGGTGATGCATCAGCATCAGCATAACTGACTTGGCTGAGCCAGGGTTGAGGTTGAGAGCTTCCAAGGCCGCAGCATCTGCAATGAGGGGGGAGGAGAGGGGGCTCTTGGCGATGGGGGTGCCATAAGGGGATGAGCGGTCCTTCTTGGATCCAGCCAGGTGGGTACGCACTTTATTGTGCTCAGCTCGCATGGACATATCAATGGGCTGACTGGCGCTGCCTCTGCTGCTGGAGGCTTGCTCCTGATTGTCCACCCTGCATTTGCAAGCATAAGATTGTGTGTGAAACAGCAATGTAACAGACAAACCCTGGTTGGGCTGGAGGAGACGTAGTATGAGCATGTCAATGGTGAGCTGGCAGCGCCTCTGCTGCTGCAGGCTGGCTCACGAAGATCACCCTTGCTGAAAGGCATGTACTGGGCCAGGGACAGTAGTGGCCAAGGGATTGCTCTGGTCAGCAGCTGTCAGAGGCTTGGCCATGAAATGGCTGCTACTGTCTCTGCTTCTGACCGCTAATCTGACGGTCATGCACATGTACATGTGTTTGGATACCTGTTTATGCAGTGCATGCAGTGAGATGCACATGAGTTGTCTATGAGATGCCCAGCATGCAGAGTTGTGTACATGAAGCGACCAGTGCTGGAAGCTTGCTTTTTACTTTGTGAGCATAGCTCTTCTCGAACGCAGTGGTTCAAACACTTCATGCTGCAGATCAGGCCACACTGTTGCTGACCCTGCTGCAGGTTGTGTCTGATGCTTTCTCTGTTTATGGCTGGATGGACTGGATTTCAAATTAGAAATGGTCAGCCCATTCACTGTCAATACAGCAGGGCCATCTGGATCGGGCCTTTGCAAACCCAAATAGGAAATCCCAATGTCAAAATTGCTTACCCCATCGGCTGCCAACACAGCACAGCCTTCTGAATCATATCTCTGACAACTCAGACAGGGATTCAATGAGACAAGAGAAAGCTCTGTTCCTGCAACTGCGCATTCTGCTTACTGCATGTGACTACTGCTAGGTGACATGCAGCAGCCAAGCTACACTGGTTTAAGGCCTGCAAGGCTGAGAGCCAATGCTCCCCGCGGGAGTAGGGCACCAGACTGAGCCCCAAAGAGTTGTCAACATGCATTGTCACAATTTCCCTAAGGAGGGAACAAGCAACATCATCAAACGTAAGGCCTGCAGAGACTAACCTGGTGGAGGCTGAAAGCAGCGCGACAGTGGCGCCAGCACTGGTCCAGGCAGGCCTGGCAGGTGCAGCACCATTGTTGGCTACAGCACTACCCAATGCAGATTCCCCAAAGGTGTCAGCATTCAGTGCATCATCCTCTTCGGTAGCATCCTCTTGTTCATCAGGTTCAGCGGCATGTGACTGCCTGCCCACTGCTGAGTATAGGTCTTCTTCATCCATCTGCATACCATGCTGGTGCTACTTAGGGACAGCAAAGCTGGCCGAGGGCTTTGTGGCAAAGCAAATCTGCAGCATCTTAGTGCTTCAAGCTGCCAGCGTGTGCTGTGCTGTGCTGCCGTGTGCTGTGCTGCGCTGCGCTGTGCTGTGCTATGCTGTTTTGTGCTGCAAATGACTCCCACAACATGAAATCAAGGCTTGAGCATGGAGCACGTGCTGAACAAAATTCCATTTGTGACTTCACTAGAGCCTTGTCTGACACACAGACAGAGCATTGAACATCATCTTGGGGCTGTGGCTGATAATGGAATCTGGCAATTGATCATCAAAATGTGCTTCACAGCTCATTATTGCTCACAGACAGATGAACATCCTATCACTTGCCCTCAAACGCAACCCAGATATGAACAAGTCTTGTACAATTTTGCACATGACCAGTGCAGGATTGTCATGAAATATAATGTGCAACTGCTGCATGAACTGCCAGCCTGCCTGAGATGCAGATGCATAGCACAGTGCATTGACGACTACATTGGCTTCCACAGCAGGATGCCCACCCCAGAGTCCATGAGTGCTCCTCGCTCCTCTGCCATATGACGATTGGAAGTTGCGCCCCCCTGAATCTCAGCAGCAAGGCGCTCTGCTTCCTGAACACTAATAGCTGAGGCTCCTTTATCCAGCTTTGTGGTGTACAGGTCTTCATTGTAGGAGGTTGCAGTGCCAAACAGCTGCTGGTTGGCTGCAAACTGATCCCACTTGGTGGAGCCTTTGCCCTTGGAGGCGGCATCAGACTCAAGCAGCATGCTCAGGTCAGTCAGGTCGTCTGAAGTCTCTGGAGCCCATCTTTGCAACTCCCTTCCAGCTAACCTGCAGGGCGCATTCGCAACTCAATGAGGCAGCTGAACCGTAGACATTAGGACTATGCAGCCCGCAAGTCTATGCAAATCAGAATTGCAAATGCAAAGTCCTTGTCATGCTGCTGACAATTAAAGCCCTGCCAACAATCTGACTTTTGCACTTTTGTACATTGCGGTCTGTAGCCATTGGACGTACCCTCCACGCCCTCTGGAAATTGCAGTGTCTGTGCTGAAAGCATCCTCTGCAGGCCTGCTGACATCGTCTGCACCCATGCGAATGTCTTTTGCAGTCAGGGATACCAAGTCTGCTGATTTGATGATGAGCTCCTTAATGGGCTTTCTTGCTGCTGCGCTTTCAACTGGCTGTTGCTCAGCATCCTTTATTAACTTGGACATATACAACACCACGTGCAATTCCGAATTTTCAAGCTGAGCTGTGTGAAAAATGCCCTGGTATACACCACCGGCTTTTACCTGCAGTGCAAAGACGCTTGTCCACAAGTCGAACGATCACTTAAATCATGCCAATACACTGCGCACGGTCGGAGCAACATCGGATCTGCCATGCGCACCTGCACCTCCACGGTGTATCCTACTAGCACTTGGAAAGCAAAAAGGAATCGTTCGTTGAGAGCAGGCGCGGTCGTCGCTGCTGGTGGTGCAAAGCCGATAACTGTTCCCATGACCGGTGCGTTCCCTGCAGGCCTGGACGGTTGGATGGGCTGGCGGGAAGATGACCTTTCCGGCTTGCCTCCTCTGCCGCCACGACCTCCAGGTTGTCTACGGTTATCTCTCGGTATCATGGCTACAGTGCTACAGGCAGGAGTTGCTAAATACGTAACCCCCTCAAGTCGGTGCGGCACAATGTCAACATGCGCATCGAGCAACCGCAAGTTCTAGGTCACCAGACGATCAAATTATCAGATCGGTCGTTACTCGCCCTGGGCAGTGCATGTCTTGCAGTGTGATCTGTTGCACCCGTTTACTATTAGTGCCCGGGCCAGATTCCACTGCTCTGCTCTCACTGCTCACGCGCCCGACCCCAGGGCTGTGCGTCGGACCTTACACCGCGGTGCGACCGTTTTTCAACGAACACACTGCATCTGGCAAGCAAATGAGGACCCAGTTGAGCTGGTCAGACAAGGCGGTAAGCTGACTCGCCTTGTGATCACTTAGTGCATGTCCAGAACCGATCGTCCTTGGTTTGAACGCTGTGAAGTAGTCTGATATGTGCAGCCTGAAAAGGATGGAGTGAAGGGTGTCTGTTATGATATCGCATTCAAACCAGGTATGTTGTCGTGGAGCTGCGTGCTATTGGGGGCAATATTGTTGTTTACACGCTGTGTGTGTTGGTGCAGATGGCTCTGAGCTTGTGACTGGAATAGGCAGTCGCGTATTAGTGTACGAGACAACAGCAGGAGACCTCTTGCATAGCCTTCATGGTCACAAAGTATAGAAGTCTTGCAGCTTCCCCTTGAGCCAAGTCACTTGCCAACTTGACTGCCCAGCCCTTGTAATGCCTCGTGCAGGATGCTGTCTACTGTGTTGCATATTCACATGACAGCAAGAGATTTGCGTCAGGTGGCGCTGACAAGACTGTCATTATATGGACC
>JAABUI010001757.1_pt1 | contig 12288 bp, 18 predicted proteins | sample 5559111 | NCBI WGS metagenome assembly JAABUI01 (sample SAMN10711870, study PRJNA513365) | rock metagenome | isolation source: Antarctica rocks | place: Antarctica: Victoria Land, Buttleship Promontory
GTGTAGGCAGAGTGCATGTGTACATGTACAGTGTTTGGATGAGCGTAGATTTGCAGACTAGGGGCAGATGCAGTTTAGACAACCTTAGGTACAGGGTAGCCATTGCAGCAGCCCGCTTTCAGCCTGAAGTTGCCTGTCTCAGACAAGGTCTAGACAGATCTGATGAGATTATCAGCCTCAGTCAGATCCTATCTGATGTAAAAGATATGACACGATAAGACCTGTCTGATATTGCACAAACAGACACAATCAGACCTATCTGAAGTGGTCGGTTTGAGACAGTTTCAGCATGGGCTGAAAGGCGACTAGACTCCGAAACAGTGAGACACTTTCAGCATGGATCAGACAGCGTTCAGCCGCGCTTCGTTCCCATAGTGGTGGTGGTAAACAAGGAATGGTGCCAGGCTGAATTGCGTTCAGAGGTGTTTTGAAGGCGTCTGAACTTGTCTGAAGCTGGCTGAAAGGCTTGGGCCGAAAAAGTCGTGTAATCCTGAGGAATCCTGAAGAACAGGCCGGACAGGTTCGGAGGGGCTGTTCGCGACCACTCTGATGCGCTCTGATTTTATTGACGGTCAGACACGCATCAGACACACGTACCTGATTTTATTGACGGTCAGGTGTATCGGCATATTGCTAGGCGTGGGAAGAAATATTGGATTCTCTTTTCTCTGCTGCTGGGATTGATTACCCTGAAAGTAGTGGGACTTTAGCTCAAACGAGGTGTCCAGCAACGGCCAAATCCCAGTCCTGCTGCTGACAGCTGCATTTGAACTCAATTTTCACCACACGTCTTCCAAACATCAGAATTCATACTTTGCTGCATAATTTCCGCTGCCAGCAAACAGCAGAAGCCATACCTCACTGCCGATATTCTGTTGCAATTAGACAGCAGGGAGGAAACCACGGTGCAAATCTGCTGTCGGACAACATGTATGTTGGGGACCCTGTGCTCAACATACGCAATACAGAGCTCAGAAACAATCACAGACACTGCAATTCTTTCATACCAAAGTTATTTGCTGTTGCACAAAATTCGAGCGTTGCACATTCAAATAGTTTGCCGCACAACAATGTGCACACCTGTCTGTCATAGTCCCTTGCACATGCAGCACAAAGCTGGGAAACAACACGAATCAATAAGGAGGGTGCCTGCATGGCATGCAATCTGGCAGTGCTGCTTCTCTACTGCTCCCAAGTCTGCATGCCACCAGTGACATAGTATAGACAATACGTTTTCTTACAGAATTTGCCACAAACTCCTTCTCACCTTGCTGCATGGCCAACAGGTTTTTGCAATGCCTGCACCACCTCGTCCAGTGCCATGATTGCTGAGCTTTCTTTTCAAGGCTTCGAGGGATCCTTGTACAGTCGCCCTGCTGGTGGTGCAGCTGTGAGCACTGCTGGTGCTGGATTGCCATGTTGACCATTGGCAGCAAGCTTATGCACCAACAGCCGGTTCATGTGATATTGCTTGAGCAGGAGCGGGCTCATGAAGGTGCTGACTTGCACCTGCAGATGGCGCTCTCACTGAAACCCCTGATGCTGATGAGCCAATGCCAGCCATGATAGGAGCATGTCTTGCTATGGAAGGCACAAGGCGAGCTAAAGATGCAGGAGGTTGCACTGAAGCTGCCTGTGCATACAATAGAAGCGCCTCTGTAGCATTCAATTTCTTGACGACACAGTCTGCGTACTTCTGCAGCAAGTGCGCGCTCTTGAGGGAAGATTGCATGTTACAGCCAGACCCATTTGGATTCATCAATGCACAGGTTTGTCAGCCATTTTTGAAAAGATACAAACTTTGGGAACCCTCCTTTTCGGGAGATCAAACCATGCAAATGACCCTTTTCAAAATAAAAATTACTAAATTTCATATTTTTTATATTTTTGTTTTGATTTTTATGTTTCTTTATCGCTATAGACCAAACTCTATATCACGAACAGTCGCATCTACGGATTCAATCGATGGTACCTTCGCCACCTGCCAAAGGCAAATAATTATGAAATTGGAAACATTCCAAATTTGCGATTTGGTTCTCTATATTTTCTATATATTGTTCACAGGCATACATGCACTCCCAGTCTGTGGTTCTGTTTCTTGTGAATTGTGGAAGCAACTGCCAGAACACTCTTTACGCAGAGACAGTATTGATGGGTCTGTGCAGATCAGGGGCTGAACGACTCCTCCTAAAAAATGCACCTGTTTGTTGTCAATACACTGACACAATTTGGGGAGCCTGTTTGCCTGTTGTTACTATTTTGGCAGGTTTAGCAGGGTTTACGAATGAATACCTAATTGCTTGCTATTGATAGGATGCTTTCAGCACTGTGCATGAGCTGTACCTTATTGACTTCTATGGTAGCACAGTTTGTGCAGACACCGCCTCCACACATGTACACCTCTGTCCATACCTCTGTCCATGCCTCTGTCTACACGTGTACACCTCTGTGTCAAAAGAGTACCAGGTGTGCTCAATTGTCATCATGACAGGCATGCTTGCAGTTCAAATAGTATTCTTGCTGCTGGCCCCCAGGCCATCCCCAGAGGTCGTATCTGTGCACAATCTGTCCCCAGAGTGCAAAACATTTTATCATGGATGTTACAACCCTCTAGCTAACTGGCTAACAAGTCCTGGGTTTTGGCCCATGTACTCTGCTTGTGATACGGAAAAAGCAGCAGCATACATACATTGAGTAAATGCACAAGACTGCATTTGTCATGCAGAGTCGTTGCTGCTTCTGTCTGTTCCAGAGCAGCTATCTCCAACCTGAGCAGATGGGAAACCGCATCATTGACAAGCGTGTGCTTGATTGAAGTGCATCCACTGATTGCGCCGTCAGTGAGTGTGAGTTCGACGAGTGTTGTGCTTCTCTGCTACTGCTAGTGGGCCTTTCTTCTCTGCTACTACAACTGGGCCTTTCGTTTTCACTTGCTCATGTGCCTCATACTCATTCAAGCTGCCAATAAGCCCCGTGCGCAAGCTTGCAAAACTCATTCTGACATTTGCTTTTAGCATGGCAAGAATCACAGAGGTGATGACGGAGCAAGTTGTGATATGTGATCGATTGACTGGGGTGCAAATGCTGCTTTGGTAAACAGCAACAGTGGGAGCGACATATCAGGCTGAGCGCAGTCCTTTGTCTGGAACATTTTTGTCCATAGAAACCTCACAAAGAGAGCTGTCAGATGGTTCCAGCACCAATACATCGTGCGGCAGAGGTGGGGCAGTTAATGGTATTACAGCAAAAACAAAAATGGGCAGTCATAGTGTCAAGACTGACCGCAAAAGAGGTACCAGCTGCAGACGTTGCTGTGCTAGTCTGCTATCAGCATTAGTAAAAGCAATCTGCACAGCTGGTATCGACTGCGCTTTGTAAGCAGCACCGGGTGCCACTGGCAAATTGATGACAGTCCTATGACCCATTGCTGCAACATGGGACTGTGCACCCACCAAAGGCATCTGAGCCATTGTGCAAGCTGGTGGCAACTGCACAGCTGCTACTGCAGCAGGTGACAAATGTGCTTCTTGACTTGGCTAAGTGCACAGCGGTAGCAGCTGCACTGCTACCAGGCGCAGCTGCCATGTTGATGCAGGTGCTGGGACCAGCACTCCTGAAGGCTGAAGGAGGCCTCAGCTGACGCAAGTGATAGGTCTACAGGCTGTATGTACTCATTTTTTGCGGAGCTGAAGAGACAATAGTGCTCACTTGTGGGCTTTGTGTATTGTTTGAACCCCTGGTTGATTAACAAATTTGAAGTGTACCCTTGCTAATGGTAAGATACCTCACACCCCTTCAAAGCTTTAGATGACCACACTGGTCTAACAGGTTTTGCTGGTTTGAATGACCTTTTGATAACTTGAAAGGTTTCCTGTCTGGTTTCTCGGCGGGAACTGAAAAATGGCGCCGAGTTACAGCTTTAAGCGTTAACAAGCATGCGGTGCAATTTTGGCCAGCATGTTGATTTAGTGGGGTTGCTGTTAGCACAGGCCCAGCTGTCAATGGAATCAATCAATCGAGTTACATGTTGTTTTACAGCATCAGTTGTCATGCTGTTCCCGCCAGTCAGCACTGCAGGCATGACACAAGCCAGCACAAGATGACTACATACTGTAAGGGTTTGAAACCCTAAGCCAACAGTGTCTATTCTTGCAAGACACACCTTGTGCTGATGCCAGACAGATCTGTCCAGGAGTGCTATTGCACTCTGCTTCTCTACTCAGCTGACCTTGTTGAAAAGTGGAATTGCTTGAAAAGAAAAGGAAAATCCTACGCCGTTAGGCGTGGTAACGGGAACGCGCTATACGGCTTGAACGTAGCCCGAGGCAAGTAAGCCCGTAAGATTTCGAACATTATGCGCTCTACCTGCTTGACCATCCGGCGAGGTCGACCGGGGTTCCGAAGTATGTCACGGGTTCGACTAGAGAGAAATAGGCAGAAGTCAAAGCCTGCAGACCTTGGACCCGAGACCTTTCACTCAATAGCCAGCAGTCATTTAACGTTCGACCACCGGGACAAGGAATTACTTGAACATGTGTGCTGTCAAGCATGTTGTCACAAAAGGCAGCTTCTGTGATCTCACAACATCATATGTAGAGAAGGCATCGGATGCAGAGCTGACTAGGTGTGCACGGCATCACTGTCTTGTTTTGCCAGGTAGCCGACCAGGTCTACCTGAATGAAGCATTGGAGGACGTATCTACTGGACCAGTCATCATGAGGACCTCGTCACGGTACGGGAGCTGTAAGGTTTTCAAAGCCTTGTGCTGAATTTACTGGCATGCACACTTGTCGATATTATGACATTTGGCTTGCACAGACAGAGAACAGTCAGCTCAGGTGTGCACACAATCTCCAAGGGCACCACAAACAAGCCGTACTATGGAGCAGCAGATGCTGCGCCTCATGGTAGGCTGTGATGTATCCTGATCTGCTTGTTCATGAGGGGCCTTGATATGTCATTGATGGCATTGTTTTTGCTGCACAGGGGTGTACTTGAGTCTGAAGGACATGTGAACAGAGGTGCCGTCATTGTGATATTTTGCCTCAGCATTGTATGGGCATCTCAGCAAGACAAACAGATAGTTGGCAGGAAGATGATACCACTCTTCTTCTTCCTGATTTTTTGTATCGTTTGTTGCCTTGTTAGTTAAGTGAAGGTCATGACTGCTTCCTGTCACCTCAAGTCCTTGTGGTGGCACCTCCCTGCATAGCTTGAGTAGCATTGATGAGTTGCATGTCATGCTAATTCATTAATGTATAGCAGTGAGTGTCACCCTATGCACAGCATTGGATGTCAACTTGCGCATGCAGGTCAACATAAAAAGAGTGCTTGGTGTTCCGTTTGCCCATGGCACTGCTGACCTGGTGCGCGGTCACCCTGGATTGGTCAAGCCTAATGGGGGTATTTGCTGAATATGCATACCAATAGCATTTAATGCTGCATGATGTTCAAATTCAAGGCGAGACTGCTCTGATGAGCAGCCCCTTGATGAGTTATGGTCTGGACAGGTCAGCTGAAACAGCAGCTGTAGTATGCATTGCTTGTCTAGTATTGCCTGTCTAGTAGTCAGCAGCTGCTTGTGCTAGTTGCCAAATTGAGATCTGCAGGTGACAGCTTCAGTTACAGTGCGCGCTCCAGTCACATTTGCGCTGCATCCGGTGATGTTGTTAGGCATGGAAGCATGTGCAGTTCATGCCTTGATACTGATCTTACTGACTTGTTCAGGTGCACATGATCTTTAAAGTCCGGGTGGCAAACAAGGACAACCAGCAGTCTGAGGAACCTTTAGCTTTCGTTAGATACTGCGCTGTCAAGACCTCTGGCAAGGAGGCAAAAACCGCAGCCATGCGGCATTTGGTCTGGGAGACCGTCCCTCTCAGTGGTGAGCAGCGCTGCAGACAGCCAAGCTATGGAAGTGTGACAGCATTATACAGCACGTATGTGTGTATCTTCTTTTTGCCTTGTGGAAGCAAGGGCCCCTGCAACGCTGTCTACTGAAAGACATGCTCCTATATTGATCCCATTCAAGCTTAGGGCTGCCAGCCTGATGACTGAGTCATCACTGGGAATGACGTGATCAAGTTTGAAAGGAATAGCTTCAGAGTTCAGCTGTCAGCGAGGGGTATAGCAACGTGCTTTGCCTGGGCGCAGCCGAAGGTGCAGGTAAGCGGAGGTGTGGATTGTCTGCCGTCCAAAGTCAAAGTGAAAAAGTCAAATAGCAACCACTCTGGCAAGTTTTCTAGCACCTGCAAGTGATTGCACCGAACACAGGGGCTTGCTGGTTGCACGAGCTTTGCTTCAACTAACAGCAAAGCTTGCTCAACAAGCAAACTCCTTGTCTTCTGTGAAAATGCTCTGGCTAACAGCACACTGCTTTGCTTCACAAACTGGATGCTACACAAGAAAGCTGGCCTGTTTTTACACACAGCACTGCCCTCTTGAGGCCTGCTTGCCCATGGCTTTTGCTTGCTGCTGTGCAGCAAAACTTGCCCTCCTGCTGACAACAGGTTTCCTAGGTCAACGCACAGTCAGGGTCAAAGCTCTGCAGCTAGCGCTACGGACGACATCTGCCGCACTGGTCCCACCTACACACGCCTTCGATGGTGTACTAGGCCTACCTGGCCGTACCGCCAGTCAGATTGAGCTGTCGTCGCACACAAATTGTTCTGCTAAGCAAGGACTAAATTTGGATACAGACTTTTGACGACCACTGTACGTCTGTTCAGCTCAGCCCGAATCGAAATTGTGTCGTTTGTAGCCGCCGAACAGCGACCGGCTGGAGCATCATAAGTCAATGAATTAGCTTGAGCAGCCAAGCCTTCTAAACCCCAGTCATGCATTTCTCGTTGTAAAACGGTCAATCATGGTGACTGCACGAGCGCCTTGTCATTGTACAGACCGTGAAAGCAGCTGAGCGGATGCGAAAAGCAGCTGAGTCGATGAGAAGAGTCGAGAAAAAAACGTGACTTGTTGCTTCTCCGTATAAGGGAGTAAGGCGGGAAATTAACGAACATGGATTAAATTTGGGAAGATTGGAAGGGGTGTCTCACAGTAGACAGCAAGGCGTGACATTGAAAGCTTGAGAACACGGGCTTTGATAAGAACCCCTTGCACATGGTCGCTCTGACTGACAGCTTCAACTTCCATGCTTCTTTAGTCTTTACGTGGGCCGGTAGTATGCTAGCAAAGGCAACAAGGCACCAGGGTGGTAGTACTACGCGATGTTTATTTGTCAAAATCGTCGCAGGGCTGTCGTTCGCATGGGTCTCATCAGCGCGACCGAACGACCGAAAGTTAGACATTGTGATCGCTCATTACAACAACCAGACGTTGGGCGAGAGCGTGGAGACGTGGCGCCATGTACTGCAGCAACCTTCTGTGCAAGCCCTCTCTCCTTACGTGTTTCTTTACTGTCAAAACGAGGCGGTGTCAGACGGGGATCTTGAATGGTTCGCCGCACGTGGTGAGGTCCGTCATCTGGCTAATGTCGGCCGAGAAAGTCACACGTACATATGGCACATTATACGAAACTATGGAGACCTGGCTTCACATACACTGTTTCATCAGGATTTAGCAGACTCGAATATGGCCAACCAGATGTTGAATAGACTGTCCTTATTAAAGCCTCAAACAGGGATGCTGGCGCTAGGCTATATACACGTGTGCTCATGTCAGACGTGCTACATCAGTGACATTCCTAAGCTCAGAGAGATCTGGGCGATGACGCAGCATACCTTCTGCTCGCCGGAGGCGTCATACCCCGCCTTTCTTCGAGGCGCGTTTGTTGTGTCGTTGCGCAGAATTGTCAGTGTCGAAGTGCAAGTTTACAAATCTCTGCTGTATTACCTGGAGGCCCCCGAGGATCATTGGATACATACAGAACATTCTCATGAAGGGTCACGGAGTCCCAGCGACCCCATGTCCGGTCATGTGCTGGAAAGATCTTGGAACATCATCTTTGATTGCATGCACCTTGACGGTCCGAAAGAGTGCAGCATATGTCGTATGGAAGGGAAAAATGTACGCAGTCTGCCTGCCAATGTTTTGACTCCAGGTCTAATCGGTGAGCTCATGTCTGCCACATAACCTAATACGTTGCACCACCAACATAGCCACACTATCCTGACGCAGATTTATTGGAGTGTCTGAACTAATGAAGGCCCATGCCACTTGGTTGGGGTCCTTCACACTTTTGTAGGAAGGTCTGTTGTAGGAGATTGTGTTAACTATGTACTGAACAGGACGAAACAACCAAAGAGCTACGTTACTGTGGTCTTGCACTTTTGCTCAAGTCTAGGCCACCATATGAAAATATGGCATGAAAATATGGCAACGCATAGAGCATGCTGATTTGACTGGCATAGGCAGGTCTGTCCTCAGGTGTTGCGACAAATTCAAAATTGCTTTGGGACAGACCTTAGAGGAGCCCTGCAGCCATGCCAGAAAGCGTGTACTGCATGAAAGAATTGAGCAACAGAAGGAGTGGTCTGCTATGTTATACCTTGTCCTCAGAGCAGCGCATGATGTATATGTCTCTAATATGGCAAGGGAGTTCTATACTCATCAAAACTGTTGCCAACACTCCCCAGTTTCCTGACCAGTTCCAAAACTAGATTAAGTAACAGTGAGTTTTGCTGTGCAAAACTGTGTGAGAACTTGCAGCTTTTCAGGAGTTCTGGGGAGTATGCAGAACTGGCAGTTTTGTCCAAGTATACACACAGTTTTGGAACTCGCTGTTATGGACACAGTGTCGTACACTTGTAGAAACTGACAGTTTTGATATCAGCTTATACCATGAGTTTCACACACAGTCTGATGTACACACAGTATATCACGAGTTTTGCATGCTTACTGCTACAGCAAAAAGAAGCTTGAGTTCTTTGGACCGCACTTTATCCAGTGACGGTTGCTTTCACATATTCAAACAACCAGCATGCTAACTGACTGTTGACCTATGGTATGACCCTGTACCAAAGCATGTAATCAAATCACTGCACTATTAGTTACTCTGTTCATGTACTTCTCAACCTAATGATGTCATACAGCTTTAGCAGACATGAGCACATACAAAAGACATCACTGCTTGATGATTCAGTCAGTAGCGAGATCGTCTTCTTCCTCCATTGCTGACTGTTCATCTGCTTGCTCTTCTGTAGCTGAGATTGAAAGAAATTCAGGCATGTCTGGCCGCTGCAGATCTGCGAAATTGCACAGCTTGAAGCTGCAGCCATTCAAGGTAGCCTGATTTGAAAATTGTCTGTGTAGCTTTGAGCACAAGTCACTCTAGTCTGTCTTGTGTACAGCATGATCAGTGTTGTGCTTACTCCTTTTGGAGCCTTCAGAGTTGCTGAGCTTCTTTGTGACCTGTAAATAGGACCAGATGGGAAAACCGCGCATGGAATGAGCTGCATAGTCAGATTTCCTTTATGTACAGCCTTGAGATGCAGAGCATGATGGAGCGTACAGCTGCCAAAAGTCAGCCATATGCAATGTAACATCAGGCTTGCAAGCATGACTACCAATTGATAAATGGGAGCCTGCGCTGGCCTCATTGACAACAAAGGCTAGCTCAGACAGGGTGATCTCCACATCTGACACCTCCGCCTCGTGTAACTTTGCTTTGGTGACATGGCAGAAGTTCTTCAGGAGCACGTGAAGGAAACATCTTTTGCCGCAAAGGCCCCTCTCACCCTTCCGGAATTTGTCGTCTGCAGCACGAGTTGGACTCAATATCTCATGCCAACTGCCAAAACCAGGTTCTTGCATATGCTGGTCAATGCTCAGTGGTGCACAGATTTGATTGCCATATGCAGGCAACAAAAAGGCTGCAAAGCTTTGTACCTTTCAGGAGTGCTATTAAGGTTGCAGATGGGGTCTTGCCTGAGCCATGCTGCCAAGTTGTTTCATCCCCAACTACAATGCAGACACATCTCTTGCACTTGCTTTGGTGTCCTTCTTGCCCTGCACGGGCACATTGGCTGTGGCAAAGGAGTGAATTGCAGTCATTGTACTCTGCTAGGCAGCTGCATGACAATGTACTGTACATACATAATGAAATCCTGCACATTGGGCGCTAACTTGGCCTGACAATTGATCTCGCACTTTTTGACAAAGTCTTTATCAGAAGTGCAGCCTGCATACATCAATGCAGCAGAGTGTATCTGCCATGGGTGAGGTGCATCCTCTGAACATGTGCTTCAGGAGAGCTGGGAACCCCACAGAGAGTGAAGCAGAGGTCAATGGCACAGACTCTTCTTTTGTTGCCATGCTAGGCATCAGTGCTCTCAAGAGGCTGACTCTTGGCATGTGTTTGGTTGTCAGATAGTTTGCACCTGATCAAAGCTGCTGCGGCAGCTAGCAAGGCCACCCCAGCTCTTTCTTCGGATTCCAGGTGTGGCAACAGAACTGTAAGTCAGTGTCTAAGAGCAAAAGTGTTATTTGCAATTATGCACATGGTGCCTTGTTAATGTGCTGCCTGTGTGCAGTGGTAAAGGACGAACAAGAATTTTCACAGGTGTCCAAGCAGTCTTTCAAAGTCTGTGCTATGGATCACATATGAACGAAACAACAGGTACTTATAATGTCACATTTTCAGCTTCAACCTTCTCTTATGTGCGTGCAACGCTGCTGGGAGATGTTGTGCAGACTCAGTGCTGTCTGTGGAGAAGCTGTCCAAGGCTGTCCCTGCCCTGAAACTCAGATGCCCTCTATGACTGGGCTGATGATTTTGGAGCAGAGCTCTTGACAACAGAGGTTAGTCAACTCAACTGCTCAAATAATGCTCAGCGTTCATGGTGCATATGCTGGTCTGTGCATTAGTCTTTCAGTTTGGCATGCGCATGCATGTGAATTTATGTAATGATGACCCATGCCAGTCAGTCATGTGAGGATGACTCATGACAGTCAATCATGTAATGATGACTCATGCCAGTCAATCATGTAATGGTGACTCATGCCAGTCACAGCGTTGAGCATGCAAGTGCAAGCAAGGCCTGGTGTTTGCTATGGCTCTTGCACTGACTGCTGCTGTGCTGGAATGCAGGTTCACGCCAAAAGAGCAATGGGGTTTTCCAGCCCTGGAGAGTGGCACTGCAGACATAGTCAGAAGCCATCTGTTGCTGACATAGGGAACCTTGTTGTACGCTAAATCTGCTGGAAAGCTAGGGCTCATTTTGAACCGACATAGAGCTGAATGGAAGTGAGCGGTATGAACGTACAATGACTGTGTGCGCTTGAAGTCCCGAAGAACCAACAGCAATCAGTTCACTCTGACAGACTCCCAGCTATCTTTATGCACAGGTAGTGCACATGTGCGTTTATTTGTGTGATGCACAAGCATGCAGTACTACTTCAAGATGCTGCAGTCCATCCCATGTGATGAGGAGTGGTGCCGCATATAGCTTATGGCACTCACTGCCCTGTGTCTAGGGTTTAGAATAAAACCTATGTAGTGTTGTCCCTGCTCTCTTGGTGCAGCTGTACTGTGTTGAAAACCCATTGCGTTGTGCACTCACCAGGAATGCAATTCTGCAAGGGGACTGGCAGGTGAGGCCCCTTTTGCGAGACCAAAATCAATACATACAGTTTGTTGCCGAGGGTACTGGGCATTGGCCCTTAGGGGTCCCTGCTCTCTTGGACCACTTGACAATGTTGTTGCATCATTGCAGCAAACGTCAGCAAGTGAGCCAGAAAACAATTGAATCACGGCATGCAGATGACAACTGTCGGCAAGATCATTTCATGTGTATTAACTGCTGCTTGCATTGGCACTGCTGCACTGTGGCATGGCTGAGCCTTTGTATTACACAAACCAGACAGGCAAATGCAGTGTGAAGCGCCAGCATAGTATAGAAAGACCCCTCTGTGTCCAAACAGTTTGGCTAATAATATTGCAGCTCTGCTGCAGTTGGTTGTTGCTGACTTGAACGTACCAAAACCACTCAACATGTAAGGGTGTACACCCTTCAATTGCCACTGTTTTTCAAGTCAAATACGAATACACTGAATACATCCTGACTATGATGGTCTGCAGGTGCGAATGCTTTTCACAATAAGAATCCGCTACCAGCATGCTCCCACCCTTGAAGAAGAAGCCCAGCTGTTGTTTGTGCGCTAGTACACTGCAGCACCTGACCAAGAAAAGAAAAGAAGAGAAGAGAAAAGAAAAGAAAAGAAAAGAAGAGAAGAGAAAAGAAAAGAAAAGAAAAGAAAAGAAAAGAAAAGAAAAGAAAAGAAAAGAAAAGAAAAGAAAAGAAAAGAAAAGAAAAGAAAAGAAAAGAAAAGAA
>JAABUI010001762.1_pt1 | contig 12266 bp, 15 predicted proteins | sample 5559111 | NCBI WGS metagenome assembly JAABUI01 (sample SAMN10711870, study PRJNA513365) | rock metagenome | isolation source: Antarctica rocks | place: Antarctica: Victoria Land, Buttleship Promontory
GCCAAGGGCCGACTCCGGGGCAAACCACCGAAGCTCAGCGCTACCCAGGAGACACACCTTGTCGGGCTGTACCGAACCGGAAAACACACCACCGCCGAACTCGCTGAACTGTTCTCCGTCGGACGGTCCACCGTGTACCGCGCCGTCCAACGAGCCGGCGAGTCGTAAGCCAGATTCGGTCACGGTGACGCTTCGACGGCCACCCGGCCCTGGAGACGATGGGCACCGATGTCGCTCCCGCCGGTCATGGCGGTCAGCGTGCCCGGCACCACCGACAGGGCAGTGCCGTGGGCTGATTCATCGTCTCTGCGCGGCCTTCCGGCGGAGACGGCCGGCCCGAACCAGCGTTATTGCCAACATGACCAACGCGAGGGGCCCGGCCCAGGAGCCGAAGCCGAAGGGCACATGGTTTCGAAGATCGCGGATGATCAGAAAGATGTCCAAAATCGCTACCAGCAGCCACAAGACGACAAACGTCACGAACACCCAGCGATCACGCACCATGGGCGAGTCGTACGGGTCTCTTCGTCGGCGGGGGGACGTCACCGCGCCAGTGAAGCATTGGCGATGACCCGGCGCCGGAGATGTACCCGATAACTAGCATTTTCGGGTATCTGTTTTCCGGGTACGACGCAGTGGGCTACACCGCAGACGACGAGAACAGTCTGCCCTACTGGTCGGCTAGACAGTCGACCAGTCTTGCTCGAGGTCGTCTCCGGCGGAAGATACGCTGTCCGAGATGAGGGTGGGACGAGTTAACCAACGATCACCGGCGGCACGAATCAGTGACCGACGTCGGCCCGACCTGCCGGGATTGGGCCGTACCGCCGCGGTGGTCATCGGTCTTGCCGCCCTTGGTTTGACCCTGATGGTTTTACACGGCCTGGTTGGCCATGACGACTACCCATGGTTCGACATCGTCGTCGGCAGCGTCGGCCTCTTGGTGCTCGGCTGCATCACAGCGGTGTTCGTCCGATTCCTCCGGTACGGGTTTACAACTGATACGAAATCGGGACGAACGTCGCGAACTACCAAGTACGTCTTAACCGGGCTCATGATTTTTGCAATCACTTTGGTCGTAGCTGCTATCGCTTTTCATGTGCCGTTCCCAGACGCAGAGAATCCCCGTAGTCAGTGAGACAGCGCCGACCCAAGCCAGCATCCGCGTTGCGCCCCCCAAGCCCATCAGGCCTCTCCGGCAGCTCGACAAAATATGCCCGCCTGAGTGAACAACGCGGCCTCGCTGGCGGCTGGTAACCACCAACCCTTGCTCACCGTGCCCGACGCTGCTGCTCCGCCTGCCGGGCCGCTTCCAGCGCGGCGATCGCATGCTCGGGCTGGTTGAGCTGGTTACGCGGATAGGGCATCAGACGCACCCACCGACCATCGTGCAGTCGAGCCCCCAACCCGCCTGCCTCTCGATGCTCGAACCCGGCGATCTGCGAACAGGCCAGCCGCCGCGTCGGGCCTGGCCCTCGCCCGACGACACCTTGCCGGTTCCACTTGATCGAAGACCTCGCCGTCCGCACCCCGAGCGCCGTCACCACCACGAAGACAACGACACCCTTCGATGATGCGGGCAAAGTCAAGAAGGTTCGGCCGCGGACGGTGACGTGCAGCTGGTGCCGGCAGGAGGTGGGCGTGCCGGCGAAGGGCCGGGTACCGAAGTGGTGCGGCACCTCGTGCCGGCACCGCGCCTGGGAACAGCACCGGGCCGCCAAGTCGGGCCGGTCCGCCGTGACCGTGGTGGAGCGGGTCGTCGAGCGGGTCGTCACCGTGCAATTGCCCGCACCGGCGGCGGCACCGGCCAGCCCGGCCGCCCAGCCGGCGCAGCTGCCGGCGGGTACAGGATGGGTGCCGCTGCTGACCGAACTGGCTCGGCAGCTGGACACCGGCCGCATCTACACCCGCGACCTGGGCGCGATCCTGCCGGCGTTCGACGAAGCGCTCCAGGAACTGAACCGCCGACTCCCACACTGATGGCAAGGTTGAAGTCGATTCAACCGGTGGGGCTCAGCCCGGAGCCGGTCACGGTGACCTTGGCGCGGTACACGGTTTGACAGCCGGGATCATCGGGCTGGCTGATCACAGTGGTGACCCTGGTCGACCCACCGAACAGTTTGCGATTGGCAACCGGGGGGACCATCAACCGAAGCGCCGCCCCGGGTCGATGGGGGGCCCCTTGGTGCGGACTCTGGTTGGCGTCCGGTGGTCCTGGGCGGCTGAAGCGAGGACGTCGGCGGTGAACCGGCGGACGGCTCGTCGTGATGGGTTTCGTGGCGGCCGGCTGACGCCGTCAAGCACGCCTGGGGAACCGGCTTGTCCCTCAACGCGACAGCCGCCACGGTCGAGGAAGGGATTAATCGGCCGGCTGTGCTCGGGATTTCAGGCTGTCGCTTCGAGGGTGAGCGCGCCTACCACGCTATTTTCCACACATCTTTGTAGGGCTTGTTCTGCGCGTCGTAGAAGGTGAGGGTGCCACCACCGGTGGGATGTTCGATGAAGCCATAGAAAGCTTGGAACGCGGTGCCCGGCAGCGGCGTCAGGTTGAGGTCGATCGCCGGACCGCCGCCGCTGGGACGAAACACGATGCGGCTGGTGGTGCCTGTGGGCACCGCGTTGAAAACAACGCCGGTGCCGCTGGGCAGCCGCTCGAAGACCAGGTCCATGCGGTCGCCGACATACGGCGCCGCGGAGGTCGTTCGACACGCTGCCACTGGTTCCCATGGTGTTCCTGCCGGGGAGTTGAACTCCATAGTCAGGCACTGGTGGTGGTCGGGGATGTCGGAGGGCCAGGGGTAGATGCGGTATCGGATCCCGTCGATCGACTTCTCGGCGGTGGCGGGGTGGGGGGTGCCCGCCAGGTCGGAGGGATACCCGGCCGGCATGGGTATGTACTGGTAGGTGCCGCCGCCTGCGGTGGTCAGCGTCAGGCGGCCGCCCGACACCGCCCAGCTGATGGACCCGTGGAACAGTGCCCGGTCGTACGCTGCTCGCAGTTTGCTGTTCTGGCAGCCAACCCCGCTCATGCTGATGTCACCGGAAATGCTCACTACGTGTGCGGCGACTGTGGCGGCCACAACAAAGCCGTTGCAGGCGTCGTTGCCGTGCACCTGAGCGTGGCTGAACTGCACCGTGTAACTGCTGGACACGGAGCTGCCGCCCGGCTGCGGCGACTGGTAGGTGACGCCGGCGATGACCGCCCGGACCAGCAACCACGTGATTCCAGTCAACGCTGTCGGGTCGGCGGCGGGTGTGTTCGATGTGAGCGGCGCCCTGCTGGACGGCAACGAAGCGATGCGCCCTGCGATGGGTGCGCGGGAGCCGGTGGGCGACGCCACGGTCGTGCTCGACGAAGGTGCGAACGTCGTGCCCGGCGGCGTCCCGACACCGGCAGCAATTGTTCCAGAGGCGCAGCCGGCGACCGCCAGCACCACCGTCGCAGTCAGGGCAGTCACGCCACGCCTCAGCGTCGACATGAACGTTCTCGGGGCGCCTCGGGGCATGTCCACATCCTCCGCCGATAGCCGAAGCGCCGCTCGCTTCCGACATACCTACCTGACGGTGCCGGGGGGCAAGCGGGTTGCACCAACAGCAGCACAGAACGCCCTACCCAGCCGGCGAGCCGGTGAACTGCCAGTGTTGCCTTGACGGCGGCATTCAGAGCATGGGCAAGCGCTACGGCTGCACCTTTAGAGGTTTGGGTTGATGGCGCTGCTGTGTTGCTTGCCGAACTGACCGACGGCGCCTTGGACCCAGAACCGGAAGATCATCTCCCACCAGACGGTGACCGACGCGGCGATCACCGCGTTGATCTCGGCCCGGGCACGCAGGTTGCCCTCGTTGCTACCGGCGAGATCCGCCAGCAGCTCAGGACGATCATTCGAGATGGCCTGCTCGAGTTCGTCCCAGGTATCGCGGGGTGATTGCCAGGGTTGCGGCTGCTCGGCCAACTTGTCGAGGTAGTAGAACCTGCCGCTGCGGCCGTAGGTGTCCAACGCGGACAAGATCAGCGCCCAGTACGGGTCGCTGTCGACCCCGTCGCGTAGACCCTGCACCCACGGCTGCGCGGGAGGGCCCACGGCGGCGCCCAAGTATGGACCGATCAGTTCGTTGAGGAACTTCACCCCGTGGCCCTGTTCTTGCATGACCGTCCTGGATGGCCAACTGCGGCCGGCCGCCACTTCCAGCAGACCCCAGGTCAGCTTCATGAGCTTCTCGACGCCGATGGACAACGTGGTCAACACCGGGTCGATATCGGCGTTGATGTACCGCACCTCCAGTAGTTGATTGACGCCGTGCCGCAGCAACGCCTGTACCGAGCCGGTCTCGAAGATCAGCGCCAACTGCTGATCTCTGGTCAGTACGCCCGGCGTCGAAGTCACCTCTGCAGTCTCGCAACCGCAAACCCATCAGCCGTCACACCTCTTGCTCTCCGGCCACTTCTGATCGTTGAACGATAAGTACGGGCGGGGCCACAACACGGATCATGGATTGTCACCACTTGCATGGTTATCGAGGCAACGATCAGAAGTGGCCGAAGTGCGAGAGGTGTGCTGGTTGTGACGGTATTAGTCGTTGGCACGATAGCCTTCGGGAAGTGTGGAGCGGAGCGGCGCCGAGTTGGGTCGAGACACGACGACGCGACGGCTGGTGCTGACGGGAGAGCGGAGAACGGCAGATGACGACCGGAGTGGGGTGGCGAGGGTGACGGCGGTCGGGGCGGGGCGGGGACAGAAGGTCCGGCCGCGAACAGTCGCTTGCTCCTGGTGCCGGCGGGAAGTGGCTGTGCCGGCGAAGGGGCGGGTGCCAAAGTGGTGCGGCACCTCATGCCGGCACCGCGCGTGGGAACAGCACCGCGCCGCCGAGTCCGGCCGGTCAGCGGTGGATGTGGTGGAGCGGGTCGTCGAGCGGATCGTCACCGTGCAGCTACCCGCGCCGACACCGAGACGAGCAACACCGCTGGCCCCGACACAGCCCGCGGCGACCGCACCGGCCGCACCGACGGGGAGCGCTTGGGCGCCGCTGCTGACCGAACTGGCCCGCCAGTTGGACACCGGCCGCATCTACAGCCGCGACCTCAACACGATCCTGCCGGTGTTCGACGAAGCGTTGCAGGCACTCAACCGCCGCATCCAGCACTGAGCTTCCACCGGGTTGATCCGAGCCGGCCGCTGCATTTTCATCCCTAGCGGAGCGACCCCGGAAGGGGGTATCTGTCCCTGGGGTTATCCCAGGCTATAGCTTGCTACGCCAGTCACCTCTAATCGTTGGCACGAAAACGCTGAGGCGCAGAGCGACGGGCAACTATCCCGACGAGGTCGAGGAACCTGTGCAGCGCCGAATGGGGCAGCGCGCCTGCACCAGGTGGGGCAGTTGACCGAAGCCGATCAGATCAGGGGTCGTTCGAGCTTTAGACTCCGCCGATGACACGACTGCGCCCGATCATTGCCGGTGCCGTCCTCTTGGCCAGCGTGGTCGCCTGTAGCTCGACATCGGTGCCCGCAGCGTCTACACCTACGAGCCAAACGAGTTCGGTGATCGATTCGACGATCAGCTCAACCGAGGATCAGGGCACGCCCACGCTTGCATCAACACCAGTTGTGGAGAGCACAGCCACGACGTCATCGGAGTCAGCCTCTTCGATGGAGTCGCCCTCTCCGGACTACTCCAGTGGTGATCCGCGGGATGCCGTTTACGAGAAGGCCCTCCGAGACAGGGGCTGGGCGCCGGCTCTCTCCGATGCGGACCTGGTTGGCGCGGTCACTGATGCTCAGTCGGTTTGCGACGAGATGGGACTGAGCGAGAGTGACGCCGCCAAGCAGCTCAGCGTCCAGGGCAACGCCATGCTCACCGTCTCTACCTACGGTGTTGACCAATCCACAGCGAACAAGATCATGATCTTCTCCGCGCACACGTATTGCCCCGAGTATGAGTCCACCGTTGCTGGCTACCTTGATCCAACCGTGTTCCGGCCCACCTCCTGAGCGGAGTGGGGTGTGTCGAGGTGCCGCCGCCGATCGCCAGCGGCACAGTGCACCGACTTGAAATCGGTGCACTGCACGGCGCCTACCGGGCGACTACCTCCTGTAGAGCGCGACGGAGGCGAGGAACACCGCCACCGCCAGCTGCCAGGTGGTCACCACACCGGTCGGTACGGCGACCGCCAGACACCCGAGCAACGCCAACGTGGGGTGTCGATTTCCTGATGAGCCGAGTGGCTCATCAGGGGCACTGTCGTCGGGCTGGGCTATCGTCACTTTTGCCTCCGTGGGTGGGGGTTTGTTAGTTGGACGGCCTCCCTGGTGCAAACAGGGAGGCCGTCGCCATTTATGGCGCCCCTTGTGTCTACCTGGGAGGACTGACAGTTCCGCGGATCGGCGGCGTGTCGCGATCACGTCCCCGAACGCGCCACATGAAGGTTGTTCAAACCCGAATCGACATCGTGGCGCTTCGCACCATGACATTCCCCAGGGGCACGCTGCCCCCGGACCCCCTGCGAACCGCCCGACGCTCCGCGCCGACCGGACCGGATCAAACGTGGCGGCCCCGCGTTGCTCTAGGCGCCTTTCCCACCGCTGGGTCCGCCGTTCGCCGGCTCGAGGTGCTCACCCTGCGGGACTGCTGCGTGTGGGCGAGTTCGGAAGGGCAGGGCAACTGGTAGCGATCGGCTGCGGGGGGTCACCGGGGGCGTGGCGCCCCCGGTTCACGGCTCCGTGTTTCACCCTGTACGCCCTGGCCCCCCTTCCCCCCGCCGCAGGTTGATCGGAACAAGCGTGCGGGGGGAATCCTCGGTGGAGTACGTGACAAGGGCCCTTCCGAGGTGATGCGGCCAATCCCGAAGACCGGGGCCAGGCCATGGCTGGAGAAGCCCATCTACCTCACCAGGAGGCTTGCGGGGTCATGCCGGGGATCAGCCGGGCGCTGGACTTGTACGACCTGGCGGCCAGCGGGACAAGGCCAGGAAGGGTGCAAACAACCCGCGCGCCGACCTGGATTCTGTCGGTGCTGAGGGATAGTCTTGCGACCAGTTGTGTATGTGCGATCCGGGCCTCGAAGCACTTTGGCGAGGGATTCGAGTCCGGCGATCGAGCGGCTAAGCCTGCGCCGATCGGCTCTTGTAGATGTAGTTGCTGCTGTCAGTGCCTCCCATGTGAGGTCTCGTAGGAACGCCCCCCACCCTGCCGGGTCGGGGGCTTTATGCGTCGGAGGCGCTCCGACGCAGACTTTCGGGTGTGCCGCCCCGCCGGAGACGCAGCAAGTCCTAGGGGATAGGTCAGGACATCCACGGGATCCCTTGGCCAAGGCCTTTTGACCTGCAGATAGGAAGCCGGCGGAGAGTTTCGTCGCTCAGTTCAGCGACGCTGCCACCACTGTAAACATGCATACATATCCGCGAATATACCCCCTGACCTGCATGTTTACAAGTAAGAATGTTTACTTGATGACGTTTTAGCAGGATGATTGTTCATGTACTCCATCAGAGCAGCCTCGGTGATCTCCTGCAGGCTGGTTTCCGTAGCTACGGCGTACAGCTTGGTCCGTCGGAGGACAGCGGGGGCGAGCCGGACGGAAAACATTTTCAACGGCGGAGTGCGTTTTGCTCGGGTCCGCGGCGCCGCCGGCAGCGGCTCAGACGTCTGCGGCGCTGCAGGATGCTCCTTGTGTGGCGCCTTCTGCAGTGCTGCTGTCGTCGCCGGCGCCTCTACGGTCAGGGCCGGTTTGGCGGTAGGTCGGGGAGCCATCAGGACTGCACCTCCGTTTCCAGGGCCAGCAGCCGGTCAGCCAGGGCCTCATAGGACTCCTGGGCTTGCCTCGAGTCCGACCCGTAGGCATTGACGGGCGCTGCCGCCCCCATGGCCGCGCCGATGACAGCTCGAGCCGGAATGTAGGGAGTCCACACGATGGCCCCGTAGGTATCGGCCACCTCTTGAACTCGTAGCGAGCTTTCGTTGGTGTTCGCCTGATGGTTGACGATGACCCCGGCCAGCCGGAGGTTGTGGTTGTAGTGGTCACGGACGACCGAGATCGTGCGCATCACGTTGGCGACGCCGCGCAGGGACGCTGCCGAAGGCTCAGTGACCACCACAACGTGGGTGGCCGCCACGAAACCCATCACGACGAGCCGTCCGATGCTGGGCGGGCAGTCGATCAGGACGACGTCGAAGCCGTCCAAGCCGTCCAGCGCCTTCGCCAGCCGAAACTCCGACCCCGGGGACAGGTCGGTCTCCCGCTCGGCCAGGTCGAGAGTGGAGGCGATCGCCGACAGGTGCTCACCCCAAGCCGCCCGCTGTACGGCCTTGCCGGCGCTGCCACGTTCTCCGGTGTAGATGACGTCGTTGACGTTGGGCTGTTCGGTGTCCAGCGGATCCAGTCCAAGCCAGGTTGACAGGTCGGCCTGGGGATCGAGGTCAACACAGAGCACCCGCATACCCCGGCGGTCGAGGGTGGAAGCCAACCCGACAACGGTCGACGTCTTCCCTACTCCGCCCTTCTGGTTGGTGAAAGCAATCGTCAGCATGTCTACATGCTTGCACGAGCCACCTCGATCGTTGCCACAAGCCTGCTGGCGTGTTCTTGAACAAATCGGTGCGGACTCGTCAAACTGGCACGGTGACACCGACCCCCAACCGGCCGTCGTCCGCCCTCCGGCAGTGGGTAGCCCGATGGATCGGACCGATTTTTCTTTTGATCGGCGTTGCCTGGCTCGCCATAATTCCCTTCACGTCAGGTATCCAGACCATTCGTTGGGTTTTGGGCGTGGTGTTCGTCATCTGCGGCCTGACCGCTTGGATCTCATATTTGCGACGGCGCCCCAGCGAATAGTCCGGCCGCGCCCGCCGGTCAGCATCGAGGTCTCCCCGGTCAGCGCTTACACAAAGGGAACGTTTGCGATAGGAACCACCCGCGGTCGCCTACCCGTCGCTCGCCTGACGTTCCATTTGAGGATCGATGACCGGACAGCGATCCCGCAGCCGCGACAGTGGTCCGGAGATCTGATGGGATCACTGACGGCCATCGCTGGACGGTTCGGCAGCCCGTGCCTCATCGGAAACGCCACCCGACGTCCGAATCTGAGTAGACGGCTGAGGCAAACTTCCACCCATGGGTGACTTTGACACGTTGGCGTTGTTCGCGCGCAACGACCTCACCCGCACCGGCCTGCACGACGCCGCCGAACGGCGCGGCTTCACCGTCATTTCGTTGAGCCCGGACCCGCAGTCCATTGAGCGAGCCGCAGGTTCTGGCGTGGCGTTTCGAGCGCCGGGTGGGCTCATGGCTCAAGCCCTGGGCCTGGGAACGCGCGTCCGCCTTTTCGGGCCGACCGCCGAATGGTTCGTTGCGCTGGGTGCTGCGATCACCGGCCGGTCATGGGCGCGGGTCACCGCTGCAGGGGCTCGGGCAATGCTGGGCTCCGGCCCGGTGTTCATCAAACTCGCCGACGCGAAACTCCGCGACATCCCCGCCCGTCGCTACCCGGACGTGGCCACGTTCGACGCCGCCGCAGCCCCGCTCGACGGTGCCGAGCAGTGGGAGCTGTTGGCCACGACCGGCTGGCTGGACATCGACTCGGAGTACCGCGTATTCACCCGCGGCCGCGACGTGCTGACCGCCTCGCCGTACTGGGTGCAGGACGAGCCGTGGACTCCGCTGCTCTACACCCACCGAGCCTCGTTCCACATCGAGGCGGCCCAATGGGTCAGAGACTTTCTCGGTGCGTTGCCGGACGATGACGTGCCGCCGGCGGCAGTGTTGGATGTGGCCCGCCTGTCCGACGGTCGGTTGGTCCTGCTGGAGGCAAATCAGTGCTGGGGCTCCGGTCTGTACGGATGCGACCCGCACGCCGCGCTCGACGCGATCCTGACCGCCAACACCGCCGGCCACGATGAACGCTGGCTGTGGCGCCCAGACCAGGCCGCAACACCCAAGAACGTCCACTCCGGCTGATCCATTTGTTGGCTGACTCAGGCCTATCGCGAGCCACCGATCGGTGACCGGTCGCCGATCGCTGATCGGGCATCGATTTGCGTCCGACCGTTAAATCTTTGGGTCTGTTCCTACAGTCATTGCGTTGTCGGGGTGATCTTCGCCGAGGACAGCATCTGCCAGTAGGTGTGACCATCGGATTCCCACGTGGTCCCGACGATGGAGGTGCCGGAGTGGTCCAGCACGGGAAGTGTGGTGCCCATACCGGAGTTGGGGCCTGGATGTAGGACCTGCACTTGGCGGCCGTCCGGAGCGGACGCATCGGTGGCCGGTCCAGTCATGGGCAGGGTGGTCAGGATGCCGACCAGGATCTTCATCTGACCTGAACTCAAGACCCGTTGAAACAGCAGACCGGGGACTCGTTGAAGCATCAGTCCCGGATCGTCTGTAGACCCGATCTGCAGATACGAGCGGAGCTGGGCCGCAGCGGTGGGCACTGTTCCAGAAAAATCATCTGCCATGTTTTGGGTGCCGCGGGTAGGATCAGGCGTCGGCTCCCCGGTTACGGGCGGGCTGGGGGCCGGAGGTAGGGCCAAGCTGAGGTCGGACAGGACCTTGCCGGCGTTGTCGGTCTTCACCTCTCGCCCAGTCACCCCGTTCCACCACCAATCGGTCGTCGTCGTCAGCTTGCTGCCGTCGAACAACTGCCAACGCAGATGGTCATATCCCTGCCGCGGGGGCGGTACGGGTTTGGCGGCGCTGGTCGAGGCATTCGTGGAGCCCGTCGCCGCCGGTGTTCCCGCCCCTTTGGACAGCGTCACCGGAATCACGATCGCGGCGACCACCGCGGCCGCAGCCAGGACGGCACCGCCCCACGCGGTCCGGCGCCGGCGGTTGCGCAGCGGGGGCCGCGACGCCAGGACGGATCGGCCAGGATCGGCCGGGTCGTGTCCGGTCAGCACCTCGCGGAGCCACATCACATCGTTATCCGTGTTCATGGGGTCCTCCAAGAGTTTTTGCTGTCGGCCAGTTGTCGCTGTACCCGTCGCCTGATTCGGTGGAGCCGAACTCGCGCCGCGCCCGGGGAGATCCCCAGGACTTTCGATGCTGCCGCGGTGTCCAGGTCTTCCCAGACCACCAGGCGCAGCAGCTCGGCATCCTCGTCCGGCAGTTGGTCCAGAACCTCGTTCACCCAGGCCCGCGAGGTGACGGAAAAGGCGGTGTCTGGTACCTGTTGGACCTGATCATGGGCCTGCAACCGGGTGCTCAACCGTGCTTGCCGACCAAGGCTTGCATGCAGCTCGAGCGCCTTGTGTCGGGCAAATGCGTACAGCCACGGCAAAGCTTCACCCTCCGGCGGCAAAGCGGACCGCGATGCCAGTACGGCGGCAAAGACGTCCGAGACCACCTCATCCGAACGCTCATGGTCTACCCGGCGGATCGCGTACCGCTTGATCGCTGGTCCGTACTGCCGAAACCAACGGCCCACGACTGCGCTCCGCTGTTCCAGCACCGCAGCTCGGACGCTGCTCACCGTTGCCTCATGACTACATATGAGCACCGGCCACCAAAGTGTTACAGCGATCGCCCGGTACCCCGCACATGAGGGCTTAACCCCAAGGAGCATCAACGGCTGCAACCACCAAGATCGCTACCGTCACCGCAGGGGGAACGCTGACCGGAACACCGGCCTGTTATCGGACCGATGTTGAAACCCTCACGATGACGCCAGGCTCAGAGTCCCGCAAGACCCGTCCGGTTTAATGCCCGGCAAAGGTAGCTCAAACGGTACAGTCCGATCATGGCCGCGATGCTCATCGGATACGCCCGCTGTTCGACCGACGACCAAGACCTGACCGCGCAACGCGACGGCCTCACCGCGCTCGGAGTGAAGGCCAAGCGCATCTACGTCGACCACGGCCTCACCGGCCGCAACCGAGACCGACCCGGTCTCCGCGAGGCGCTCGCCGCCTGCCGCGCCGGCGACACCCTGGTCGTCACCAAACTCGATCGCCTGGCCCGATCCCTGCCCGACGCCCGCGACATCGTCGAAGAACTCACCGCCGCCGAAGTGAAACTCAACATCGGCGGATCAGTCCACGACCCGAACGACCCGATCGGCCGGCTCCTGTTCAACGTCCTGGCCATGATCGCCGAATTCGAATCCGACCTCATCAGGATGAGAACGAGGGAGGGCATGAAACTCGCCAAGGCCAAGGGCCGACTCCGGGGCAAACCACCGAAGCTCAGCGCTACCCAGGAGACACACCTTGTCGGGCTGTACCGAACCGGAAAACACACCACCGCCGAACTCGCTGAACTGTTCTCCGTCGGACGGT
>JAABUI010001766.1_pt1 | contig 12255 bp, 14 predicted proteins | sample 5559111 | NCBI WGS metagenome assembly JAABUI01 (sample SAMN10711870, study PRJNA513365) | rock metagenome | isolation source: Antarctica rocks | place: Antarctica: Victoria Land, Buttleship Promontory
TTTTCGGCGTGTCTTCGCAGGTAAATGTTGAGTTGGTCCGATCCTGCGGTGATGGGTGATGATCTTTGTGTGGCGCAGGTGCAGGAGTGGGCGGACGGACTGGCGGAGCTGCACGCCCTGATCGGGCGGCGTTTTGCCAGGTCAGAGCCCCGCGAGCATGCGTCGGCGTATGTGCAGGGTTTGCTGTCCGCCGAAGTGGAATTCAAGCTCGCCGAACCGGGGACGCCCGTTAAAGCCAGACTCGACAGGTCTGAGGTGCACGTCACCGTCACGCTCACCTGCCCGCCGGGCCGGAACACCGACGTGTCGACCGAGACGGTCATGCCCGCGCAGACCAGCCCCGCCCCGGACAGTGTGGCGTCCGCGGCGCCCTGTGCGGCCCGCTGCGCCTGACCGGGGCTGGAGGTCAACGACGCGGCCCGCGCCGCGGCCGACGAGGCCTGCTCCACCAGGATCTTGTTCTGGCTGTACCGGCCCAACGCCACCATCGTGAACAGCAACACGATCACAATCGGCATCACGATCAGCAACTCGATGATCGCCGAGCCCCGATCCCCCACCGGGCGCCGGGTGGTCAGGAACCGGCGGATCCGGGCCGGCCAGGGGTGCCCGGTGGGGGCCGCCAGCATCCGGCGGCGGCAAGCGGCGGCTCGGTGCTCGGCCAAGATCACGTTGACCTCTCCTGACTGACCAAAAAAGCCGGGCCCTGGACTATCCGGTGGCATTGACGAACACCTCAACGGGGGCGACGGCAGTCTCGGTGACCGTGAACGTGCCGAACGGAATCACCGATGGCACCGTCGCGGTCACTCTCACGGTGACCGACTGCGGGCCGCGGTCGACCGTTACAGCGGCGCCGGTGAGTAGATGCGGGGCGACCTGGGCCAGGTGACTGGCGCCGTTGGCCTGCCCGACCGCCGCGGTCGAGGTGTAGGCCGCGGCCGACCGGGCCGCGGCCTGGGCGGCGGCCTCGGCGACGTGCCGGCCGTGCCAGAGCAACGCGAACTGCACGATCAGCATCGTGAACACGATGATGATCGGGGTGACGATGGCCGCCTCCAGCGGGTTGTAGCCGGCGTCGGGTTCGGCCACCGCGGCGCGCCAACGACGCCCCACGGCAGCCCGCCACCGATGCTGTGCGTTCACGCAGGAAACCTCAGGATCCGGCCGCCGGCTACTGAGTCTGGATGTTGTTGGCGGCGGCCTTGGCCTTGGTCATCAAGATCAGCCCGACGGCGATCGCGATGACCGCCAGGATGCCCACCACGATCGCGGTGTTGATCATCTCCCCGCGGTCGGGGTGCTCCTCGCGCACTGCCCGGGCCCGGGCAGTGAACCAGGCCCAGAGCAGCTGCACCTCAACTGGTACGGAATTCATGGCAACTTTTCCTTTCAGGTCAACGGTGTGACGACAAATTTCGACGGGATATGGTGCGGTGGTGGGCTCAGGCGGTGGGTGGGTGGCTGCCTCCTTTCACAGGCTTGCGATGGCCGCGACGGCGGGATAACCCAGGAACACGATGAAACCCAGACCCAGGACGATCTGCGCCAGCCGCATCGACTGGTCACGTTCACCCGCGACGCCCTGTTCCACGGCCAACTGCCGCCGGCGCATGGCGGTGGAGCGGGCTGAGAGGGTTTCCCGTACTTTCGCGCCGTCCTTGGCGACCAGTTTGATCAACTGACCCAGATCCCGCAGATCATCTACCCCGATCCGGATCCCCAACTCGGCCAGAGCGTCCCATTCACTTTTCTTGGCCAGCCGCGCCCGGTAGAGGGTGTCGCGGATCAACGCCAACGGCCACCCGGCGCCGATCCGGGCCGCGGTGGGCAGCGCCTCCTCCGGGGCGGCGGAGCCGGCCATCTCCAGCGCCACCCACGACTGGTAGGCGCCGAACGCGAACTCGAAATCCCGGCGCCGCTTGGCCGCCAGCGCCCGGGCGTCCAGATCGGGCAGCAGGAAGAATCCGAACCCGACCGCGAAACCCAGGATCACCGCGCTACCGACGGGCAGACTCACCCCGCCGACCACCGTCACCGCGACCACCCCGATCAGGGCCAACAGGAACCCGACAGCGAACCCGACGACCTTGCGGCCCATCACCGACTCGAAGCTCTTCCCCGTCAGGGCCAGGTCCTGCCGCAGGCTGGTGTAGGCGTAGCCGCGGCGCCGCAGCACCGCCGAGACCTGGCCACCCAACTTGGCCTCGACCCCAGCCCGGCCCCGCACCGGCCCCGCCATGGCGATCGGCTCGGGGCGGCCCGCTCCGGCGCCGGCGAACATCGCGTCCATCTTCGCCAACTGCACCAGCGCAGACTCCTTGCGAGGCACCAGGACCAGCCACAGCCAAAACAGCACCCCGCCGATCGCGGCACCCAACGCCGCCATCGTGATCATCGGGACTGCCCCGCCCCGGGGGCCGGCGGGGTAGGGATCAGGATCGGCCGCGGGCCGGTCACCGGCCTGGTCGCGGCGGTGTCGGTCAGTGAGGCGACCAGCGCCAGCTCCTGCTCGCTCACCCCCATCCCCGGCCGCGTCAGCAACGGCTCCGCCGGGCTCGACCCGGCCAGTTTGCGCATCCACGCGAAACCGGCCACGAACAGGCCGCACACGACCAGCAGCGCAATCTGCCCGCCGAAGGTGCTGTAGGGCTTCATGTAATCACCGCCGAACAGGGCGAAATAGCCGCCGAACCCCAGCGTGATCACGATGATGATCCGGAACCCCCGACGGATCTCCGCCCGACCTGCGGTGACCTTGCGGCGCATGTCCAGTTCCTCCCGCGCAGTGAGCGCCAGACTGCTCAATACCTCCCCGAGCCGGTCGCCACGGCGTTTGACGTTCAGGATCAGCGCGCCGATGACCAGATCGGCGGAGCTGTCCGCCAGGGTTGCGGCCAGCCGCGCCAGTGCGGTGTCCATCGGCACCCGGGCCGCCAGCTGGCCCTGCAGCTGCAGCAACGCGGGCCGGATCAGCGGTGACGAATTTGGCACCGTCGCCGGGATCGCCGCCTCCAGGCTGGCGTTGCCGGCCATGGTGTCGCGCATCGCCTCCGTCCAGGCCACCAGCGCCTCCAACCTGGCGGTCTGCTGCTGCTCCTGCTGCTGCCCACCGAACAGCGCCGGCCAGAACATCACCATCGCGCCCAACGCCGCCGCCGCCACCGGCCAACGGGTCAATACCAACGTCGCGGCGAACACCCCGATCCCGCCTGCCACCCGCAGACCCACCGCCGGCGCCCGCAACCTGCGCATCCACACAGCCCACCGGGACGGCGGCCGCGACAGATCCACCCTGGACCCGCGGACACCGGTGATCAGCAGCACCACCGCGCCGCCCAACGCCCCAGCCCAGAGCACCGCCAGCAGGAAACGCAGATCAGGTAACACCATCGCCGATCCCTCCCCCATCCTCACGCCTCAGATTTGAATCCATCCATCCATCCATCCGGCCGACCGACCGACCCGACCGGGCCGGGCGGTGCGGCGGTTCAGACCTGCCAACCGTCGTCCTCGGTCGGTGACCACGCCGCGGCCTGGTCGTGGTATCCGGCGTCTTCCAGTTCCTGACTGCGCCGGATCGCCGCCTCGGAGCGCACCGCCCGACCGTCCACCGTCGACGGGACGAAGATGTCCGCCCCGTCGACCCGGCCGGCGGAGAACCCCGAGACCTCCCGGACCCTGGTCACACACCGTTTGCCGCCGAACTTCCGGTTCTTTTCGATGAAGACCACGAAGTCGATGGTCCCGGAGATCAGCGAGTGGGTGACCTCGAACGGCAAACCCTGATACTGTGCCGCATAGGTCGCCAGCCGGGAAAAAGTATCCTCCGCAGACCGGGCATGAATCGTCGATAAACTACCATTGTTGCCCTGGCTCATGGCATTGAGAGTTTCCACTGCCTCAGGCCCCAGCACCTCGCCAAGAATGACGCGACCAGGGTCCATCCGCTTGGTGCGCAGCACTAATCGTTGCAACGACAACCCGCCGTTGCCATCGGAATCGGGAAGAACCTCCTCCAACTCCACCACATCCGAGTGCAATTCCGGGTGACGTTTGATCCCTAATTCCAGGGCCCGTTCTAGGATAATGAGCCTTTCTTCGCGGGAAACACAATTCAGCAAGGCGCGGAGAAAACTAGTCTTTCCGGCGTCGGTCGCCCCGGCGATCATGATATTGGCTCTGGCCTTGACGGCGCCCTGCAGAAAAGCCGCCAACTGTTCGTCCACGGTACCCAGACGGACCAGCTGCGCCATGCTCATCTGCGGGAATCGGTTCCGCCGAATCGACACACTGGGCCGCTCGGTGGCGCTCATCACCGCCGACAACCGGGGAACCGTCGGGCAGCCGCACGTCAAGCTCCGGGTGGGCCCGAGTGAACGGCCGGGCATTGAGCCCCCCGTAGGAACCCAACGTCTGGACCAACGCGATCAGGTCCTCATCGCTGGCGGCCACCGGGTTGCCCCGGACCTTGCCCCGCTCATCGGCGTAGGTGATCCACACCTCATCGCAGCCGTTGATGTTGATGTTCTCGATCGAGTTGTCCGCCAGCAACCCGGAAATGGCGCCCGCCTCGAATATGGCCTGGTCAAGGGCCTGCACTAGCCGTTCGTCGTAGGAGGATTCAGGCAAATCAAGCCCATTGGCCATCCGCAGTTCCATGTGACGCGACACCGTTGCCTGCATCAAACTGCGGGCCAGCTGCCGCTCGTCGGCCTTGGACAGCTCCCGCTCCCCCAACGCGTCCCGGCGCTGCCGCATCGCGGTCATCTCATCGGCGACTTGGACCTGCAGTGAACTGATCAGCACCGCATCCAACAGCTCTTCACTCATCTGCCCACCCCTTTCGTGCCCTCGCGGCTCGCGCCTCCGAACGGCCCCAACCCGGTGGCTGCGGGTGACACACCGGCCGCCTCGAGCCGGTCGACACCAGATCCGGCTGAAGCCGGCGCCACGGCGGCGGACTCGTCGCGGCCGGCCAACTGCGGCCACCAACCGATGACCGTCTCCGTCAGCGACCGGGCCGAGGAGATCAGCTCACTTTTGGCCAGCTTCCGGTTGACCTCACCGGCCCACAGACGCTGCGCCCCGGCCGGGTCGCGGGCAAAAAACCCGGCCACCGGCACCGGCGACCCGGCGGCCGCCAGCATCTGGCCGGCCGCCTTGACCGCCGTGCTCTGCTGCGCGGGGGAATCGGTGACAACCACCGCCACCGACGGCCGTTCCCGGCCCGGATCGCCCAGCACATGCGCCAGCGTCGCCGCCCGGTCCCGCAACCCGAACAAGCCCTCCGCGTTGGCGTGGCCGACCAGCAGCACCGCCGTCGCTGCCTGGGCTACAGGCAGCGCCGCATTACCCGGCTGCATCCGGCCCAGATCGGCGATCACCGTGCCCGGCCAGGCGGCCAACTCCTGCGCGATCTGCGGCCACAACCCCCGCACCGGCAACCAACGCTGCGCCGTCAACGGCCCCGGGACCACCGCAACGCCCAACGACGTCGGCTGGCAGAACCGAAGCAAACCATCCTCCGGCAAACCGAGCCGCACCATCGCCGCCAACGAGGCCACCGTCGGTTCAGGCTGCAGCAACCCACCCAGCTCGGCATGCTGCATCCGGAACGACAGCACCCCGCCGGAAGGATCGCACTCCATCACCAAGCACGGCTGGCCCGGCCACACCAACCCCAACGCCACCGCCAACGTGGTCACACCCGGCGATCCCTTGTCCGAGCACCCCGATGATCATGGCGACACCTGAACCAACGCGACCAGACTGTCCCCGGACGCCGTGGCGATCCCGGCCGCCGCACCGGCCGGCACGGTCAACGTCACCAACGTCCCCGACGCCGACGAAGGATCAGGACGAGAAGAGAACACGGTCGCCTTCGCCGCCAGCACCGTCGCAGTTGTCGGCGCTGCTCCCGCCGCGGTGGCGGCGCCCTTCGCCGGCAACGCGAGCACCTCCACCGTGTCGCCCGGGGCCAGCCCATCCGCGGGGATCTGACCCCCGGTCACCGCCACACCGACCTGCGCCATACCGGCCACCAGACTCGGACCGCCAGACACCATCGAGCGTTGCAACAATGTGCCCGGCAACAGATCAACCGTCGCCGTCTCCCCGAGCACCGACGCCAGATGATTGCCCGCCACTGCGACGACACCGCCGGCCACATCGACCGTCGACAGATCCGCCGCCGTCACCACATGACCCTTCGGGATCGCCCGGACTACAGTGACCACCGGCTGTTTGGAACCGGCCGACTCGTACGCCACCCCGCCCAGAACACCCAGACCGACGATCAACACCACACCCAACGCCACCTGCGCCGGCCGGCGTTGCCGCGTCCGCAACGGCACCCGCGCCGCCGCAATCACCGCCGAGTTGCCGTTCACACCCGGCGTCGCCGGACGTTCCTTCGTGGATGCGCCCCCGGAAAGCTTCATCAGTTCTTCACCACAATCTGGATCTGCTCGACGATCAATTGGGATGCGTTCTTCGTCGCATAGGTGGGTAATGCGTGCGTCTGGCCGGCCGGATCGATCCAGCTGATCTTCCAAGTGATGGATTCGGTGGCGGTGATCGGGGTTGCCTGCACGGCCTTGTATTGGTAGCCGCACTCACCCGCAGTTGGCGGGGCGAAACCGTCCGACGATTGCCAGGCACGGCCCGGTCCGGGACATGACACCGGAGGATTACCATCGCCGGGGTCGAAGTTCAATGCGACCGGCGTCGCCGTCACCGTCACCGAGACACCTCTTAACCCCTTAGTTTTCGACATCGTGGTGAACGTTGCGGGATCGGTGAAATATCTGGTCCACAGGTTCACCACGGTGTACGGCTGACCACCCTTTGCTGGGTCCCCATGGTTCGGGTCGGGGGATCGCCCGACAGTGGGCTTCGTGAGGCTGGCAATCAACTCCGCATACGCCTGCTGCGCCAACACCGCGGGGTCTGGCGGGGGCAATGGAGCCGGTGGTGCAGCTGCCAAGCTGGCGGCATAGGCGTAGGCGATCGGCCCGTTACAGAGGTTGTAAAGAACCACGCCGGTGGTGGGAGCGTGTCCCTCCCAGAGCTTGTCGCCAGCCCTTGGCTGCGGGTTCAATACCCGCCACGCGCATTCACCGTTGACCTGGCCGGGGTTATCGCTGGCGGCGCCGGTGGTCGACGCCACCCCGCTGGCCCCGCCAGTGGGCGCCGAGCCAGAACCATCGTTGCCAGTCGGTGGCGCGACTGTAGGCGTGCTTCCACCACCACTAGACTGACTGATGTCGCAGACAATCGTGCCAGTCGCTGGGTTCAAGTAGCAATTACCATCAGCGAATGCGGGGGTGGTAATAACTACGAGACCGGTCAAAATGAGGGCGATCACGGTCACGGCGGATGCTAGTCGTCGAATCAGCATGGCTTGACTGGGCTTCGTGCAACAGTCTCACGAACCAACCAGCCACCGGCTTTAGGCCCATACTGATAGACATTGAACGTCAACAGGACTCGAGAATGAGGTGAGGGCCGCAGATCGACTTTGTTGCCTGATGCATCGGCAATGGCGGCCTTCGACCCGTCTACGCAGGATTCAAGAACCACCTCCTTTGCGTTCGCGGACAACACGCGCGGAGCCTCGTGCGTTTCGGTTACGGTGGCATGCACCTTCGCGGTTGCCAAGGACTCGATGTCATCCAGCGTCTTCGCGGCAGTCGGATCAGCTGCATACTTCCGGATCGCCTTCGTCCAGTCCTTGCTGGGCTGCTTCTCAGCCGCCGTGGAAGCACGGACAAACCCGTCAAATGCAGCAAGTGCGCCCTTGGCATACGCCTGCTGGGGGCCGGTGAAGTTAGCCGGCCACGGATTAGCGGTCGTAGTTGCCTTTGCCGGCGTGGTCGCCGGGGTGATGGTGACCGGTGTGGTCTTGCTACTGCTGACCGGCGAAGGTGTAGAGCTAGCGACTGGCTGGGGCGGGCTGATAGTCGATGTGTCGACGGTGGATGAGGTGAGATCGGCGGCGGTGCTGGATGGCGGGTCGGCTGTCTGTAGGTGCACGCCGGCGCTTCCTGAAGTGCAACTCGTCAGAATCAGGCCTGTGGCGACGATCAGCGCACAGGCTGTAGGCCTGCGGCGGTGCGGTTCCCTGCTACTCATGTCCGATTCCTCCCTCATGTGCTGTGGGCTTTCGAGTGCCGAGGGACACAGTCAAATGCGTAATTGTGACTCGCAATATTGGTATGGCGAGCTTACTGGGGCGCCGGAGGTCTGCCCATAGACCCGAATGGGTGAACCTACGAGTTTTTTCTGTGTGGTGTCCGTTTGCCCCCGGAAAAAGCACCTGTCCCTTCTGTAGCGCCCCGACAAGCTTCAGGAGGACCCATGCCGGAATCATCGATCCCCAAGTCACCACCCACCGCCGAGGAGGCATTCGCTCGTTACGTGATGGCCCGCTTACTAGTGCGCTCGGATCTTCAGCCCGCGGGCAGACCGCATACATGGGCCAGTTCTGCGGATGAAGGCGCGGCCACTGGCATCTGCCACACCAGTAACGTGCGCACCGACTGATGACTACGTGCGAGAGCTCAGAGCCTGGAGGTGCAGGCACGAGAAACCCGGCCGGGTCGTCAGCCTCAACGTCGGTACGGCAGGATGAGCCGATGCCGTGGAACGTGCACCAAGTTGCCGCACTCCCGGCGCTCGTAGACGAGGCGTACGAGGTGGTGAGCACCCGCCTTCGTATCCAGATTGCCCACTACCTCGCCGATCACCCGGAGGCCTATATAGGCGACATCATCGCGGCGGTGGGTAGTGAACGAGGGACCGTTCGGTCCAATTTGTCCGCCCTCGAGAAAGTAGGAGTGGTCTCTGCCTCACTGGCCGCGGGGCAGCGCGAGGCGCAACGAGTTCGTTACTCCCTCGACCGGACGCGCTGGATGGAATTGGTCATTCGGGTGATCACGTACCTCCCGGCCGCTCCTTTCGAGTGACCGCTTTGCGTAGTTAAGGCGCGCAGATCTGATGGTCTCAAACCTGCAGAATGGCTGCGATGGACGTGTGGGTTCGGGACCGCCAATTCGGAGGGGTCTGGCATCAACCCACTCAGCTCCGCCGAGACCCTGTCGAGCGCACTCATCCAGCAGGGCCTTGCCACGGCGTGGCCGAATCCCAGCTTCGAGGAACGAGCGGAAATGGCAGCCAAAATTGCGGCGCGCCTACGCTTTTCTGCTGACACCGTCGGCGAGGATGTCAGCTATGGAAATCGAAGGTCCGAAGGATCAGCAGCGCGTCGCTGTTCTGATCCGGATGCAGACTGCGAACCGGGATGGCCTGCGTAGCCGGGTGGCCTCCGAACACGCCAGCATCAACCGGTATGTGGAGCATTTGGTGCGTCGGGACCTCGATGCTCCGGAAGGCCATCCGTTCGTGCCGATCTCGACCCCGAGGTTCGCCTCGAAGGGCAAGAACGGCATCGGCCGGCCCACCAAGGGAAGCCGGGCGGCGGTCAAACTGCGCTGCGCGACGGCGCTGCGCGACCGGATACATCAGCGTGCCGACTCGCTGGGGTTGACGGTCAACGACTATCTGGAATCCCTGGTGTCACAAGACATCAGCGCCGCCACGCCTGCAGGGGAGGAGATGGCTTTCGATCAGACTGCGTAGCACTGGCTCAGCCGACAACTCCATACAACGACAAAAGCCTCCCCGCGCCAACGGGAAGGCTCTGAGTCGGAGAGATCTGGCGCCCACCGGATCTGTCACTAAGAACGAAAGGTCTGCTTTGTCTAGGAGCAGCTCTGAGGCTACCGCATACCCTGCGGAGCTTCCAGGATTAGGATTAGATGTTCGCGACACGCCGCACTTCGCTGAGTTCCCGCGAACGAGCCGGCGTGCGATCTCTGCTGCCCGACTCAGCCTCAGCCACGCGGCCATACGCGGTCACTTCGCCCCGTCTGCGGGCACCACAGACTTCCCGACGCCGCCCGGCGCCTGGGCTCGCCGCCGTACACACCTTGCGGAGGTGACCGCGGTGCGCCCGCCGGCCTAGTACCGAACGTGCTGCCACAGAACAACTCCAGAAAACGACGAAGGCCCCCCTGACAAGTCAGGAAGGCCGAGGTCGAGCAGGACCGGGGTGCAACCCGGATCTGCGATCAAACGAAAGGTCTGCTTAGGTGAGCAGCTCTGACAGTACCGTCTACCCTCAAGAAGAAGTTGAGGTAGGCGCCGACACGCCGCACGATTCGCAGGAAAGCCCGGTCTCAAGCCAGGTCAGCGAAGCAGCGGCGGCGTGGCGTGCCCTCGCGCCGTTGATTGCCGGTCGCCCGGTGGTCCGCGAGTCCCTCAACGGCGGCCGCGCCTACCCGATCCGGGGTCAGCGGGCCCTGACCGACCGGCTACCCCACGTGCCGGCGGCGGTGCCGGTGTACTCAGCAGCGGGTGACACCCGCGTGCTGGTGCTGGATCTGGACACCTCCAAGGCCGACCGGGCCGCGGTGCTGCGGGACGCCGCCGCCATCAGGTCGCTGGTCACCCAGGCCGGCGGCCATCTGGTCTCCGATGAGTCCCCGTCCGGCGGTATCCACCTGTACATCCCGCTGGCGCAGCCGGTGCCGTTCGACGAGGCCCGCGACGTCGCCCTGGCCCTGGCCGGCCGCACCCCCACCCTGGATCCGCAGCCGATGCTCGGGATGACCGACGGCCTGATCCGGCCGCCCGGGTCCCGGCACCGCAGCGGCGGCTTCCAAACCTTGCACGGATCGCTCTCGGCGGCGCACCTGATCCTCAAACAGCCGAACCTGGCCGGCGTGTGGACAGCGATGAAGGAAGCCCTAGCCCTCGAGCTAGCTGCGGTGCGCGCCGACCGGCTCGAGCGGGACGCCGCCGCCCTGACCGGCGGCGGAACCGACACCGCCTATGTGCCCCGCACAGGCGGGCCCCGGGAGCTGGCCGCCGACTACCTGCGTATCGCCACCACCGGCCTGTACAACGTCGCCCGCTACCCCTCCCCCTCGCACGCCCGGCAGGCGGTCATCGCCTCCGCAGTCTGGGCCGGCATGACCTTCCCCGACGTCATCAGCCGCCTGCACAGCGGCAACTGGCCGGGCCTGGCGTCCTTCTACACCCGGTACCGCACCGCCGGGGCGCGCCGCAAGGCCGTCCTGTCGGACTGGAAGAACGCCGTCTCCTGGGTTCAAAAATCCAAGGCAAATGACACCGGTGTGAGACCTGTCCGTATATCCCCCACAAGCGAGCCGACTACACACCGCCGTAGGGAAACGACCCTTGGAAATCAACAGGAACGATCAACCGCTGCCGAGTATCAGTTCATCCGCGAGTGGCGCACGGCGCTGGAGCTGCTGGAACGGGACCGGTACCAAGGTCGTACCGCACCGGCCGTGCGGATGCTGCTGCGCGCACTGGGAGAAGCAGCCATGAAAACTGGCAGCCGCTACATCGCCTTCGGTACGCGGTCGTTGGATCTGGCCTGCGGCCTGGACCACACCACCGTCGCGGCGCATTTGCGGATGCTCCGCGAAGAAGTTGAACCGTTGGTGTATCTGATAGAGAGTGACCGCGGGCTGTTCGGTGACCTGTACGAGCTGCGGATCCCGGACTCGGTCGCTGCGCGGGCCAGCCGACTCGACTGGAAGGCCGGGAAGATCCACTCGCTGCGACCGGTGTTCCGGGACCTGGGGCTACCGGCCGCATTCGTCTACGAAGCTCTGGAGCACGCCAAGTCCCGACCGTCGAGTTTCGAGTTGTCCACCAGCACCGGGATGGCCCGATCCACCGTCTACCAGGCCTTGGAGACCCTGGCCGCGTTCAACCTCGTCGAGCAGCGTGGCGGCCGCTGGGAGATCATGGCCGCCACCAGCCTGGCGGTGCTGGCCGAAGCCCTGGGATGCGCCGCCGACATGGCCGACCGGCTCGCCGCGCACCGGGTCGAGCGAGCCGCCTACCGCCGGATTCTCAAGGTCGTCGACCGGCACCTGGACACGATGGTGCCCGAGGAACTAGTGATCCGGCCCGGACCCGACGGGGAAACCGCCCTGGAGCTACTGGAGCGGATACTGGGTGCCCGCCAGGTGGCGTAGTCCTGGTCCAGGAGGCGGTTCGCGCCTGAGCTAGTGGTGTGTCTGTGAATTAGTCTGGTTGTTTGGTAGAATGCGGTTATGGTGGCTGCAGCTTTACCGATGACTGATGATCAGCGGGTCGAGCTGGAGCGGATGGCGGTGTCGACGTCGTTGCTGCACCGGCAGGTGGTGCAGGCTC
>JAABUI010001767.1_pt1 | contig 12253 bp, 10 predicted proteins | sample 5559111 | NCBI WGS metagenome assembly JAABUI01 (sample SAMN10711870, study PRJNA513365) | rock metagenome | isolation source: Antarctica rocks | place: Antarctica: Victoria Land, Buttleship Promontory
TAGCTTATGTTCTCCTGAGTCATATAGATAGCCGGCTCTTCCCTTCTAGATACTTTCCTTCCTTAGCATTTATATACTCGTTACATTACACCCATATGACTCGCTCTATGCTGGCCCCTAACACATTCAGTTTTGCGAAATCTTCAACTGAGTTAAGCGCTTTATTGATTTTGCTAATGATCAGAAAAAAGATCTTAATCTTCTTATTCTTGATTAAAGTTCAATATACAGCAACTTTAATCATGATAATATTGACAATCTTTTTTACTTTAGTTGATTGAAAGAATTAAAGTTGATCAAGATTAACTTGAATGCTTTGCTTTCATATGAATGCAGATTCAATACATCGAGCAGATTCAATGAATTTTTTCACTGATTTCTGATTCATGAGTTTCTTCAAGATGATCATTGATGTAACAATCAAGTTTAAGTTCTTTCATTTCATTATATAAATTTCACTTGACTCAAATCTGTAAAATGCTGATTGACTGCTTACTTTTAAAACAACAGATTTCAATGTTTGAATCTTCAACAATGATGTTAATCAATCATTTGCAAAATTTATCAAAATTTGATTTCTTTTCAATTAAAAATTTTCAATAATTATTTTATGCTGATTTAAATAAATTATTAATAAAAACATTATTTCATTCTTTTGTTCTTGTATCATGATTGATGTCTACAAAGCATGTGTAATTGACTTTCAATCAGAAATTTCATCATATTATCAAATCAACTTTGATTTTGACAACAATATTAATTGAATATCAAAGCATTTACATAGTTCTGACATCAAAGATTCATCAATGAAAATCATGTTAATAACTTCAGTATTTTAAATACTGATCGTCAAGTCAAGTTTTTATACCTACTTTTTGACTCGCTCAAGTACTCAATATCAATGTCGTGACTCGACTTGATATTGATCTCGAGTCGAGTCAGAATTTGAGTTCTTGACTCGACTCGTCAAGCAATCGAAAATGATGTCAAATATCAAGATTTACTATTTTTGAATCTATTACGTCATTATATTTGAAAGATCTACGTGCAACAAAGAAAACTATTTCTCGTTTCTTCATTATCATCTTCTTGTTGTTTGCATTACCTTGTTGCATTATCAATAAAATACATTGCAAGATATCTGATTCTGATAAGACATATGAATTATCAAGAATCTTCGATCGAGAAAGAATCTAATTTCTCGATCGTTCATTCATCTACTTTCAGTAGTCTTCATTCTAATGACTTCGCAAGTCAAGATTCACGAAACATTAATCAGATTTTCGTCGAAAAGAAATGAACTCTTCAAGAAGCGATGAATAGAATTCATCGCGATACTTCTCTTCTAATATTAAGAGAGAATAATCAGTACGTTGAGTGAAGTTCTGATATCAATGCTCAATTTCAACAATGATGACTACAGACATCTGTTGACGAAAGTGTCATCAACAAGACTCAAAGAAAGATAGATAATTCACTTTGAGCTAAGAAGATTGAAGTAAATAGACAATTCAACATCTGAAATCTGTTTATTCAAATGATCTCGACATTGAAAGAATATTCTAAAATTTCATGCAAGAATTGTTTTAAAATTCTAGATCATTCTACAGCTATTGATGAATTTAGTACAATCAATATGATCAAGCATCTTAAGACAAATGCTTGCATGAAACAAAAACGACTCAACTCTCTTTCACAGCTCAAGATAGATTTCAGTTGTGTAAGTTCAATATGATAATGCAAATAGATAATGCAAAGTTAACATATTTATAGAAGAAAAGTCATATTGACTTATCATCTCAATTCAATCAACAGAATTGGAAAAAAATATTGTATCATATCTTCGTTGCACTGAATTTGTCTTTTCAAATCATCGAAAATGAGCATTTTCAACAGTTACTACAAATGCTTCGTTCAGAGATTACTTTCGTGCATCACACTAAATTGTCAAACATGATTTTCTTGAAATATGATAAGATTCATGCAAAGATAAAGCAAGATTTAAAAGAGTCACGACATGTTTTTATTACGTTGAATGCATGATCTAGTTCTCAAAAAGTCGCTTGTCTGAGAGTCTTGATATATTAAATAAATGCTACATTTCAATATCGTGAACATTTCATTGAATTTACATCTTTTGAAGTTGAGCATACTGATTGTCATTTGATGCAAAAGCTGTTCAAGATTTTGAATATATATGACATCAAGAACAAGCTTTTTGATGTTGTTACTGATAATGCAAGCAACAATGACACTCTAAAGAAGAAGCTTGAAAGAGCACTCAATTGACGCGACATTTCATGAAATAGAGCACAAAACTCGATTTCTTGTATGACTCATAACATTAATCTAGTGACTCAAGAGTTTATCAGAGCTATTGAATCAGAAACTTTGAATGACAATTTCGCTGTGTCATTGAACGATGATCAAGTTGAGAATGTAATCACAAGCAATGATTTTTGCACTGTTGTCAAGAAGATATTTATCAAGATGATAATGCAAAAAGATAATGTATTTACTAATCAATGAAACAGATTCGCGCTATTACTATTGCTATCAACAGTTCTTCTTAACGAAAGCTTCGCTTTTTAAAGCTGCAAGTAACAAGATCTTGAAAATTGATACAAGACATTTGCATTCGCTGAAACTCTATCTATTTGATGCTTCGACGTGCATATCAACTGCGTGACATGATTGATACATGAGTTGAGAAATTCTTGACAGATGTAAAGATTCAAGCTATTCAATTAAAGAAGAACGAATGATCATTAGTATTACTTATTGACAACATGTTAAATTCTTTCTACGAGCTAACTCTGATCATATTTAGAATCATCAATGTTGATATACATTTAAAATTTCAAATGTTTGATGCTCTTTTCAATCATCTCAATGTTATTAAGACGATAGTACGCGATAATGCATGTACTTCACAAGCACTTGTTCTTCGAGCTTGCGAACTAGCTTCTAACAAGCTTGCAAAGTACTATTTCAAGACGAAGAGCAAAGATGAACTGATATACAATCTCGCTATGATTTTAGATTCTACTCAAAAGCTGAATTTGTATCAAGATTGAGATGCAAATGAGAATGATTCTCATTTTTATTACAACAAGTACAGAAAAGAGTTCAAGAACTATTTTCATCATCATTATGAAAAGAAAACTACAACTGCAGAAGTCAGAGCGCAAGTGACTAATGATGTTGATCAGATAATGCAATATGATAATGCAATTGATCATTTATTAACAATGCTATAGTTTGTTGTGATGATTACACAAACTCTTCTTCAAAAAACTCAACGTCGCTCTGTATCTGTTAGTGAAAATGATCAATATCTTTGCACTGACGCTATTGTTGAAAAGTTTTCAACATGAAAGTATTAAAGAGACAACGTCTTGAACTATTCAAGATTGACTCAAATGACTAAGAATGTTCTTTCATGTTCAATATTCTTTATAGATATTGAATGAACATTCAGTTTTGCAAGAAGAGTTTGTCAATGAGATTGATCACAAATGACTTTAGAATCAGTTGAACAGATAATGCTTCTCAAGTATTATAATCATATCATGAACTTGAATTCTGAGTAATGCTTCTCAAGTATTATAATCATATCATGAACTTGAATTCTGAGAAGACTATCATCGAAGCATGAGATATTTATCGTAGAGAAGAAGATGAAGATAACGCAATTGATGAAGCTGCTGATTCTTTCAGAGCAGATTTGCAGAATGTTTTACATTCTATTATTGTTTAGATGTTCAATATCATTTCATTTGAAGTCACTTTTGCATTGTCAATGTATGTAGTATGATAATACAGTTACGAGATAATGCAAAAAGATAATGCAGTTCATAGAATGTATTGCTATGCTAGATAACTTGATCTGATCAAGATATCGCGAATGCTATTTTCATTGAGCATTCAACTGAATTTCAAGATTACGCATCAAAGTTTTCATGAGTATCAAATTTCTCTGCTGAAGAATTACTCGCTTGACATGAATAGCAAGAAGATTGCTATCTGCATATGTAAAGCATTATATCAGTAAGTGTTGTAAAACATCAATGATAATGCAAATGAGTAATGCACTTACTGACAAGAAATTCACATAGAAACGCTTCTGTGATTTTCTGAAAAGCAAGCAATGTCAAAGTCTAAATTTTATAGTTTGCATCACTCATTCTTTGACTCGTCTTGTTCATATCAATCTCATTCTGCATGATTTCGCGAACTATTCTTTTGAATGAGATCTTTGATATCAACAAATTTGCATCTCTTTGATAACAATGTATCTCTTGAAGTGTGATGATTTCTGACTTTCATTTTCTTTTTGACTGTTGCAATAAATTAGTTGTTGATAGCTTGATGCATTATCTGTTTGCATTATCTTCTGAACTTTATTGATCTTACTTTCAGATACAATCTTGAAGTCTGCTCTTGATTCGTTCGTGATATGATTATCTGATGTCATATCATCATGAGTTGAAATTCTCAAATCATCACATGATGCGTCTTTAGACTTTCGTTTTAAATCAAGTCTATCAGCAATGCGTAACAAGAAATGCATTATCTAAATGCATTACCTGTTTGCTTGCAATGAGTCATGATGTATATTAACTGACAACGATTTGAAAAATTGAGACTATCGAGTTGAGTGAAAGCAAAGTGAAGTACGATGTAAACAAGAGATAATGTGTAAACAAGAGATGATGATTGTTGACTGTGTTTATAGTAGAATCAATATGATAAATGTTTTGATATTAGCACTAATATGATGAATGTGTTGATTGCAGCTCTAAGATGATGAATAAATTCTAACATTCAGCTTTAACTTTAATTTTATCTACATCTCATCTCACATTTATTCTAATTCTAACTTTATCTACGCTTAATGTTTATTCTAACTCTAAATTTTTCTACGTCTCACATTTATTCATTGCACTTATTTATTGTGACTAAGTTTATTAGAAAAAGCACTTCAACATCACTATCAGATAAGAAGATTGTTATGCATTATTTATATGCATTATCATTGAGACTAATCAAAATCGCAGAATGTTTAATCTATCAATCAAGTCGCAGTTAATTACGAGTAGAAATCATGCAATGAGATAAAACAAAGATCAGAAAACTTTTTATATCAAACAAAGTGCAGATCGAGTGATTCTTTATAAACAACTCATTAAATTGAGAAGCATCAGCGTTTATTAGAAAGTCATCAAAGCGAAGCAGATGAAAATGAAAAACAATATGTGAAATACAATAACGAATGATTGAGTGGGAAAGAATCTGCATGATAATGCATTTGAGTAATGCATATGTGTTTCAAAAGCTGATTGTATAATAGCTCAATGCTTCAAGATGAATTTGACGAAGAAGACGAGAGAGAAAAAGACTGCGAAGCGAGCGAAGCTTGAAGCGATAGTCATGAAGACGACATTCAATACTACTTCTACTGTTGATGTATGTACTGTGTTTGATGTGAAAGACAAGACTAACGTATGCATTAAACTATTGCACAACAAGATGAACTTGGAAAAACATGTCAAGATACATGATATCTACTACTGAACTAATTCAGCAACGCATTTTACATCATGAAGAATTGAATGAATTGAAGATGACGAATGATTCAGATGTCATACAAGAATTTGACAAATTCATGAGCGCATTTTCGAATGAAAAAAATGCGATTGATCGAAAGATAGTTAATTCACTAGATTCATCAGATAATGAATCTGACGGAATCATTGAGATTGACGACGATGACAAGAAGATGAAATTTAGCAAGAGAGATGACGATGCAGATATGATTGAGAATGAGAACGAGTACGAGAATGAGTACAAGAAGAAGTACGAGAAGAAGAAGAAGAAGAAGAAGAAGAAGAAGAAGAATGATGAGATAATAGTGATCTCAGATTAGCAGTAGTAAATGAACAAGCATGAGTTTTCTTCAATCAATTGCATTACTCTGTTGCATTATCAGACACTCAGATGAATATTAGTAGTACTTCGCTTCATGTCTTGACGAGTCAAGTTGAGAATTCAAGTCAATACTCAATTTCAACACTCTAACTCAACTTGAATACTTGATTCAAACATTGTGACTCGACTCGAATACTCGATTTCAAAATTCTGACTCGAATCGAGTCTTGACAAGTTGAAAACTCGACTCGACCTCGATCAGTCTATGCAAACGAAAATTGCGACAGTCACAAGAACGCTACACTCATTGTTTAGATTAATGAATAGCGAGTGAAAACTAAATGTCAAATCAGAAAAGCAGTTATATCTGACATATGTCACATCTATTAGCAATTATGACGTCGAAATATGGTGAAATAATCAAAAAAGCTACTTAGTCAAATTTCGCAAACTGCAAAACGCTGCATTATGAAAAATTCTTAGTGCGTTTCGAACATCATCGATAGATGCTATGCAAATAGAAGTCAAAATCTCGTCGATGAAGATATGATTAAATCAAAAGTGCAAGAACTATGCAATTTGAATAGTTGAGTTATGAAAAAAACATTCTATCAGAAAAAGAACATCTATTACGTACTCATCTCAATACTCTATCGAATTGAATCTAGATCTGAACGCATTGAAATATCTGAACTGAAACAAGATGAAGACGAATGTATCTTGAAAAGCTAAAAAGTGCAAAGACAGACTCACGCAGATATATTGAATATTGAACAAAGTGCAAAAAACACTGAATTCAATAAAAGAAATTGAAATCTCTCACTTCAAGAAATCATGAGAACAAGAAATTGAGCATTTAGCAAAACTTCAAACCGAATTTGCAAAAGACGAAACGTGCAATACGATCAATACACACTATAGAGAATTAGAAAGAATTATCAAAAAGGCGAAAAACATAGTGATGTACACAGACGCATCGCAAATTCGGAAAAAGATAGCAGAAGTTGAAACAGAAATCGAAACAACAGTGATATTTACGCATGAACTCGTTAGATGCAGCAAAGCGACAAGCGTTTCAGGCAAAATCATCATAACGAAAGCGAAACTGCAAGCTATTAGCGATGCAATCGCACAGCGAAATTTGAGTGTACATAAACAGTCAAATGACTTTGCAAAGACTAAACGCAAAGAGCAACGTCAATGCAAGATTATTCAACGACATACGACAAAATTTGATCAATTTACGTCAGAAACAGTGTTAAATTCACATACAGTGAATATTGAGTCGCAAGAGCATTATTGAAAACGAGAAAGCAGATCAATTGATCAAAATTGCTGCTCAAGAAGTATCAGTTATTGACAACATGAAAGCAATCATCATAAGCTTTGTCAAAAAGCAAATTTGCAAAAAAACGAAATTACAATGATTAGAGATCTGAAAAAGCAGTATCAAAAGAACATATCAAATGTGAATTTAAGTCATAAATCACTAAAAGAGCTGAGAAAAATCGATAAACTAACGTTCTCAATCTTTATTCAGCTGAAAATGAAACATGATTATTTCAAGAGCTATTTGCATCGATTATCAGAGAATAATTCGAACAAATGCTATGAAATATGCAATGCAAGACAAACGTCGAAGCATTTACTGCTGAACTGCAGACATTATAGAGCAGAGCAGAGAAAGCTTAAGGAAAAAGCTCAGCTCAAAAACACAGACATCATATTGATACTGTTCATTATCAAGATTGAAAGAATTGCAACACTAGAGTATTTGAAAAATACTTGAATTGCAACGAGAAAATGACTATTAGAAACGAAAGAGTAAAATGCAAAGAGTGCGAAGAAATGAAGAAAAACAAAAGTACGATTGCGAGAATTTGAGCGAAAGCGCTTGTATGCATAAACTATCGATGTGATTAATCAACGAAAAGATATAAAGCAGCGACTTTGATCAGATTACATGTAACGTAGCACACACACAGCGTCTAGACAGGTCGGCAACGAGATTTACCTGTACGAGATGCTGACTACGAATCTTCTGCAAGCTATGCTTGTCAGAAGAGCTGAACGATCTCATCAACATTGACATAGCAGTAACAGCGCTTTACTCACGCGTTGAGCTCACACACAGTCGAAAAGCGAGACAATAACAACGCGATCATCAGCGCGTTGAAGCTTGCACATACACAGAAGAACAGCAACGTCTTTGCATACATGCTGCGACTCAATACAACATATACACATATACTGCGAAGGCACGATTCAGCTTTTGCGCACATACAGACAGACGTGATGCAGTAAATCGATCGGTTTTTCGCATTTTCAGGCCGATTTACACGCAGCGCAATCACACACAGAGCAGTAACAGCGCTTTATTCACACGTTGAGCTCATATACAACATACACACATATACTGCGAAGGCACGATTCAGCTTTTGCGCATCTACACGCTCGCGTGATGCAGTAAATCAATCGGTTTTTCGGTTTTCTGATCGATTTACAAATGCAAATGCGAATGCAAATGCAGGCGAATGGAACCTGGTTACCAAAAAACCCTCGTCAAAGTCACAAGAGGTATCATATCGCGAAAGAAGGTTGATAGTCACTTCGAAAAATGAGAACTGAATCTTACAAGCGATGAAAATGCGCAATGCAGTGAACAACGCACTGAAGAAGGCAAAGTCTGACATAATAGTCGCTACAGTGACTAAAACACAAAGAGGTAACAATATTGCTTTAACGATTTCAGAGAAATACATCGCGAAAGCTCTACTGAAGCAAAGAGGTATATGAGAGCATATATTCGAAGTCAAAAGTATCAAGAAGGATGAAAAATGATACAAGATAGTGATACACAGTCTGAAAATCGATATCTTCAACATGAAGATCGAAATGAAATATCTGAGAATTGAGCTAGAGAAGTACAACTCTGAATTGAAGCTGATAATCAACTCGATATGATTATCAAAAGGTGAAAATAGAGCAAGAAAGAACCATGCTTCGACGATACTGACGTTCAAAATCAAAGTCGAAGCACAAAAACATCTGAAAAAACGAGTTCTAGCAGCGAAATCAACATATCGAACGGCCGAATATTGAGATTATCGGTCAAGCGATCAGTGTTAGAGATGTCAAACATTCGAACATTTGCAGAACAAGTGCAATAAATCATCAAGATGCTTGTTTTGTGAACGAAATCATCTGACATGAAAGCATAAATGTCAATTACCTACGTGCGAAGACAAGCAATCATGCAATCACACAATTTCTAGATGCTGCAACTGTCAAAATGCGCACTTCGCAAACAGCGCAATGTGCGAAACATATCAGGCAGCTCAGTCTATTAGCTCACAAAAAGATCATCTAGTCACGAAATTGTAATGAGTAGTGCATTCGAAATGTCACAAAACAACGCAAATGACGAAAGCTTTGCAAACACGTCGAATATTCGAATTCTACAGCACAATTGTGCAAGGTCAACGCAAATTATGCATGCATGCATGAAATTTGCGAAAAACAAGACAGATATTGTTATACTACAAGAATCGTGAATGAGAGACGAAAATATAACAATTTCGCATTCGTCGTTTACCTGCATCAAACCAAATGTTCAGAATACTCGTGCCAGAGTACTGATATTTGTTGCGAAAAACGCAAAGAAATTTACATGCACATCAAGATCAGACATAGTCAATAGCGAAGATATGCAAGCGATATCAATAGCGAACAATAAAATTCAGAGAGAAATTTTATTGTTCAATATTTACAACGAAAAGTCACAAAACGCAGATAACAAGCAATTATACACGATTGAGCGAGAATTAGCAAAAGTTATGCTAAATTCTGAGCAAAAAGTTATTATCGTCGAAGACTTTAATGCACATCATAGCTGGTGAAACGCAAAAATTTCAAACCCTATTAGAACGGAAGCGTTAATAAAGTGGGTAAATTTACATAAGTGCGATCTGGTTAACACTTCTGATATAGACACATATCACAGCTATTCGAGTCAGTCAAGCTCGGTACTTGATTTAGCATTCGCATCAAAGAATATGCGCAATCACATCAAGAATTGACATATAGATGAGAACGCAGACACAGAATTCAACCATGAAGTAATTCTATTTACAATAGTTACGGAAAAAGTGAAGTTGGTCGAAAATTCGTTGAACGCGTCATACAATTTGCAAAAAGCCGACTGAAAAGGCTTTGAGAAGCATTTGCAAAAGGCGAAAGACAAAATGATTGTCAAGATGCAAAGAATCACGAGTTTAGAAGCAAAAGTCATTTATTTGACTGAATGCATCAAGAATACAGTGAAATTATTCGTATCTAAACAGCGAATATACGCAAAATCAAAACCCTGGTGAAACAATGAGCTCATCGAAAGGCGAAAGACGCTGTCGTCAAAAAAGCGAATCTGGAAAAGATGCAGAAGTGACGACGCATGAGCAGAGGTAGTGCAAACGCGAAATTCGTATCATGATGCAATAAAGCTGGCCAAAAACCAATTCTGAACCAACTTTCTGAACAAAGTCGAAGGAAAGAAAGTGTTTCAGGCATACAAGTTCATCAAACCACGACTAATTGAAAAGCTACCCTCAATACAGAATGCGCAAAAGGAGTTGAAAACTGAATTCAATGAAAAGTGCGAGGCATTCTTGAAAGCAATGTATTCGTCACCTTCGAAAGTTCAAATCAATGAGGATTTACTATCGAACGAAAGTATACAGTGGTCAAGAATTATCGAGGGGAAGATTAAGCATGCTATTAACTTCTCAGCACTCAGGAAAGCACTCGAACCAGATGATATGTCATTCGTAATCGTGCAGCGAGCATACAAAAGCGTACCGGAAATTTTCAACCTGGTGTATTCGAATCTGATTGAAAGTGACTATCATTCAAAGATATGGCGCGAAGGCACAGAAATCATTCTGAAAAAATCGAATAAACCGGATTATTCAATTTCGAAGGCATACAGAATTATCACACTGCTAAACTGCTTAGGCAAGGTAGCGGAAAAGCTAATAGCGATGCGACTGTCATACACAGCGAAAACGAATGACAAGCTGCTAGACTTCGATCAAATAGGGGGCAGAAAACAAAGATCAGCTATAGACGCAGTACTAAATCTAGTACACGACGCGCAAATGGCAAAAAGTCGCGGAAACACGCTTACATGTCTACTGCTAGACGTCAAAGATGTCTTTGATCATGTGACGTTGAAACAGCTGGTCAAGATCTTGATCAAACAGAAGATATCAATCAATTTGATCAACTGAGTAAAATGCTTCTTACAAAATCGAGTCATTGGCTTAGCATTTGATGAAGAATGTCAGAAGTCAAAGGAAATTTCCACAGAAATATCGCAAGAATCATCTATTTCGCTCATTCTGTTTCTAATTTACATTCGACACTTATTCTCGAAGATTCGCGCAAGAATCGGAAATCTACAGTCACTCAGCTACATTGACGACGTCGCACTGTACGTCAAGGGAAAGAGCATTGACAAGAATGTGAAAAAGCTGAAAAAGGCGGCGAAAATCGCATTTACATGAGCGAATGAAAACGCAGTGCAATTTGATGACTCAAAATTCGAATTGATTCATTTTGAAAGTCACAAAGCGGCACTCGATCAAACGATTATGCTACTCAATGACACAGTCGTAAAATCGAAGATCTGCATACGATGACTAGAAGTCTGGTCGAATAGAAAGCTCAACTTCAAGGTGCATGTGCAAACGAAAATCGTCGCAGTCACAAGAACGCTACACTCACTCTTTAGACTAATGAATAGTGAGTGAGAACTAAACACGAAGTCAGAAAGACAGTTGTATCTAGCATGCATCACAATCATTAGCGACTACGACGTCGAAATCTGGTGGAACAATCAAAAAAGTCACGCAACCAAATTTCGCAAGCTGCAGAACGCAGCGTTACGAAAGATACTGAGAGCATTTCGAACATCGCTCATAGAAGTCATGCAAATAGAGGCTGAAATTTCGTCAGTGAAAGTACGACTAGACCAAAAATGCAAGAACTATGCAATTAGAATAGTTGAATTATCGGAAAAGCATTCAACAAGAAAGCGAACACTCATATCGTACTCATCTCAATACATCATCGAATTGAACCTGAATCTGAACGCGACAAATTATCTGAATTGAAACGAGTCGACAACAAAGTTCTCTCAAAAAGTCAAGAATTGCAAAGAGAAGCTCACACAAATATATCGAATATTGAACAAAGTGCATAAAATGCTTAGTTCAATACAGAAGATCGAAATACCTCACTTCAAGAAATCATGAGGTCAGAAAAT
>JAABUI010001768.1_pt1 | contig 12244 bp, 15 predicted proteins | sample 5559111 | NCBI WGS metagenome assembly JAABUI01 (sample SAMN10711870, study PRJNA513365) | rock metagenome | isolation source: Antarctica rocks | place: Antarctica: Victoria Land, Buttleship Promontory
ACTGGACGCTGAAACGTCGCCTTGATGATGTTGATGATGTTGCTGCGGACGTTCTTGACGTTGGCTCGGTGGGACTTGCAGCACTGCCAGAGTTTAAAGCCTCTGGAATAGCCTTGGGAGCAAATTGAACGCTGAAACGCCGCCTCGATGTTGATGATGATGTTGGTTGCGGAGGTGTGGATGCCGGGGTGGTATACGGTGGTGACGATGCTGGCGTGGTGTACGCTGTACTGGCTGACTTTGGCGTGATAGGGCTCCCGGTAGCAGAGGAAGAATGCTCACCGCTAGAAGATGGAGAGTGCTTGGGAGCTGCGGGAGCCTTTAAACCGCTCGCTGGTATTTGCATTCCCAACAGTTTGACTGCTTTGCGGTCATTCGGTCGCAATTGCGGCATTGACGGCGATCTCTTCATTGCTGGCTTCTCCAACGTTCGAGAGGCCACTTGTGGCACTGGATTGTCTCTTGCACGAAAAATTGGTGTCGAAGGCGCGCGAACTATTGATGGCCGACGAACATCTTTTGTCGGCGGCCCTTGGATTGGCTCATCCCTTGCGGCCTGATTAATTTTCGGCACCGCACCTGTGGTATTGCGTAAGAGTGGAGGGGGTGGACGCTTCCGTTTGCTACTGGGGCCGACTTTGCTTCCCAGACCTGGACTGGGTCCAGCGAGCAAATTCCCTTCCGCGATAGGGCTCAAAACCCCGACCTGGCCTGGCACTCGCTTCTCCACAGGGCGTGGACGCGGAGATGGCTTTATAAATCGTGATTGCAACACACTCAATAGACTTGGAGTCTCTAAAATCGCAGGAGTGCTTGGAGAATCCAAAATTGGGCGCTTCTCCTTTACCGCTTGCTTATGACTGGTCGCTATCGCCGTAGATTGAAGATTTTCAAGATCCTCGACCCACTGGCTGACGGGAAAACGCTGTACGGTGGCTCGAGCTCTCATGATAGCCCGCACCGTAGGCTTTGCTCTTAATGCGTCTTCTACAGCTGTCTTCAATTGCTGAATGAAATGTTTAGATGTCGTGGATTCAATTGTGAACCACCAGCCTGGCATATTTCCTAGTCCCCCTACTCTAGCTCCTATGTATGATAGGGTCAGTCTCGTCTACCAAAAGCTGAGGATCCGGCAGAAAACCAGCTTTGGGGATTGTTGATAGAAACGGCTGCTCGGAAATTATGCATTATCCAACAATCCTCTGTTGGCAGTTTGCAAAGCATAAATCTCAAACATACGTACCAACGCATAGGACTCCTTTGCGTCCGAATTCTACAGCCACTAATCCAAAGGGCTCGTCTCTGCTGGGCATAAGAGCAAAGTCCGCTCCACTGAAAATGTATGGTGGGAGGGCGGTGAATTCGGGCTGCGAGAAGACCCTTCCTTTGTATATCTCCATCATTCGAGCGAGTTTCAAGGCCGCGAATTTGCCGTAAAGGTCAATTACTGGTCCCACGCAAATCAACTGCACGTGAGGGTGCCGTTCCATGATAGACGGGAATACGTCAGCGATCGCGTCAACGCCTTTCTGATTGGACCACCTTCCCACGAAAACAAAAAGCTCTGCCTCAGGATCTTGCTTTAATCTGTATATATTTGTTCATTAGCATGCTTTCAGGCTAGAATCTGAATGAAAGGATTGCATCAAAGAATTGAACCGGATCTGCCGCCAGGACATGTCGTGTGGATCAAGTGCCACGTAAAACACGAGAAAAGGCAAGTCAGGGGAACACGAACCCAGCCCAATTCTGCGCTTGTCGTTTTAACTTGGGTTTCGAAGCTTCGAGTTCCTCGTCGACCAAGATTTCTTCTGTCTTGACCTGTTCTCCAGACCAAGCCGCTGTGTCCGTTGGATCCGGGTTTGGCAATCCGCCAACATCTTTCATGCCCCAGAAAATTGGATATCTTGCGAACGCACGCTTGCCATACTTTGTGGAGACTCCGACAGCACCAAAACCCTTTTGATGGATTCTCAGGTAACTCGCACCAGCGTGTAAGAGATCTGGCATATCCTCACGATCAGCAACTTCATAAACCACACCAGAGCAAGTCATTGGAAACATACTAAATACTTCTCCAAAACGAACGTACTTCTGCACTACCTATCGAAGAGTTTAGTGAAAAATGCGATAACCGATTTTGAAGATTGCCTTACTGCAGGATCCAGATTGTATGTCTCACAGACCTCTTGGCTTTCTGCTTCGGAACGCATAGGCCACAGGCCCTGAAACTCTGCATTATGAAGAGACAAGAGGCATGGAACGATTCTTGGTAGCAAATGCAATGGCGCAACGGCTCCATGATAGTCGTTAATATGGTCTGTATTTATTTCATCAGAGATAATGATCTTTTCATGGCATGTAGTACAGCTTACAAAGATCAATAGGGAACCTTTTCATTATCTCCGCAATACAGGAATTCCAAGCCGAGTAATAGACTGCACTATCAAGATCGTCCATACGAGTGGGATAAGGCTCCGCTTTCGTTTGTTGTCTGAAGATTGGCGCATCAAGGAGAACGTAAGTGATGTTCTCCACCACCTTCCAAACCATTCATAGTCAGCACTTGTTCTACCAAGGAAAATTCCGAGGACACGAATTGTTTTGTCGGAGAACAACGCCCTTAAAGGTTTGCCTTCCACGCATACCTCAGACCCTAAGGACCAATGCTGATTGAGGGAGAATATTGTAAAGATAGACTCACATGGTACTGAGTCTTTATCTCATACATGCTCCCCAGCACCTTGATGGCTATGCTTTCCGCCACGCGGTCTGTCGGATACTTCACATCTCCAATGCTAAGAAACGTTAACCGACATCAATGGCTCGCTTTTTGCTCGCACTCACCAGGGGATTACCCATATCAGGTCTTGATGCTTGAGATTTTTACCCATTAATGATGATATCACACCCAATCCACCAATTTTGACTTTAATGCCCCAGTCTTCGACTTCATATTCCATTGTTGCAATCAGTACCGTAAGCCGTTTTGGAGTGGCAAATTGTGGAGGCTGTCCCGCTTGTGAGACCTCATTCGGGATAATATTGTCAGACGGTTCAGTCCTCGGGACAAGAGGCTCATCGGCACGTTCCTGAGGTTCCCTCTTTCTTTTTCGTCTTAATGCCCGACCTAGAATTCCAGGCCCTGAGGTTTTTTTTGATTGTATTCCCATGTCGTTAAGTTTTACGCCTTAAAATTAAAGCCAAAAATTAGCAACATTCCAGTCAATAATACTTGCAGGCCATTAGACGTGTCTAGGCGGGCTTCACTCTCATGGAGTATCAAATCAAGGCTTAGGAGCACCTACCGTAGAAGGATTTCATGAATACCCAAATCGCCGAGGCACCAGTCAGAATTGGAAATAAACCGAGAAGGATGTATGTGGCCAACTGGTTCCAACGGGAACCAATGGGTGTGAGCCAATATCGAAAATCGGCGTCACTCAAAGCTATCCGCCAAGCGAGAAATGGGGAAGGCGGCGGGTCCGTGATGTTTATGACATTATTAATAAGAGAGTAAGGAGGGATGCGATCCAGCACATAATCACCGTCGATGTCACCGTAAACTCGCGTTTTGTCAGGTTGACCGTCTGGATTCATACCCCAGATGTTCACAGAAACCTGTGCTGGCAAGTCTTGAACGAAATCGAACTTCCATATGTTGTTCGAAATTATCTGCATCTCATTGGCCATCCCCTGGTCAAATCCTTGTCGATTGAATGTGCCTTCAAGAAATGCGTGAGGAAACTGTCGCTGAATTAAATTCATACCCAGGTCGGCATGCTGGACATGATCGCTGCTTCCCACAAGACGACTCCAATATTGAACTATCACATGGTCTCCCTCCCAAGCCTGAAGATTAGTGCCTGTCCAGACTTTTGGAGCTAGGGTAGTATTAGGGGTTTTGCCATTAGGATACAGTTCCCAGTCGCTGTAAGAAGTTCCGAAATTCAAAGAGTACCGGAACATATCCGCACCAGCAGCTTTATGCAATACATAGAGATCATTGTCTGCATCCCCGAAGAGCAAGTTTGTACTATAATTGGCAGAAGGAAACACGATTGGGTTGTCATTCTGACCAACGCGCAACAAGAAGTGATCGCGCGAATTGGTGACAGCGCTTTTATTGGCGGCGGTGCTGATGTTGTTAATACTGATCTGATGAACCCCATCAGCAACATTGGTTAAATTAGCAGTGAATGACCACGATGTCTGCGTTGTTCCGGGTAAGGATGATATTGTGTCATCCAGAATGCTGATATTTTGGCAGCGTACACTGTTGGCATCGAGTACGGGAATCTGAGTGTTTGGGGTAGTGGAATTGAATTTCAGATCACGTGCGATTTGTTGACAATCCATGGGAGTTGAAAAATGGAGCTCAATGGGGATAGATGAAGTTGAGAGCAAACGGAAGTCATGGCCGGGCACAAATTTAGTAATGACTGGCGAAGGGGCAAGATACTCTTTCTTGAGAACAAACGCCTTGAAGCCCCAAGCTGGAAGCTCTAGTCGGGATATACAACCCGTTGATACATTCGATTTGTTATCTGTATTGATCTGTCAGCATTCATTGAAGGGGATAGATAGCTCCAGAGCGATTAGCTTTCGGTCGCGAGAAGCTAAGGTAGCCATCGAAGAAGGATTAAGGGGACTGGCCTTTCTTGATTGCGGAGCTTTCCAAAATATATTCATCATATGGGAAATAAATGTTCTTGACAGCATTTCCAGAGCTGAAGGGCGCAACAAGTGCACTCTTTGGATCGCCGCAGTCGAATTGATTGAGGGTAGTGTGGTTTTCATTAGTATATACTAGCCAAGCAATCTGAGTGAGGTCCTTCTGGATTTCTAGAAAACCTGCTCGTTCGATACTCCAGACTCCGATCTCAGTCGGAGTGTGGTAGCTTCCAGGGAGAAGGACTTCGTATGTCCGGTTCGACAACAATTTTAGAGAGAACCCGTCTTGGAAAACAGGGTAATGCTCGCGCATCTCGTGGGTACTTTTGATGAAGTTGCGCACAGGATGGGATGAATCTCGATGATCAAGGGATATTCGCTCGTCCTGGCATCCGTGGAGCCCAGACTCTATGGGCCACCGGTAGTACTTAGAACTTCCAATTGCAGGATTGTAGCATCCATGCATAGCCCAAGCCTGCGCCGAACTCATGGGGGATCTGCCGAAAACATAGTTGGCATTAGTGCTCTCTAGCACATAGAAGGCCTGGTGGGGTATTCGGAGTCAGTGCAGCCTCGTTACATAGATGCTTGTTTCGCAGACTTGCTGTTAGGCCAAATGAGGAACTGTTTTACCGAGAGACTGCCACCAGCCTCGCCTTTCTGTGTCGTGCCCTGAATAGGGCGGGAGAATATCAAACTGCACATACCTGCTCTTCTCCGCATACCAGTGTTGGGATTCCAGGCAACAGTAGCGCCACGATGAAATATCCAAGCAACTGTTTCTGGACCCCATTCTTTATTGTCGGCCAGCGGAACACATCCTGATTCGTGACACCATACATGTGCCTTGGATCAAATGTGATGCCGTCGTTCGCGTTGATCATGTCATTAGTCACTATAATAGTTTGCCAGAAGTCGATCCAGCTGACGGGAGGATCTCCCTCCGCACTGAGGTTACCATCTAGACCTAGAAAACGGGGCAGAAATCGATAGACTGTGTAGTGAAAAGCTACCCCGTCAAATGCGCTAAGGCCTTTGTCCCGGATGAAGTATTTCGGATCAGAAGCATTTGTTAATGTGACTGCTTCTGTGACATTGTTGACATAGTTGTCTGGCGTCCTTCCTCTACCGATGTACACTGCCCCCAAGGTGTTTCCAGTCACAACTTCGCCTATTATCAGGTTAGTGCTCCTTTCCTCCAATTGTTGAGGCAGCTATGTGGACATAGACCGCTCGTGTCAACATCTCGCTTCAAGACATACGTACCGCTGATATAGAAATTCTCTTTGCTAAACCGTTTTGCGCATGTTCTGACCGACTGGGACCAGTGCGCCTGAGCATCAACGGTTATGGTAAGCCCTTTGTCTATGCGGTAGCCATCGATGTCCAATGTAGCTATGGTCATACAGGCGAAATTCTCAAGCTTAGCGAGGACATCCGGCCGCCACTCGCGTAAGCGGTCTTGTACAAAGGCGAATTTTGATAATTGACGCTTCCTTTGTATTCTTAGAGTCAGCCAATATTCTGGGACTAATCTGAAGCCTTTAATCTCAAGTCATAACCTAAATTCGACGAATGGAGATAGACCGCTCAGGGAAGTACACTAAGAAAGAGTATCTCAAAAAGAAAATGTGCATTACATACCATTCTGGGTAGTTTCCGAATGCGGCAACTTCTCCATACTGGTCGAATTCCGAATCTCGACACCCTACTAGCTCACTGCTCAGATTGAGAACCTGCTTGCCATCGTCGCCGTAAAATCGTGGATAGTTGCACTGAGCCAGCTCGTTGTTTCCAAAAGCAAAATCATTTTATCTCCGCTCACCTTTCCACAGCGCGTTGTGTTCGTTCCTATTATACGGAGTCGAAGTATTAAGAAAGCCCTCAAATCCAATAAGGTCACCCATCCTATCTGGATTAGTCCTGATTAAAAACATTTGGAACTGTCGTCAATTTTGACCTACGTGGACATAGTGTTGTCTAATATTATATACATCCCCCGCTCATGAATCTCTGAGATTGCGGCCTGCCACTCGGATATAGTTCCAAAATGATAGTCGAGAAGCGAGAAGTCAAGCGGACTGTATCCATCTGCAGCCCAGGGGGCGTTGATAAACAGGCTGCCCGCCAGATACAGCACCTATAACAACATGTTAACGAGAAATGTCCGTATTTTGACATACTATCAGACCAACCTTTATTCCCATACCTTGCAGATAATCTAAACTGTCTTGCAGCCCTTTGATATCCCCTCCATGTCGCAGTTGGGTTTGTGTAAGATCGTGCTCGAACTGTGTGCCATTTGCGTTGTCGTTCGTGGGGTTCCCATTCGCAAATCGATCTAGCAAGACGGTATAGAACGGCATTCTCCAATTTGAGGGGGATGGTTTGAAGGTGTGGTTGAGCCATTCACCCCAGTAATATGTTGCATCAAGAGCTGTCTGATTAGTATTGACATTGTATGCAATTTGAGAAGCATCATAACGAAGTGAAAAGGCTTTGGTTATCAAAAGCAGTATGAATATTGACCATGGCAGTGACGCCATGCTGCAAACGACCGTCGATATCGTTGAAAGAGATTTCCCAGCATCAACTACTGCAGCGAGCCGCCCTCATGACCTGGCCAGCTTGCTCCATCAGACAGTACTGCCGCAAGTCCTACGAATTTTGACCAGCAATGAGGGTCACAGCGAACAAGGGGCAGAATACACACTGATGGCCAGAAATCAGAGCTGTCTGCTGGACTAGCTCTAGATGTCACCAAATAAATTAAGCTTCTCTGGTATTTAGTCAAAAAGAAGTAAACAAGGTAAAACAGGACGGGGAACCAGTCTTGAGTGCAAATGTGTAGACGTTCGAGGGAAGCCCCGAGGCGCTCGAAGATTGTCCCAGTCATCGGAATCAAAAGTGTCAAGCAAGGCTCGCGTTAGATGTGGCTTGTGGTGGCAATGATACGAAACTCAACAGCGAAACTTGCTAGTCATATTACTAGGCCCGCCCGCATGTATAATGGTTGGAAGTGGCCAGAAAGCGTCCTTGCTATGATTGTCGACCGTATTGTAAAAAAGAAAATCGCAATAAATCTGATTCACAAACCGGCTGGGATACTTATTTGCAAGCAAAACAAACGATGCAAAATTTTACCATAGCCGAAGTAGCACAAACAACTCAAAGAGAAATTACCTCATTGCAATGATATGAATTATCTCAGCGCAGAAAAGAGGCTCACAGAACAGTACTGCCGCTCCGGATGACAGGTTGGGTATCCGGTTAGGAGGCGCCACCTTCCGAAGGGTCCGTACCACTCGCAGTACGAAGCCTGATTCAATCGTCGCAGACAAACGGGATTGGAATGCGACAGTATCGAGCACTAAGAGCACTCCAATCCATGGAAATCTTGCTTTATGGCGTTGTACCACAAAGCCAGCCACAAGCCATGATATCACAGCAGATTGTGATGATACCAGGTCGTCCCACAAGTACGACAGCGTTCACGTCAAGGACGAGTTAGACCAATACGTTTGGCGAGTGACGCTCAGATCGGATAATGGTATTCCGTCGTGGTTGGTAAGATGGATAGTTTGTTCCTTGCCATAAATGTCGTACTACATACGCTGACTGAGTCTTACCGCGCTAATTTCCCCGCTAACGCAACATTTAGCACTCTGGGCACTGTAGAGTACAATCATGCCGAATCTTTGCGCTAACCAAGTGAAATATCTGGGAAAATACAACAAGCAGTCTTGAAGATGCAGGACGCTCTCCGCTCTACTGACAGTCCACACGACGTTGAGCTAAGCTTATACTTCAGGCAACGAGGAACCATTGGATGCTTCTTCAGCCTTGATAACATGGATACTGCTACCTGCCTTTTTGAGCGTAGGTCTAGCTGCAAGGCAGACGCTATACACAGCAGGACTAAGGCGGTGCTTAATGCCACTAGACCACCATGGCTAGCTTCACGGCAAAAAGTTGTCCTTACCTAGGAAGAACTAAGATTTTCTGCACACAACGCGGCCTTGCCGTCTATAAAGCATTTGCCCGGGAGAATCTATGACTTGTTGATTGCGCATTGAACTAATTTGACTTTTGCATGCTCTTGAAAATACCGCCTTCGAAAAGGTATCCTACAGCATGCAAAAGGCTCTCCGAATCTTCTATATCCATGATCAACGAAGCACCTATGCCATTTTGGACAACGACGATAAGACTCATCTTTACACTGTCAGCTTTAGTAGGCGTCAAGGCCCTCAAGTGACCGTCGCCCGCCCTTCTGGCGGAAAGGATCTTGTCGGCACCGCGACATATCACACGACTAACCGTCTCGGCTTCTCAGCAAGCCCAAAAATCATCCTCAATTTTCCCGCAAAATCTGGTTCCGTCTCTTTAAACCGAGAAGGTGGTCTGCTCAGCTCCGATAAACGCGTTTTGCATAGTTCGGTCCTAGGGGAGGTGCATTTTCGAACAAGAGTTGACTCTGACCCCTGGAAAAATGGGGCCCTCATGACAAGCTTTATCAGGTGTGTAGACGGGGAAGGACGAGATTTGTTGGTCTACAGAGACGAGAGCTATCATGTAGATAGGATGGGGTGTTTGGAAATCGATAACGCGCTCAGTCAGGAAGGGCTAGACGAGGTCATAGTGAGTGCGATCGCTATTCTGTCGGTTGAGAGGATAAATCCAAGCAGGATATGAGGTGTTCTGGGATATGTACGAACACTGTTTTCAATTCTAAGCATGTCATTCATTCTCAAGACATCTGACTCCTGATTCTCGGGTGATTCATTTTCAAATGATCAATCTAATTCTAATTTAGGAAAGGACATAGATCCACCGATGGAAAAGCCGATTTTGATTGCTCTACAGCTGCGCAGATGGATAACATCCAGGTCGGAAAGACAAGACGACAATTGGTAACACCAAGAAGGATGCCAATTCTTTTCCCGATTCCCGTCATTGCCAAGCGATTCAGTGCTTGCCTATAGCGTATCCTCTACCTCCAGCCTCCCATCACCCCACCGAGAGCTCCTCAAGTCCCTGGTCTCTTGGGAAAGAAAGCATCCAGCTCTTTACCCTCTTCCGTCACAATCTTCTCGCTGCCCAAAAGGACACACAGCATACGGCAAGGCTCCTGCGTGTGATTGAACCATAGATGCATCCCTCCGCGCTGAAGGATGAATTCTCCAGCTTTGATGATGGTTTCTTCCCTGCTATCCAGCTTCATGGTGATCTCGCCTGACAGGATACAAGCGTAGTCTAGACTTATGGTCCGGTGCATGGGGCTACCTTGGCCTGGCAGAATGTCGGACGTACACAGCATGATTCCGCTTGCGGGTGCACGGGGTACAGTCGTAGTGACACTGGAGGGAAGAGGTCCAGTATTAGAGACGGGCACAGTATCGGACGAGTGCATGATGCTGAACGAGCTGCCGGTTGGACCAAATGGGAAAAAGGGGGTAGTTTGCGTGTCGGAGCCAATGATGGTGGTTCCGTCTGGCTTGTTGGTCGTTGTGACTAAGCGCGGCGCAGGAAGGTTTTGAAAAGCCATGGTGCTGGATGAATGAGCAATTTTCTTGTGTTATTGTTATGAGCTTGGATTGATTGTATACTTCAAGTTTGCCTGTTTGTAGGACAGCAGTATGAGAAGGGGATCCAGCCCTTTATAGTCTTTACGAGACACCTGAAATCTTCAATTCCGTCTTTACTCAAGACTACAAAGGCCCAATGTTTATAATCGCTGATGCTTTTCTCAATAAATACCAGGTGATTGTTCGCACTTCGGACAATGTACATGAGTCCGAGCAGGGGCTTAGCGCGGAATCTTCCCGCTGCTCTCAATTCAGCCCCCAAGCGGCGAGGTAAAATGGGGTGTGACAGACATTGGCATGAGGATCCAGCCCTTGTCTCCTGTTTCTTGTCAGCCCATGGTCCAGCAAGTAGGCAGCAGTAGTGTGCTCGAGCGCTCGCAATAAACAATTTTCTGGGCCTGGCGGTGAAGGGAGGAGTCTGTTTGGAGTACACAGAACCTGCGAGGTCAACATGGTAATGCTATGATAGGTAGACAGAGTTTGCAATTTCTCGAGCTTTCTTGATTCTTGCTTTGGGTTTTCCGGAACAATACCGTGAAGGTGATATCGAGTACTTGCAGGAGGCGATGATAAAAAATGGACAGAATGAAGCTCACTCGTTGACCGACGAAAATCGCCAGCAGTAATGCTGGAAGGAGATGCATCCTTCAACGCCCGTACTGTGGAAGATTCGAGATCACGATCACGCTTTCGGAGTGGTTCATAAGAACAATATGGACGAAGTTACGCACTCGCAGCGCTGGCTCTCAGATAAGCATTGCTGCAAAATAGCATGGACGGGAGGAAACAATTGGATTCATTGACGGAAATCCCAAGATTGTATTAGAAAGTACAACCATTTTTTCTCAAGAAGCGATGTGCTCGGCAGAGAACACGTATTGCCAAGGACCTGGATTTGTGTCGACAAATCTCTCAAGCATCGAAGCAGATAAGGAATGATGTTGACACCGGATAATAGAAAATTACGAGCTATCTGATTAAGAAACTGATACAAAGCACTTGTGCCTCTGTCCACCACTCGAGCTCTATTCTCTCTTACCTTTTTTTCTGGAGAGGTCTTGGTCATTCCGTGCTCCAGATTAACGTACCCAATCTTTCCCTTCTTTTGTGCTCGTTAAAACTCCTATCTCCATCCTCAATATGTGCTTTCAAATCTGTTTGTTGATAGGTTTGGAAGCTTTATACTCAAGTGTCCTAGTAGAAGCTGAAACTCCATGGACATTAGCGTTTGTGTTATGATAGTGGCTCGTACTTCATTTTGCTGGCTTGTCTCAGATGGCGGCTCCGGTACTTCAAAGAATGCCCTTCAAGCAGTCGCCTGCAGATTGTAGGACAACAGAAGAGAAGCGGTTTATTGGACTCAGCATAGAACGATTCTCTCGGTCATCTTTCGTGTCTTCAACTTTCGACGAGGGGCTGCAGCGGTCAACCTTTCCATTCAGATCGAGCATGTATTGAGACAGCACTGCAGTGACGTATTCTCTCGTGGGGGCTCTCGAAGATGATACAGATCGCACAGCCCTTCGGAATTATTGTTTCGTGGGCATGAACGTACCGGTAGGTTGCACTGCAGGTAAGCGCTCAGTGATTCTTTTCTTTAGGAGTGATGCCGAACCTTTCTCGGGGTTACTCGGTCGGTCTGAAGGTTGGGGCAGGTGATACATCCGTCATTGGCTACCAACAGTGAAGGGCCTCTTGAAAGGAACGCTCAAAAATTATCTGGGACGGAAAAAGCTGCCGCATAATTACTTGGGTCAGCCACGGTCCAAATGAAGCTGGGTTGACCAGAGGAAGGTGCCCTTCAGGCATCAGGCAGCTTCTTCGCGGACCCTCGGCGTGGCACAGGTGACGGTGCTTTCTGGCGATCAGTTCTTCGTCGTTTTCGTGGATTCAGCGGGTTGCTGTGAGTAGCAAGACAGGAGATGTTGAAACGGACAGTTCCTACGTCTGGCCCTCGTGAGTGCGGACGCATGCGGTGAGCA
>JAABUI010001774.1_pt1 | contig 12212 bp, 26 predicted proteins | sample 5559111 | NCBI WGS metagenome assembly JAABUI01 (sample SAMN10711870, study PRJNA513365) | rock metagenome | isolation source: Antarctica rocks | place: Antarctica: Victoria Land, Buttleship Promontory
TTATCGTCATAATGGTTTGACTCACGACGATACTAGCTCAACTCCCTCGCCCTTGCTTTTCCCTTTCGCCTTCCCAGATGAGCTGTTCGGCTGGTAGCCCTCAACAACCACACAAGGATAGACCACCTTGGGTGGTCGCTTTGCAAGGCTGGGGAAGGCACGTGCATACACTCTCGACGTGAACTTCGAGTTGGACAGTATGATGTCTGCCTGACCTGAATGCCGATAGCACACAAATCCATTAACGGGATCAGCTCCTTTCGCCTCGTAGATGGTATCACGACTGACCGGTAGTCCATTCTTCCAGCTTATCCACCGGCCACCGATACACCCTCTTCATCCACCCGACCCCACCTACATGCTTCCTCCCCACCTTTCCTTCCCCTTTATCATCAACCGCCACCTCCCAACCCCCGCTCAACAGCTTATCCGGGAAATGGCAATAGAATACCACTCGTGTCCCCCCCACAAGCCTGAGCAGGGGTACACAGACGGACTGCTGGTCGACGAAGAAGATGTCGAAGGGCTCGAGAGGGGAGAGGGGGTTGAACGCGGATGCTGGGCCGGGGAGGAAGAGCGAGAGGAGAAGGAGGAGGGTGAGGAGGAGGGAACGGAGGATCGAGAAGATTATCGTTAAAGGGAGGGAGGGGTGGAGTCGCATGGGGAGGGAGGAGCCGAGAACGCGGACTTGCAATGTGCCTAAGGTAGCTTAGCTGGCTGAAGTGGTAGTGAGCGAGGTAGAAAGACATACCATCGCGAGTCTCTTCAAAACATCGGGAACGATCATGGCGGGACGTGAAGATCGTAATATCATGACCTCGTTCTTGCAGACATATAGCTGCATCGACGACGAGTCGCTCGGCACCGCCTGAGACCACCTGATCAGCTCACAACCTGGCCTCACATCGCCCATGAAGAACGAGGGCAGTTCTGGGAAGGAAGATCGAGTTCACCAAGGCCGAGGTCCGGATGTATGAAGCCTATACGAAGCTTATTGTTGTCCGACATGCTCGACTGATCTAACGAGGGATGGGCATTCCACTTTCATAGAACAAGCCAATATAAAGTGGTGATGTCACGTGCTGCAGAAATCAACCTTTCGCTGGGGAAAGCCCGATCTAAGCTTTGCTTGGGTGTTCTACTTGTTCCGAATGCTTATTTAGAGGTTGAGATCAGCATGCCAACGACAGGTCCGCCACTGGCGAGTGCGAGCTCTTCGAAACCTCATCCTCCGATCACCATCCTCAAACGGGCTCGGACCGAGCTTCCTCTAGCTCAGACCAAATTCCTAAAGAAGACCGCCAAAGGGAAGGTCTTGAATAGTGAGTGCAGCTTCTACTCGATCGAGCAGTACCAGCTTCCTGATGCAGCGACCTGATCGATCGGGACTGATGAGCTTTCGCAGTCTTGCGGGAGCGATATGTCCGCGATGACATTCCATGCGGTTATGAAGCGTGCAACCAGTGCTCGGAGTTCCCTGGATACCGACCGGTACTGCCGAGGGTCGGATTCACCAAGCATACGAGATTCGATGAACATCAAGGTCACTGGCTGGTCATCGACACGAATATCGTCTTGCATCAGGTGCGTCCCACCTGTCATCCGGATACTGCGTATCCGATGACGGTACTAGATGGATCTCCTGACCGCTCTGCCTTCCTCCCTTCCCTTGCTCATCCCGTCAACTACCATCCGAGAAACGCGACATCGGTCATTACCGTTGCATAACCGGCTCCAACAGCTCGTACAGGATGAAGACCGCTGCGTCTGGGTATGGTGGAACGAGGAACGTCGTGAGACGGCTACTTTCCGTGAAGACGAGGAGGGCAAGAAGGAGGGTGTGAATGACCGGAATGATCGAGGTTCGCTACCCACGCTTTCCAGTGACCAAGCTGATATCGAGCAGCCATTCGGCAAACTCTGGATTTTTACGCCACGCACTTGAGCGAATCATCTCGCAATCCGCCACGACTAATCCTGTTAACCGACGATCGCCGGAATCGCGAGATCGCTGCTGCGCATGGTCTGCTAGTAGCCAGTGCGAGGGATTATGTCGATGGGCTGGTCGGCGGTGTGCGCCAAGGTCTCGTGGATCTGGTTGTTGGAGGAGTGGATGAGATTGAGCCGGGCGAGAGGAGGGGAAGGAGGATTTATGACGAAGTTAGTGGTTTCCTAAAGCGAGAATCGGATTATCGTTCCTGCGAAAAGGAATCCGCTGATATGTCATTTCGCAGTATCTATCGCAGGACACGCTCAACGCCGGAGTGAAAGCTGGTCGATACCATCAGGGGCATTTCAACGCCAATCAGTACAACTACCTAGAGGTATGTAGGATCAATTCCCGCTGATCCGTGTGCTGACACATAGGCGCAGGGCTCCGTCAATGTCCCTGGTCTGGATAAGTCCGTGCTTCTCGTTGGGCGGGAGTCGATGAATCGCTCTGTCAACGGTGATGTTGTGGTGGTCGAGGTCTTCCCGAAAGCACAGTGGAAGGCGCCTGGCGAAGAAGTGGTGGATCAAGAGGGTTAGTTACCGCTCTTCTGTCTTAAAACCGGCTGATCTCGAGGAAGTGGAACTCCGGGATGACGATGCAGAGGACGATGAGGGTGCTGGTCTCGCCGAAAAAGAGATGGAGAAAGAGGGAGAGGAAATGATGGACGTGGGTGGGAGGACGAGGAAGAAGCCGCGAGCGATTCAGCCCACTGGCCGTGTGGTTGGTGTGGTGAAACGGAATTGGCGAGCGTGAGTGTTCAACTGTTTTTACGTCCCATATCCATTTCAGGTTTCATGGCGCTTATTGGTGGGTGGAATATAGCTATGTATGCCACCTGGACCGCTCTTCCCTCTCGGCATCCAACCTCACCTCTCTCTCCCAGCAGACTGTTTTCGCAACTCCCCTCTCTCGCTCCCTCCCACGCATCCGTCTCCGCACCCGCCAAGCCCCTCAGCTCGTGGACCAGAAGATCCTCGTCACCATAGATAGCTGGTCCCCCTACTCCCGCTATCCCGACGGCCACTTTGTCCGCTCGCTAGGGCAGGTGGAGGGTAAAGAAGCTGAGCAGGAAACTTTGTTGTTGGAGTACGAGGTGCCATATCGGCCGTTTGGTAAAGCAATCTTGAGCTGTCTACCAACCGAGGGTGAGGCATGGAAAGTGCCGGATAAGACTGCAGGTAATCTGGAGTGGAGGGATAGGGAGGACTTGCGGGATCTCATCCTTTGCAGCATAGATCCGCCCGGTGGGTACCACACTCTGGTGGAAGCCTTGGCTAACGGCTTCACGATAAGGCTGCCAGGACATCGACGACGCCTTGCACGCCCGGCGACTGCCCAATGGCAACATCGAGGCCGGAGTCCGTGAGTCTTCTTCAGTCGAATGGTCCAGCTCCCGCTGACTGAAGTTTAGATATCGCCGATGTCTCCCATTTTGTGCTTCCCGACAATCCGATGGACTCGGAGGCAGCTTCTCGTGGAACGACTGTCTACCTCGTCGACAAGCGTATCGACATGCTTCCCGCTCTGCTTGGGACGAATCTATGCTCCCTGCGGCCATTCGTTGAAAGATTGGCGTTCTCCGTTATCTGGGTATGCTGTACGCCAATGCTGGACGCGAGACGAATGGCTGATCGACGTCACAGGAGCTCAACCCGGAAGCCGAGATCGTCAACGTCCGCTTCGTCAAGTCCGTCATCGCCTCCAAGGAAGCGTTCACATATGAAGCGGCGCAAAATCGGAAAGACAACAAGTGAGCGTCTCAAATTATTCTTGTAATTCATCTAACCGGGTCAGATCTCTTCATGACCCGTTGAGCGAAGCGATCCGCCTGCTAAATCACCTGGCAATCAAGCTGAAAGCCGCTCGACTGCGAGCTGGCGCGCTTTCACTCTCTTCGCCCGAGCTCAAGATCCACCTTGATTCCTCCGAGTCTGCCGAGCCAATCGATGTTGAGCAGAAACAGCAGCGGGAGACGAACAGCCTGGTCGAGGAGTTCATGCTTCTCGCCAATATCAGTGTGGCCAGCAAGATCCAGGAAACCTTCCCCGCGACCGCTGTCCTCCGGTGAGTGCACGATAGCCGAACACGCAGTTTGCTGATCGCTATGCATCATGTAGACGACATTCGCCCCCGCCGAAAACAAACTTCGAAGCGCTGCAGGATATCCTGATGAAGCGGAAAGACATGACTCTGGATGTGTCAAGCTCGGGCGCTTTAGCCAAATCCCTAGACGCTTGTGTAGTATGCTTTCAGCCTAATCAGCTGCCAGTGCCCAGTTGATGACTTTCAGGATCCGGCGAATCCTGAGTTCAATACCTTAGTCCGCATTATGGCTACCCGCTGCATGCTTGCTGCAGAATACTTCTGCTCAGGAAGCGTTTCGAAAGACGCATACGGGCACTATGGTCTGGCCACTCCTATCTATACTCATTTCACGGTGCGTCCCTTCCCGTACGTAGAAGCCATGCTGATGGCGATACCAGTCTCCGATCCGTCGATATGCAGATGTACTCGCCCACAGGCAATTGGCGGCTGCGATCAACTACACCCCGCTACACCCATCGCTTCAGAGCAAATCGCACCTCGAGAAGACACTGCACGTCGTCAATCGACGCCATCGATTAGCTCGGATGGCCAGTCGAGCAAGTGTGGAGTTCTACGTTGGCCTGGTGCTCCGGGCCAGAGGTCAAGCGAGAGGGACGAGGGAGGAGGCATTCGTCATCCGCACATTCAGAAACGGTCTTGCCGTTTTCGTCTCCGCGTACGCCCGTTTCCATTCCTTGCAGTACTTACTCACGATCGCAGGTTGGGACTGGAGGGTCTCATTACGTTCAACAAGGATACTCACGCTTTCGACTCGGAGAATTACACGATCTCGGTGCCGAAGCTTGAAGGAGGCGATGCGGTGATTGGGGTGTTTGACAGGATCGTGGTGGATGTGAGTATAGAGAAAGATAAGAATACGCAGAGGGGGAAGGTGAAGATGGTCATGGTGGAGCCAGTCAGCTCGGACGGGCTATGAACTTGCTAGTACCGTGCAGAAAATCTCTTGAAGGCACCGTAAAGGTCCCGTCGTCGCAAGGGATCTTTACACCGGAAGCAGGCGGTAGTACTTTGACGCGGTATATTGTTCTGCTGTTTGCGTATTTACGCTCCGTTCTCCTGTTTTCCTTCAAAGGAGCTCGACTTGCCGTCATGGAACCGGAGACGGCTTCCTCCTCATCATCTAATGGGAATGAGAGACCGCTGAGCTTGGACGAGTACAAGCGGTATGGTCGACAGATGATCATGCCCGACTTTGGCCTACCCGGTGAGTCCAAGCTCCTGTGTCCTCGATCGCTTCCTTCTTCGCCCGCAATCCTCAGCAGGAGATCTGATACTCGATCATAGGCCAGCTGAAGCTCAAATCCGCCAAAGTCGCAGTGATCGGTGCTGGTGGACTCGGCTGCCCCGTACTTCAGTATCTCGTTGGGGCCGGTGTCGGTACATAATCTGCTCAATCCCTCGACTGCCGGACTGACGTTTTGTCAAGGTACTGTAGCGATCTTCGACCACGACACCGTCTCGATATCGAATCTCCACCGGCAGATCCTACATGCTACCGACCGAGTGGGCATGAACAAAGCCGAATCCGCCTGCATCTCCCTTACAGCGTCCGTCTACCATCTCCTGCCTCTGCTCAAGCTGATGTCCCCAGTCTCAATCCGCACGTCCGTCTCCTTGATTATGACGAAGCCATAGAACCCTATAATGCCTCCGACCTTCTCCGCCCGTACGACATCCTAGTCGACTGCACCGACCGTCCCCAAACTCGCTACCTCCTCTCCGATGTCTCTGTCCAACTCTCCATCTCCCTCGTTTCCGGCGCCGCTATCTCGACATCGGGTCAGTGGGCGGTGTATGGAGGCAAGACGCCTTCGGGGCGGAGACGAGCTTGTTATAGGTGTCTTTGGCCGGAGGTATTGCCTGGAGCGGGGAATGATCGATGTGAGGAGGTTGGGGTGCTGGGGGTCGTGACGGGACTGGTGGGCTGTGGGATGGCGGGGGAGGTGATGAAGCTGCTCATTGGGACTGCTGGTATGTCCTCTTCGAACGGTCGTATGGGGTGCGGTTGATGAGGGAGCTGTTCGGGCAGATGAGGAGTCGCTGCTGCACCTCGTCAAGCTGGGAGGTAATCCCATGGTCCGGACCGTGAGGATGAGGGGACCGAGAAAGGAATGTATAGCCTGTGAGGAGGGACCGACCATCATCGACTATCTCGGACAGTATGGGTATGAGGATTTCTGCTCGGGTCCGGCAGGGGTGGATGGGGACGGCGCAAACGTGGAGCGGATTGGGGTGAAGGTCCGTCCTGCGCTTATTGGCGATCTTCCAACTAAAGCTGATGAGTGTGCAGGATTTCGCCGAGCTTTATGACTGCAAATACGACTTGAGCACCAACAGGACGGTGGTGATCGACACTCGGCCCGAGGTCGAGTATGCCATCTGCTCGCTACCTAAAACCACGAGTTCTTCCCCTCTTTATCCCCTAAGAAACCAACTGACAGTCCTAGATATCCCACTCTCCACCATGCTTTCCTCGCCAGACGCGGTCCCAGAGTCGGCAGACATCGTCTTCATCTGTCGTCGCGGCCAAGACTCGCAGGTCGCCGCGGCGGCTCTGGCGAAAGCGGGGAGGAGGAGAGTGAAGGATGTGATCGGTGGTTTGGAAGCGTGGTCTCGGGATGTCGATCCGACGTTCCCCACCTATTAGATGCCCCCGCCTCACTCCTCCATAGGGATACCCGGCACGTCCATACCATGCATGTCAAATAGCTTTGGCGAACCTCATAGCCTCCGCGCACCCCTGAGATCCTCTAGCACAGATGAATGGCAGTCCTTCACCCTCATCTCGCGGTCTGGGATCCGGTATCACGCATTTCAAGTCCTCCCTGCCGCAAGAGGTCAGACAGTCTCCACCGCTTGTTGCGATAACGAGGAGGGGGACTCACGGGTATGGACAAGGACAATCCGCTGGCGTGGGCACACAAGCCAAACTCTCCGGACAGACATATCCCGCTCGACAATGCACTGCGCACCACTCTTCATCAGCTTCTCCTCTCTTGACTTCACAGCGCGTGGTAGCCTCGACGCACCGCCTTCATACTCTGCCCAGCCCTTATGCGCCCTCCATCCGCTGGACTGCTGCTGCTCCTGTTGCGGCTGCCCACCACCGAACGGGTTCTGGCCGAAGGGGAAGAAATCGAATTGAGCGAGGGTGAGGGTGGGGAGGAGGAGGAGGAGGGTGAGAGCGATGACGAGGTGGGGGAGGTACATGTTTGATCTTGTGGCCAGTTGCGATGGAGGTTTGGGTGAAAGCCTGTCTTTACTAGTTTAGCTTAACGTAGACGTCTTATGGCTGGAAGGCGTGTCAGGGTGGCAGGCCTTGAATGAAAGGCGCTTGATTTTGGAGCGCCAACGTGCACGAGCTAGTCAACTTTGTCTCTATTATCCTTTACTTAAACTTTTCATATCTCGCCATCCGTCGATTCAAACAGTCTCATAGTCAGAATAATGATTCTCCGGACGCTTCGCAAGCCATAGATACGAATGATTGACCGCAGAATCATTGCCCTTGCCCCATACTACCGCCTGATGTCCGTCCGCCATTGACGTCGATACTGATTAGTGGCATGCAAGTGTTGGAGAATCTGAGTCCAAAACGATCCAGACTCACTCGAACAAGACGCAATTCAATGTCATGTCAAAGCCGACTTTGAGTCTTCCCCACCTCAAGGAACCAAATACCTTGCATCTGCGCTGCAGACAAATCTGTCAGGCATGGCAGGTCCTTTTCTGGTCAGACCACTGACTCACTCAAAAGTCTCCTCTTCCTCCATTCGTCTCACGATCTCGCGATCTGCATCCTTGAGGTTTCAATGGTGAGAAAGCGTCCTTGTCTCGGCTGATGGGAGAGATGTCCCTGCCTGAGTTCGGAGCGCACTCGTATTTCCCGCCCGAAGTGAAAATCAGCTTCGTCTTGTCACTCCACCATCCATGCTGAGCGCACGTCAGAGGGCAGCTAGACTAGATCGGAAATCCGGTGCTGGTGCTTGTGTTCGATATAGTCCGTTTTCGCGTGATCAAGAGATCGTTTGCGTTGAGGGAGTGATGTGTTCCAGGTATGGGGAGCGATGATCAGCATCACATCTCTTACGGACAGCTTGCATTTTCTAGGCCGCTCAGCCGGGATCAAAGGATGTCCAGAAGTAAAGATTGAGGTGTTTCGATGGAGGCTATATTTTGACGTACGTCGGGAAAAATCTTCTCTCAAGAAAAACGCAGCAACTGCTCCGACCTCTCGCCACGTTGAAGCGATGGCCCATAGGAGTCGAAAGAGTATCGCGTGTAGGTCGTGACGAAAGGAGCGAGCCAGCATAAGCCCTTCTCGGAGCACATCACGACTGAGCGTCTAGACGCGTTGCCTCTCACCAGGGGCAAAGGACGCACGCCTCAATGCATGGAGTAATACACTGGCATCTGCATATACCCCGCTGTCGGCCCCTTACCACCCATCGTCGCCAATCGGGCCCGTGCCTCTTTCTCCCTCTTCGCAGCCAATGCCGCCTCCTCCGGACTGAGCGTCTCGAACTCCTTCAACATCTGCTTCAATTTCCCCATTCCCACGCCAGCGACACCCGACATCGCGCTCAGTCGACTGCCTTTGAACAACCCAGACCCTGCGCCTAGGATGGAGCCATGGTTCTCGACGTGAAGGTCGACCGGGCCATCATCGAGTTGAAGAGACCGGCTGAATGAAGAGTAGTCGGATCGCTGGGCAAGGTATGGTCTGAGAAGGCGAGCGTCGATTCGGCCGAGGTGGGATTCGGTCATGTATGATTTCAGGACGTTGGGCTGGACGATGAATGAGTTGCCGAGTTGGCGGAGCATGTCGAAGCGGTCGTTCAGGGCGGGGAGGCCGAATGTGGACATGGTCTCTTGGTACGATGCGAGATCTCTGTGGATCACGGGTTCGTGAGTTTGAACTCTGTAGATACATGTAGACGACGAACTTGGTAAGCATGAGCCCGCCTGTCGGGTTCACTGGGAACTTCTTGTAATGATCCAGCAATAAGCTGTAGATTCCAAATTCAGCGATGCACGCGGGAGGGACAAGAAGCGAGACTAACCTATGAAAAGCTACTCCGACTTCCGTCAAGAACGCCTCCGCATTCTTCCCGCTCAATCCCTCCTTGACAGTATCTTTGACCGTCCCCAAGAACTCGCAACACGCCTCGCAAGGTTCTGTGGTTGTCCGCGCGAAACTCAGCTCGTCGTTCTTCGGCCGATAGTCGTTCTTCTTTTGCCTTGTCAAGAGGTTTCCCATCCATGCCAAGATGCCTGTAGTGATCGCTCAGCGAATATACCGGAAAGGAGGGGATCAGCATACTGTCCAGGGCTTTCTGGATGACACTATTGATCTTGCCCTCCATCCGCACGATGTTGTGGCCGTTGAAGGTATTCATCTCTCTTCGCATGGCCGCGGCTGATCCGGAAAGAGGCAAAAGTGCGGTGGTAGTGTACCGCTGCCAGAGATGGCAGATCAGGTCGGCAGGATTGAGAATGGTGAGGGGTTGGAGATCAGGCTCGATCTTGGGATCGGAGCTCTCAAGCTTCGCGAAAGATCTGGGGCAAAGTCAGCATGGGACCCAGGTCTCGATCTGCACGCACGAGTCAATGGCAGTCTCGATGTACGACCGGCCCATAACTTCCGCCAGCACCTTCGACAGCGCGAAGGCATTCTTGCCCCTACAATCCGATCAGCAATAGCTCGCACTCCTTCCGGCAAGTACTCACACGTCACCCGCGCTGAGCTCCAACACACGTCCAACGGCCTCCGCATGCCACTTCAGCATCCTCTCCGCCATCTCCACCGTCAAAACCCCGTCTGCCGCCCACACCTTCTCCTCCAAACCCTTGTTCACAAACTCGCCTTTCACGCTATCGGCTCGTTGCAGTCCCTGGCGATTGACAGGGGTCATCACTCCCGATCGCGTCCCGTTAGGTAGGCTGATGTGAGCGGGCAACGCAGGTTTAGTGGTCATAGATGGCGAGATGTTTGGCTTGTTCGGAGCCGTGGACGGAGATGAGGTGAACATGTTGGCGTACTTTGCAATAGCAGCTGCTGCAGCTTGAGCAGTCGAGGAAGAGGTCGCCGCGGACGAGCTGGAGGACAGCTGATTGACCAATTTGTCAAGCACAGAATTTGGCTTGGCTTTCATAACGGTCTCCTGCATGGTCAGGTCAGCTTGCTGGGAATTTTCCAGTGGAGAAGACGCACGTGATACCGTGTGAACCTGCTCAGCAAACCCGCATAAAGCTCCACGAGGTTCTTGCTCTCGCTCTCAGGATACCGCGTCCCCTCAAGCCAAGGCACGAACATCTCCTCCATAGCATGGTCCAGCATAGCCGCCAGAGGTCCGCTACCTACTGCACCGCCCTTCGAGGGGCCAGCACCAGGCGCACTGAGCAAAACATCGTACCCTTTAAGGTCTTCCACCAATACTGAACAGGTGGCATGGCTGAGGTGGAGGATCCGGAGCACTACGAGGGTTGAGATCGCTGATGCACGATTGATGAGCGATTCAAGATGTCGCTCGATCTGTACACGTCAGTCGGAGATGGTGAACCAGTTGAATCGACAGACAACTTGCGCGAAAACACGTTGGAGGAAAACCTGCATCACCCCGCTAGGATTCGGGAAGACAGCCTTGACAATCTGCGCCTCTTGCGAGACAGTCGTACGGATCTCTTTGAACAGCACTTCCATGCCCGGCTCGGTAGTAGGCGGAGGAGCATCAGGATCCCCAATCGATTTCCAGCTTCAGATGATCAGTCTATATCCCCGACCAAGACGTACATGTCGATCCGTCCGGGTTTGTCAGAAGGTCCATCGCCATTTTCGACGTCCTCCTTCTCGGCCTCCTCGAGCAATCGCTCCTTCGAGATGAAAAAGTCATGCTGGTTGACGTAGATCTGTACGCAGGATGCGCCGCCATTGAAGTCCTGCAGCGTCTTTGCGCAGTGCTAAAAGCCCATCAGCTTCGTAAAACAATCCAAGCTCCAGTCTGCCTCACCGCCATCATCCTCGGATCTCCCTTCCTATAACTCCGATCAAACAACCTCAAGACCTCCTTCTCGAACCTCTCGCAGTACCCCTCAATCCCGTCTCTCACCCTCTCCGCCTTCTCCTTCTCCTTCTTCCGCCTCCCTACCGTCTTTTGGCTCACCACCACCTCCGCCCCTTCCCCATCGATCTTCGGAGTGGCCTCTTTGGGTGTGGCTCCAGCCTCAGCTTCGGAGGCAGCGGCGGATGCGTTTTCAGCGACGTCTTTAGCTAGCGCCATGAGACGGCGAAGGATGATGGCGAGGCGAGAACGGCCTTCGCGGGAAGTACGCGTTGCGAATAACGCTTCGAGGGGTGTTGCGGAGGCTGCCGGGTTGTTCGGGTCGGGAGTAGTGGATGTCTGGTGAGCGAGCGATAGGTAGTATGACAGGAGGAGTGAAGTCGATTGCGCCGTTGAGCGGGTCTGATGCAATGATTCGAGCTGCTCGCCAATCCGGACCGCCGACCTGCCCACATCCGTGATCTTGCTCTCCAAATTCGAGAACGAGCTCCCAATAGCCTTTGATCAGCCCCATTCACGTTGCTCGAACCCACCTCGAACCCCCCATCCAACTCTCGTAACCGCTTGCCATACTCCCGCTCAGCCCGCCGAACATCGCTCTCCATCCGCTTTGTCCGTTCGGCCATCTGAGAGCGTAATGACAACAGTGAGTCAAGAGCGGGCGAAAAAGTCTGGAGGAATGGGTTGGCGTCGAAAGGTCCGGGGTTCGCTTTGGATTCATCGATGAGCTTCTCGCTTAGCGTCCCGATGAAATCTTCCACAGAGTAGCTAGACTACGAAATTATCAGTGGACGGGATCAGCAAGCAAGTTGTTGGATTCACCTCGAACGTGGAGAGCTGGAGGGCCCGCTCTATAGCCGGATCTCGGGACCTGAAGCCGCCATTGAGAGGGTTCGCTTCTCGGCTAGCGTTGAGTAAAGTCATCTCTCGCTTCGCCGGTCGGCGCGGCGGAGTATGCGGCGCCGACATGACGGTCTGTCTCCTGGACGAAAGAGCTGAGGGTTTCCAGAAGAGGATGACACCAGAGAGTGAGTGTCGTGAGTGGGCTCCCA
>JAABUI010001776.1_pt1 | contig 12211 bp, 14 predicted proteins | sample 5559111 | NCBI WGS metagenome assembly JAABUI01 (sample SAMN10711870, study PRJNA513365) | rock metagenome | isolation source: Antarctica rocks | place: Antarctica: Victoria Land, Buttleship Promontory
CGACGGTGTTCACGCAGGCTAAGGCGCAGTTGATCCTCCCGGACAAGGCCATTTTCTATATCTCACGAGCTGGCGCAACGGTCGACTCAATCGATACTTTGGCCACCGCGGCCAACGGGCAATGGGCAGACCTGCGCCTGTATGGAAGTGAGGTTGTTGAGGTTATCCAAAACGCATGCTTGCAAGCAACGCTTGCTAAATCCCGAAACAGGCGTCCTTTGACAGCGGTAGACGTGAAATCTGCAGGGATTAGGGAGGGACCGGATTCAAAGCGGACGAGACTGATGGGGAAGGCACGGCGATAGCCGGCATAGCCCAATGTTACTCGATACCATCTGTAGCGAAGAACTGAGCGACTTCACCCTCGTCTTCATTCTCTTCTTCGAGAGCAGGATCGTCAGTTTCCATGAAACCATATTGTGAGCTACTACATTCTATTCCATTGAATTTTACCAATGCATCACCGGCAACCCGCGCTGCTCCAAGATGTAGTATATCAGCAGCCTCGTACTTGACCGTCCGGCCACTGCGTAGGGCGATCGACCCAGTGCGCGACAAGCGTTGAGCCATGATCATTATATCCAGTTTTGCGGACTTCTCTGGATGTTTGCCGTTGCGATTAATACCGTACAAGGACTCAATCTGGTTGGCCAGGTTGGCGAAAAACTCGGTGTTCAAAGCACAATGCTCGAACAGGTAGTCCAGCGTGATAGCAGACCCGCGCTTATCCTTGAACAATTTCTTGAGGGTGCCATTGTGAAGCTCCACGAGCCGGTCTGTCTCGAACCAGCCGTCTGCCGCACCCCGGGGATTCACTAGGCCGTTTGCCAGAATGGCCCGCTGCAACTCCGGAGAGGCCGCAGATGTCGATATAAGGCGATGCAGATAGAGCATTTCATAAGCATATTTGTGCTGTGCCGAACCATGAAAATAGATGCAACAGCGGTCAATGGCTCGCCGAAGCAGGCCGATATCTGCGCGCTTAATGGCATACTTCAGTAGTAGGTAAGTCTGCGTATGCTGCAAGAACAGAATATGGTTTCGAAGCTCTATATCGTTGACTGAGCGCGCCTCATTGCCGTATGAGTTGACTATGCTATCGAGGAGTTGCGAGAAGCTTTTGGCATCCTGCGTGGCCAGCATCTGAGTAACATCCTGGAACTCTCGAACCAGTCCCGATTGAGCGAGACGGTGCCAAAGCAGAGCACATACTCTGGCGTGAAAGCTGTGGATCACTAGCTGCTCGAGAGCGTAGAAGTCGGAGTTGGATTTACTGATTCCTTTTCGGGTCCAAAAGTTCATGGCATCATATAACGTGGATGGATCGCCGCCTTGCCCACCGAAATGGACCCTCAGCATCATATAGAGATAATTCATCCGCAGGTGAAACAACGCCGGCACTGGGAGCGCCCACTTCAGAGTGTCGTATGGCTGCCGAGCTCGTTCTCTGCGGCGCTTGATCATACGAATCCGCTGCGTAGTCTTCTGGTCGCCGTATAGGAGGAAAAGACCCTGCTCAAAGGCAGAGTCGGGCAGCCGATATTGTTGCCGAAAAATGTTCTCCAAAACCATAATATTGCCAGCGTTGGTGCTCTCGTCATGAGGGATTGGACCCAAGGAGCAGTGCAGAGCCTTGACAGGCGCAAGGATATCGATCTCAGGCATCTTCGGACGTGGGTCTTCGGCTGTGAACGCGATAGCTTCGGGAAAGATGGTACAGATGGCCTTGAAGGCAAAATACCGGGTTATCTACTACAACCCAGTCAGTAATGATCCTGCAGACGCGGAGATTGACTCACTTGATGTTCGATAACATCGTCTTGATTCCCTGACGCGAGGAATATCGCAGTGGCACTGAGAGTCGCCTGTGGATCCAACATGTCCTGCCGCAAGCCGCCGGATGGGATCTCGAGACCTTGTAGTACTTGACCGGTTGTTACCGAATGGAAAGCGCCTTGATAATCGAGTCGTTGCTCTTTGACGCCCTCCATCTGTTCAAAGTTATCATACGCAGTCACAGAGACATCGCTCTGCCCCATAGCCGTAACCTGTACAGCGGCCTTCTCCGACTGCTTCTTGATGTTGTTCAATATGGTATGGTAGGAAACACTGAGGCCGAACTGGCCAAGAAGCTCTAATTGGCGCCGTTTGACACCCTTCGAATGGAGATAGAGACCCAAGAGGGTCTGGAAGCCGGTAGAGGTGTTCTGCCGCTGCGAGAAGCAAAGTATGGAGAGTATAGCCACCAATCGAGCGAATGGCTCCGTCTGCCGCTGATATAGCCGTCGTAGCTCGGGTGCCATCATTCTCCGAAGAATCTGTAGCAGCATTGGGGCCTTTTTCTGTGCAGTATTAACAACCCGACTCATATCCAGCTCTTCATAAGAACCACCACAGTTTATTAGAGTTTTGGTAAACGGCGCCATGTTACCCAGCTGTAGCACCTCCTTCCGTAGCTCTTTATCACCCAGATCTAACGCCTGGATGACCGAATGCCTGACGCCGTTCCATGGTTGATCCTCATCCTCAAAGTACAACCCCAGAACTTCTGAATCCGTATACGCTGCCGCTGCAAAGGCAGTCTTTCGACGAATATTGACAGGCCCCTCGGCGGCGGCCAAAGCTCGTAGGAATTCGGAGACACTCCAATAGACGTCTGTTCGTAAGCATTCGAATACTTTGTCGAGCTTTTCGGCGTCTGAAAGAGGTGATCGTCGACGAAGGGTATTGACAGACGGCGGAGGCTGCGGAGGCGGTGGCGGCGAGGAGAACGTCGGTGGGCTACTGATTGATATGGCTGAAGATAAAGGTGATGCCAAACCATCGAACGACATGTCTAGAGCAGGTGATAATGTTGCAGCTCAATCGAATTGTTGACATTTCTATGATGTGACTCAATATACCCAGAAGGAATAACTGATCACTGCAGCGAAGCGATGACCCACCCAAAAGCCGAGGATTTCTCTCAGGCCCTCCGACGACGACTTACCGCTTGCGGTTAGCGCGCCGAATAGGCGCCCGTCGTCCAGCGCCTGGGCTTGCTGAGGTAAGCACACATAAAAAACTACTGTCACGTGAAAAGGCACGAGCTGCGAGCATCTGGAAAAGATGCTTACGTTACCCTGATTGATAATGCCCAACACCTAGACCTTAATCTTTTTCACCTCAATAGAGGCGTGGAGAAGATCACTAGCTCCATCGCGTTTATGCTATAAGCTCACATCGATCGCTTCTTTTTCACACCACGAACTTTCCCCGGAAAGTACAACAAATGGGTGAAGATTTGAATTACGGGGCGTATCTATTTTCTGGCGGAGGTCAGGAACTGCTTGGTTAGCGGTCGCTTTGGGGCTGTCAGAGGGGACTGCTAACGCAGCAAATTCTGGCCTCCGAAACACCAGAAAATAGGTACTCCTAGTTGTTTAAAGTCTTTTCAAAACCTAACAATATTGATTGACTATATTTCCTCGAAACTATATTAGAAGTTTTACGTTTAGAGACTAATTCCTTTTGAAAAACCTCGACTAGATTTCTATCTTGAGATAATACTTCCAACGTTGGGAGTCTTATCATTATTTTATCGTTGGGGCTGTACTCCTTTGTTGGATCTCTCGTCGTCTTCGTCTCGATAACCTACCTGGACCCTAATCTTAGATACGGATTAGTAAGCACTGTTCAGACTAACACACCTGTCGATGTGGACTTCACACCTCCCTGAATCAAGTTAGCTAACTAAACACTATTCGTTTAGCGGCTCATTTAATCACTAGGGGCGTTATATCGCCACGATTCTCATTTAGCTGATGGAAGCTCTTCCCCAAGGAGCCCAGTATGAGAGACTCGAGGCTCTTCTGGCACGCGCTGTTGGTTCTCGCGGAATTCCCGAAAGCTTGCAGGCTGTTATTGGCCGCTGTTGGGGGAGGGCAGAAGATTCTTAAGGCATTGATGATGCCAATGTCTTTACAGGTTTCGAGAAGATTCGACGCCCACGTGTCTGTTTCAAACGGCACCCCATGCTTAAGGGCATGAATGAGGTCTTGGGCTTTACGTTGAGCCATTGTCGCAAGGAGGATATAACAATAGGTAGTGGAATCAAAAGGTAGTTCACGCGATCGCTGGGCAACGAGGACACCTTAAATACTCTTAAATCAAGCTTGGTAACCCGCCTGTAACAGACATACAGGACAGAGCTGAGCGCAAGGACCGCTATATCGCAAAGGCCAATAACAATTAGCGACTTCAACGTCGGCAACATAGAATACATTGTACAGCTCAGTTTAGAGACTATGAGGTCATATCATATCATAGTGTGATCCGCTTGAGGAGCATCAAGCCATGTAGTGGATCCTGCACGGCCATTCGAAATGGATAGGCATCAAGCTGTTCGTCCACATGAGGACTTGAGCTATCAGTGGCGGGCTGTCAAGGTATGATTAGGAGATTAGGGAGGGTTGTGTTAGCTAATCTTACCCACCTATTCAGGCTAGTTGATGCGTAAGTCACATGGCGCGGCCCTTTCTTTATCCCTGTTCTTACCGCATCGACTATCGATTAATGTACTTATCACATATGAAGCCAGGTCACACCGACAAAGGGGAATTCGAAGACAATCACTGGACAGTCAAGATCACAGTGGCTGGCAGATAGTTTTCATGGGAAGATGTATTATAGTCTTGACAAGTTGACAAGAAGGACTAGGGCGGAGGAGCTGTATCCCACCGTGGCCCATTTTCAAGGAAATCTGTCACAGAAATCATTGCGAATGTTGATTGAACATCAGCGGAGTCCGTGATTGCTGTATTCAGCTCCATACCGATGTATGTGATGTTTCGGCACTGAACGCACCATGTCTGCAACCCGCGGCGATATTATTGTATTTTAGTTATCGACGCTAGAATTTAGGTTCTCCCCTAGCCTAACCTACTACCGTTCTATTCTCGCCTCCTTTTTCGAGACTTCGTTATGTTATCTAGTTGACCCAGAGTTTCTCTAGTCCTCTTCCCAATTGCCTTGCAAACATCTTTGATTTGATTTTTCCGCTTTAGTGTTCCCCAATCGAGCACACTGCTGATATCCCGTCTCAAGTTTGGAAAGGCAGTACCAGACAACGATCTGAAGTCGTAGCTGTCAATTAGGTTCATGTGATAGGCGATATCCCGCGTCACCTCCTCGTCTTCTTCATCCCCGTTCTCATCCTCATCCTCGTCCTCCGCGAATCCCCCATGTGCTGTCGTTGCAGTCTTTTGCCTGATTTCGGCCCAGTGTATGAACATGTGCGCCTTGGAAGGCACCAGAGCAAGGGAAAAGGCGATCGAATTAAGATCCGCACCTAAAAGGAGGGTTTCGGCAGCATCACAGTCATCCGCAATGGCCTGGGCGTTGAATTTGAGGCGCGAATGGACCAGCGCAGCCCCAGCGCGGCAGCATTGATTTTCCGCGTCTTCAATAGAGCCTTCAGCGCTCTTACTTCGACGATGAAGAAGGCGTGGTAGAGAGCCGTCGAGAGCATGCTGTGTTCACCAAAGGTATCGTTGATCAGCTGCTCTCTCTCGGTAAAGGCGTCAGCTTTGAGGCCATACGTGAGATCGGGTTTGGGGAATTTGACTCGTGGTAGGCTATCGAGGAATTTGGCATAAACAGCGTCGGAAGGCTTCGCCAGTTTTGGTACCGAAGCGCGTACAAAGTCTGCAGCCCAGTTCGTTCGTAGATGATCTTGCTTCCAGGCCTGCTTGATCCACTCGGCCTTATCCATTGATGACATGGTCTTTACGCTGCGGCTGTCGTGTAGCAAGACTTTCCAGAGCTCCACAAGAAAGGTCAGTTCGTTTGCCGTTGCGAATTCTTTACGAGTATCTTGAATTGCCGACAAGGACTCAGGCTGCATCGCGGAATTTGGATCCCTGGCACCTTTGACCACCTCAGTAGCAATATCTCTTACTCCTGGGAACTTTTCATAGGCTGCATCATCTTCCACGAACAACTGGTTGTCATAGAGAACTCTCCGAATCCCTGCAATATTCTTGTCCTTGATTGCTGACGACGTTGACGTCTTACTGGGCGTTATCGGGGCTGCCATGACGGTGCCGCCGAACAAATGCAGGTTTTCTTTGGTGAGAGGCAACGGAACGTCGCCGAGGATGTGCTTCTGTAGACTTGAGGAGGAAGATGTTCGTGTTCGCTGTAGCCAGACCTATAGCAGCATTGACTTAGTGGAAGTCATCTGGGTAGAGTCGACGATAGGGCCTTTACCTCTGAAGATGAAGACGATGTAATTCTCTTACGTCTCTGGCGTTTAGGTGTATGGATGGGCTCAGCGTCTGGGAGCGTAGATGGCGCTTGCGGGTGTTCCGCCTCTAATGCTGTGGCTTGAGCACCGGGCTATGAAAGAATTTCAGCACAATGACGGTTGCAGTGTTGAAAGGAGTCATCCGACCTTGAGAGATGAAGACCACTTCCGCTTATGACGCGTCTCTTTTTTTTCAGCTTCGGCCTGTGGCTGCGAGGAAAGTCAGCATAGGCTATTTTGACCAGGCACGCGACACTACCTTTGGGGACTGGTACCGTGGTGGTGGCCGTGGTGACCGTGGTGACCCTGCAGCTTGAACCTGTAGATATGTCCACGTTCAGCGTGTATTCAACAAGCACGAATGCCATATGTAAGTCATCACCAGGGTTGATTCCAAGGGTTGCCCTCTTCGAAGACCCCGAATCCTTGAATCCTCAGCCTCTAGCTAAGCAAAGCCTTAGTAGTGTTCGATATTATTAAGACAATATGCCTTCCGGACGAGTGCTCTTACCACAGGCTCCGAGGTATGCCTCGTCTTGGTTGGTAGGATGGATGTAGTTGGATTAACAGGTGGTGTCTCGCAGTCACTCTATCAGTCAAGTATTAGCGAGCGGCTTCCGTGAGGGCAGGTCACGCTCGAACACTGGATTGCGAGAGAGCCAAAAATCGCTTTCCCTTCTGTCTCTGTCCCATAACAAGACGCGTCTCAATCGTAGAGCAAGGAAGGAGAGCGGAGGGCGAGAGTGGAGAGCGGAATTGCAGGGTCGCGTTCTTCTGTCTAGGAGAAGGCTCTGCTTGCAGGCTGAGGCTGAGGCTGGCGTATTAGTATGTGCGTATACTGAATTAATTGGCAAGTTATCATGACTGGAAGCTGAAGGAGCACAGGCTTTAGAATAAAATAGCCGAAGTTCTACCGAGTACCACGACTCACAACTTCACGACGCCCCGGCAAGCTTAGTCGGACGAAGATAGAAACCGTCACACAGATCGAATCCGCTATTCAGGAGGGTAGAGAATGTACAAAATCTGTTACTGTAACTGGGCGCTGGCTGCTACCATCGCTGGTAACCACGCTCTCGCCTAATAAATAACTACTTTAGTACTATTTACCTCAGCATTTAGTATATTAGTCTATGTTACTACTAGTCTAATATATCAAGACTTTCGCGCCTTATATACCCCCAACTTTTTCCAAGCCTATCCAAGGACATAACACGCTAATCCCGTCGTATTAAAACCTATCACAGCTTTCCCCGTATCCTCGGTTGTGCGCTCACTGGTATCTTCTCGGACCTTTTTTGCCGATAGCTCGATCGTGAAAGGCTTCGGCTTTAGTGCGGAGACCCCATTATCTTTTGGTGGAAGAGCTTCCTTGTCATTATCCAAGAAAACCTTTAGGTCGGGAATCCTACATCTTAAAGATATCCCTTTGTGGATTCTCTCCAAGTTACTCTTCCGGATTATGATTTCGATACTAGCCTCGCTCTGCAAGAGTCGCATGTATTCGTGGATAGAGTCCGTGTGAATGTAGGTCTTGTACATTCCAAAGGGATTCAATGACAGCTAGCAAATTTTTGGCGAAATACTCAAGCGATTACGACCAAACACTCTACTTCTGTTCAATCAACGCCTGTAATTTACTAATTCCTAATCGAGAAGGAGAGTTTAATAGACGGCCTGACTGGGACCTTGCTGGTACTAGGGGAATGTGTTTCGAGGTTGAATCATCGGTCGGCTTTCTATCAAGCTTCTCGAAGTTAAAATCTTCCTTATCGTCCAACTTATTTTCGACCGGACAAGCTAGTATATCGCTTGCGATCTGAGGCATCAGACGCATTCTTTGCACCAGAGGAGCTGTAATTTAACTCACGTCATTTCATCCTATTTTATTATATCATTCTCAGCAAGCGATACCAAGAATCGAGTACTAGTATAGAATAAGAAATCGATGCTACTAGGCTGATACCGGTCCCCTTTGTGCGGCCAGAAGGCATTTTCGAACAGGCTGTCGTAATTGGCAGGCTTGAATCTTGCATACCCATTCTTTTTGTCAAGTATGTGGGCGTATGGCTGATTGGAAAGTTCATTTCTTGCCATGACTGTCTGCTGTTTCTAATCGTAAGGTTTCTCTTGAGAAGCGTACTCGAATTCTTTGGGATTTTCAATAAATATTGGTAGGATTTGCTCGATTTCATCTCGACCTGATTCCACCTCACTCGGTTGTGTTTATTCTCGCCTCTAGTCCTTGATAGCTTAGTCTTCGGCTTCTCATATAGTATCACCTGTGGTATTTCATCGTTTGAGGAATCTGAGGCTTCATATTTCGAAATATCCGAGCTAATATTCGTGTTTGAATAGTAAAGTGAAAAATTCAATCGTGATAGACAAAGATGTGCGATTAATAGACTAAGACCAGTCCAAACGTGAGCCAGATCGAACTGGAACGTTCTTGAGTCACTTCGCTAGGCTTGAATAACATCAGGATTCCTAAGGATAGTTTCTTTTAGAGCCTATTTGCTCGCGTATTCTTACTGGCCATCCATGCGCCCGAAAAATTTCATGAGGAGCCTTAGCTTATCGAACAGGCAAATGTCGCTCTTCTCAGATGCGACGGTAATATAGCCTTCTTCTATGGCGGCGGTATTAGAGAAGGCGTTTTTCGATGCATATTGCTTGGGCTCTGAGTCGACGAGTTTGTTTCCTGAGAGACTTGGATCGATAAGGAACAGAGCGTTGTCCGAGAGGCCAAGGAAAGTCTGTTCGCTAGTTATCTGTGCGTATTTCTTATCTGGCGCAGAAGTCTTGACGGTTGGGGTTGTCCTTGGTTTAGAGGATCATGTTTTGTTTTGATCCTTCGAGTGCAATACGACCTTACTCGGACTGAACAGCTTGCCACCCGGCGTCTCGACTTCGAGATATTCGTTGAGAATTCGAAGTTCTTGTTTGGAATGTACTCAAATACTCCGATCTTCGATCCCCGCACAACAAAGGACCGATCGTACTTATAGCCAACAGCGAATTTCGAGTTAACATTTCCATCATCGTATCGTATCACAATATCGTCCTCAGATTCATTGCTGTCATAATGCTCGCTCTGTTGTCCGTTATCTTCGACAAGCTCTTCCTCTTCCTCTTTTTCCTTGGGAGTATCCCCCATTACAAGATCCTGAAATGCGGCCAAGGCTTATTGCCGTGTGACCTGGGTGAACAGATCACAATCAGCCATAGTGTGTTGAGGTTCGGCATCGTTTATTCAATATGCGTTGCTAGTGGTACACCTGGCGTGATAGCGTTTGGCGGCCAGCTTGCAATTGGTAAGAAAATAGCAGCCGTGAAAATACAAGTGAGCCACAACCCATCTAAACAACTTCCAACAGCCGAGGTGAAAGCTCTTGGTGTTTTGGATCTTGTTAAGTTCGTCTCTTTAATTGCTGACCGAGAATTTACTAAAGTGGACAAGGTTTTGCATTTTATTACTCTCGACCTTTATTAATCGAATGGTGCAGCCTCGCCAACACTTATTACGCGCCCGTTGTGTCGCTCAAGGGAGGTATGCTCATCTTTGGCAAGCGCGCAAAGTTCCATTGCGAGATTAGTAACATGATGCAGCTGAAGGCCACAATAGAGCATTTCAGCATTGGCCCGTCGACTCTCAAAGGCGCAAGCGGCCCGGATTTAATTATGGACATTGAGCGGCGATTTTGATTGATGGGGCAGTTGATATCTGGGCCGTCACGGCTGCCATGTATCTCGAGATAAACAGACATCCAGCAGTGGCCTTCAATTTCTGGATTAATCTTCGTCTCTCGGATCTGTTTATCCCTAAGCTTGAGGCCCACATAACCGGCAACGTTACCTTCAAAGACTGAAAGACGCTGGCCAATATAGACTTTGCGATGTATGCGCTCACAGAGCAGCGGATTGTCGAGTACGTTGTTTAACCACTCGAAGAACGATTTACAGCAGCCGAGATGGCGACGCAGTAAGGCTTCAATATAGTCAGAAAGAAAAGGAGGCTGAAGAAGCTGCATTGATGATAGCAGGCTGTCAAATGGCCATCGATGAACTTAAAAGACTAGAGAAAATTTGGTACAGGAAACGTGATTAGGTGAAAGCCGACTTCGATCGCGTGTTACTAGTACCACAAAAACCCGAGAAGGGCTGACAAAACGGGTCAAGCAGACCCAGGAAGCATACGACAAACTTTGTCTAGACGCCTCACTGAAATTAGGGAAAGTCCGAGTGGCAGCCTCGGCAGCGTCAGCAGCCATAATGTAGCCGAGCAGGAGCTGAATCTGAAGAACAAAGATTTCGAAGACAGCGTTCAATTAGCGCAAGAGGACCTCCAAAGATCCAAAAACTATTTCAACAGCCATTCTTTATAAACTTAACCAAATTAAAAACAGGCTTCCATACCACGTCAACCTCGAACACTTTTCCCAGCAGAATACCTTGAAGGAAGACTTTGAGCGGTGGACCATCGGCAATGAAACTTCGTACTGTGCCTTCAAATTCGATCTTAGTGATATTGACATTTTCGCCACCGTTACTGGTAGCCTACTTTCCAATATCCAGACCAAGTTCAACGGCGTCTTCAGCAAAGTTGGCTATATACCGAGCCAGATTCAGCTTGGTAGCGTTGCTCTAGACGAACTTGAGACCTTCTTACGCGTTCGTGAAAGCAATGTAGTCAAGGCAATTGGCTAAGGCAATCCACGGTCTTCTGCGCAGCATCGATACATACATGGAGAGATCACTTCGGCGTCTCTGAGCGCTTGCTTCGCGAGGCTGAAGATGTTGATTTCGTTGCTCCTGGTTTTGGCAGCGGTCAAGGCATCCTGTACCGAGCGGACAAGACCATTCTCTGTTTATCGCACCGAGTCAAGACCTATCGTAGCAAAAGTGACCGCGCCGCCTTTTACTATTCGGATGTTACTCAGAACCATTTCCGCTGTGCCGATTCTGCCTTCGACGGCGATGAAGTCGCCTGCCCGGATAGCCTACCTCTACGGCTTGACGGGCAGTCTTCGCCTCGTTGTTCCTAGGCAAAGTTTATTAAGGAATTGTTCGGGAGATGATCTGGAGGGAAGTCGCTAATCTTGGAAAGTGATTGTGGTATTAATGCCAACGACCGTTACCAAGGCAATGGCATAGAAATTTGCGCTGACGTAGTCTCTAGGGTCCGGACGCTTAAAGTATACCGAGAAAGAAAGATTATGGCATATTTGAGGTCTTGAGTACATGTATCGATGAAGCGTTAGGCACCGCCGACACGAATAGGTAATTATCTGTACGCGGTCGGGCATGGCGATGAGCTTGGTAGTTAAGGTTTTCTTCGACTCTTTGGAGCGATGTAATATAATCTTGATAATGTAGCGCGGTTACCAAAGCTGCTTTACATCAGAGAGTCTGTACGGACACATCTTGTGCCTCGTAATGTCCTCCTCTCCCTGGACATGCAAGTCTCTATGTATTCTCTTATTGAGTATTATAAGAGGAGGCCACCTCAAGCTTTGCTAATGATCTTTCGATTCAGGTAAGGAACACCTATAGCTTGTCGTAGTATTCCAGTGTCTAGACAAGGCCGTTGATCCATCGACATTGTGAAGAATTGTGGCAGATCACGTTGGCCCTTCATACTGTTCCACTAATTTGAGTCTTCTCTTTGGCCACCTATCTCTCTGCCATTCCCTGTGCTATTTTTTGGTTTGCAACGTCTTCCTAGTATATCCCGACATCCTATCGTTGGAGTTGGTGAACGACTTGATTTGGTTCTATGGGAGACGTGTCATATTTACGCTACGTGCCAAGCATATAGGGCTGAGGCTGATTCCCAACGCTCCCCTATCAGCAAAAGAGCTGAATATGCTGGCCCAAATGGCCCAAATGGCCTGAAACCGTAGCTTCTTGATGGTGTAGCTCCTC
>JAABUI010001778.1_pt1 | contig 12204 bp, 16 predicted proteins | sample 5559111 | NCBI WGS metagenome assembly JAABUI01 (sample SAMN10711870, study PRJNA513365) | rock metagenome | isolation source: Antarctica rocks | place: Antarctica: Victoria Land, Buttleship Promontory
TCCGCCTCTTCCTCCCCATTTTCATCTCCTTCCCTAATCTCGCCATCCTCGAGCTCCCCTTCCCCCTCTTCCACATCGGTCAGGGACTTCGGCTCGGATTGGGGTGATGGAGAGGAGGAGATGCTGGCTGCTGCGAGGGCGTCGGTCAGGGCTGCGGCGTTTGCGGAGGCGGCGGCGGGTGAGAGGGCGGTGGTGGGTGAGAGGGCGGTGGTGGCCATGGTGGAGTGTTCCAGTGTGTGGATGCGATATTCGAAGGCCAGCTGAATCTAGAGCGAGCTTCCTTTGGTGTTCGTCGAGGCGGTCGACGGCAGATAGGGGGAAGATGGGATTTGATTCACGGCGAGATGGCAAGGTGAAGCGACTGAATGGGATTGCGAAATTTGTCCAAAGAGCTTTCCGGATGCCTCCACGCGAGTGATGCTAGACGTTATTCCGATGTGTTGAGAACGGAACCTAGGAAAGAGAGACGATGATGAATAGGACAACCCAAGGACGCTTGAAAAATACTTCCCTTATCCTAGACTCCCGGAGAGTGACGAAATGCGGAAGAGTGTCACGTGACGCAATGATCGTCGGTACGTGGTGAAACCACTTGAACGGCCCATACCTTTGACTGTAACCCTCGTAGGCAGTAAAGGACGGATGACCTGGTTTGACCACCACCTGGTTTGACACAGTCAGAATGACAGCGTTACATTTCTGCGTCATGGCTAAGTCTAAGGCCTCTCGGCCCAAGTCCACAAGATCCTCCAAAACCTGGTCGACACCTCGCCTAGGCGGACCTAATGTCCATACCTTCTTCCTCATATTCGTCCCAGCCACTATCGCGGTCCTCCTCCTCACCACAGGCGCAAGCACTCTCTCGGTATTCATCTTCGCTGTCGGTGGGGTGAGGTACCATATCGGCGCCCAAGGATATGCCACGAGTGGTAATGATCGCTTGTCAGTACGGCCTGTACCTTTGCCGGCATTTGCTGATGAGATCAGAAATGGCCCCTCATTCAACTACCCAGTGCCGTCGTCATGGCCCAGTCCCGTCGACAAGGTACCGCTCATCCTCCTACTCCACTTGATCCTCGGTGTCTTCCTGGTGATCTTCTTGCTACTCATGTTTGTCGTCTTCGTCGCGACGAAATACAGTCGGATCGAAGCTATCACCAAGCCGAAAGTGTGGAACCTATTGCTAAGGGCGCTCATGGCCTTGCTTGTGTTTGTACTCGTGATAGTAGACATAGTGTTCTGGGCCCAAGCTCAAGCGAAGAAGCTGGACTTGCATCCCGATGTGCTTGGCTACTTGTGTCTTCAGTCTTGAGTACCAACGATCTTGACTTTTGGTTTAGCGCCGTGATCAGTTGTCTGCTACTCGCGCTTGTCTGGGTCTTCGTGATGGTGATGGCGTACCGTCACGAATCTCCCAAGCGATATTATACAAGCGGCAAGGACGGGAAACCGGAGGTCGTAGTGCGATCATCGCCAAAGAAGTCAGGCATGGTGGCCAGGCTTGTGGGAAACGAGGCTTGACTGAAAAAGCATTAGCGCGGCAAATGAATGGTAGTGAAACCGGTCAGCGTTCCTCGAAAGGCAGTCAGAGGACATTCTGCTGCGGAAACGGACGGACATCGCTTGACATGATGATGCATGAGGACATACCGCTGTGTCCGCTGCATCACGCCGACCAGTCTGGCGGTACAAGAGGGACTCAGCGCGTGCCTAATGGGAGGAAGATAGGAGGACTGTTCACGAGCAAAGATTTTGACTTTGCTATCGTCGTCGCTGAAGTCGATGGTCGGCCCCAGGTGAGATGGGAGATGCTGAACGAGATGTGAGGATCGGATCGAAATTAGAGCTTAGCGCGGCGCCTAGTCCTCCCCTCCCTCCTCGAACTTGTGCTTCCCCATCCGCTCGTATTCCGTCACACCTCGACCTGAGCCGACTACACCGACTGCAAGGAGACAAGATCAGCATCGGATGTACTGCGACGAAAGATCATACCTCGACCTATGAAACAGCATCCGTCAGGACGACAAGATGAGACGGAGCAACACTCACCGAACGGATTATCAGGTGTCCGGAATACCGACTTCCCCTCCAACCTATCCTCTGATCAGCACTTTGACCTAATGAGATTGAGGCAGAAGTCCGACGCACCCCGAGATATGAATCCCCTTCTTCTGAGCCTTCTTTCCAAACTTCTCCCAAGCTTGTTTCTTCCCCTTGACCTCCTCCGACTTTGCCTTTTGACTCTCCATCCACTTCTCCCCCTTTTTCTTCTTCTTCTCCTTGTCCTTCTCGCTCAGCTCCTCCACTTTCCGCTTTTGAGGCTGTGGTATAGGTGCGTTGGGATCGTGGGGTTTTAGTGAAGAGAGGGGGACGTTTGTGGATGATGAGTAACCTTTGAAGGTGATTGTGTATAGTGGTGATTCTTGGGATCCAGTGACCGCTGATATCCGGGCAGGGTACCTGCAGCCAATCAGCTTAGGGAAGAATGGGTGGAGGACGACCAACCATTTGCCATCCTTGTACTTTGCCATACAATCCATACCCGCCTTGTACGGTCCATTATCCTGCCAATTCGTTTCCTTCCCCTTCCCTTTGACCTTCGATGCTTCAGACTTGATCCCACCTCCAGATGTTTGTCCAATGGCGGTCTTTGTTAGGTCGATGAGCTCGATGAGCTCGGTCTTGAGCTTGAGGAGGTCATCGCCGTTGGGATTGGCTTCGAGGGATAGGTTGACATAGGCGAGTTGATCCCGGTAGGTCTGGAGTTCGGCTTCCATGATGACAGGGAGGATGTGAAGCGAGGAGAGACGGGGAACAGCAGACAAGATACGATGGGACCCCAACGTATGATTGCTGGTCTGCACAGTGGCACAAAACCCCGATGCAAAAGTCGATCTTCGAAGTGGCGTTTCAGGGGTAGCTGAACATTCCTTCCTCATCGCACCGTTTGACTTGCATTATCCGATAAAACACGCTGTCACGCTATCGTGGAGACATTCTCGCGAGACCGCTGCAGCTTTCAAATTTACCGAAGGCGCTTGGTGCACAGAAAAGCTTCGTCAAGGCGATACATCCAGGTGAAGAGGAGCGGTTGACGATTCCGTATAAGACATCTTCTGATCATCTACTCATATCCCTTGCCGCCACGTCAGGCCTTGATCGAAACCACCATCGCCACGACCACGACCCCCGTAATCATCGCGCAGAAGCCTAAGAACGCCCACAAGCACCGCTTCGCGTACTTCAGCTCCGTCTAAACCCAATCAGCTGTGTGGAACCAGACCCTCGTCGGACGTACCTCTCGGAGGATGACGATCATCTCGTCGAGCTTTTGAGCTTTCTCGGCATCGCGCTCCTCCTCGATCGGCTTGAGTGGGATCCAGAGGCTGATATGATCAGCTCAAATCTAAAGTGGGTCATTGACAGGGGATGGGAATGGGATAGCGCAGCCAACGAGGTCGAGCTGGAGCAGGAACTCACATGCACATCCCGACCGCCCATAGCAGCGGACAGAGCCAACCCCATCTCCACAAGCCCCTAGCAAGCGTTCTGGGCTCCGTCTGCGTCTCCTCGGCATAGCGCGGGAGGTGGTCGCTCGAAGTCGAGGCGATGGTATGCGCGTCTGCTTCGGTCGGGAGTATCTCGTGGGGGTAAACGTAGGAAGGCGCGAGAACGTGCAACTGGTTATGGTGAACCAGCGGGTCAACGGCGAGGATGTAGGTCGGTGGCTCGAGTGAGGCGGGACCCTCCGTCCACAGATCGGCATCATCGCGAGTGATCTCGGGCTGCTCGGTGTCAGTGTTGATGGACAGTGGAACGGGCTTCCGGCGGGTTGAGACTGTCGACTTGGTACGAGCGAGGTCGGAGCGTGACTCAAACTCTCCTGGGTGACCCGGTATTTCATCTGGGTGACCTGATGGTGCACGAAAATCGAATACCTCGGTATGAAGAGGTGCAGGTCCATTCTCAAGTTCAGTAGTGATTGGGGACATTTTCGTTCGTAAAGGCAGACGACTCGGTGAGAGCAGGGAAACGCTGCCATCTTATATCTCAATCACCCTTCACACCCTCATCACCCCTTTTTTTTCCCCTTTCGCAGCCTACTCAGGAAGGCATCACGGTCTCAATCAAAGAGACGTCCTTTCAAGTCTGCCTTCACCACCTCGTCGCCGGACCTTTTCCCTTTTAGGGGCAGTGTGTGTATCCGTTCCTGAACGGGGCCGAGGCGAACCCCCCGAAGGACCTAGCAGTGCCGCTTCTGGATGAAGCGGTCTTCATCGCATATCCCTGCGACTTTATAGACACTAGACATCAAAAACAACACTTCCGAACTCGGCAAGGCCGGCTTGGGCTTCGCTTGCCATGTCCTCGGAGTGAAGGGGCGCTGCTAATCGGCCAATTCCGGGACTGTTGCGATGGTGCTACGACCAGATGCCGAGTGGATGTTCGGGCTCTTCCTTGGATCTAGCGAAATACTTATATTTATCGCATCATCCCAAATAGATCATCATATATCTGTCGTTATGCACATGAAACTCCTCATGCCATCATGCCGCCCGCATCGGCTCAGCCCCGTCATCCTGCAATCGATCCAATAACGCCTGCAACCTGTCCTCGACAGTCCGTCCCACTTCCGAACCGGAGCTCGCAAAACTCACAGCGCCAGGGCTAGTACTCAGACCCTGCCGTACGAATAGCTGACGCTTTGGGCTGAATCCGGCAGCGGGTACCGTTGCGCGAGGTCTCGGTGCGAATACCGGCGCGTGCGGGTCAAGACCGGGCGAAGACACGCCCACATACTGGGGATTTGGCGAGTTGGCCTTGACTGACTCGACTGAACTGGGGTAAGGAAACATGGATGAATGGGGTTTAGCTGGAGTCGGAAGGATATCGATTCGTCCCCGCGATGCGTCGAGATCGCTGGATAGGTGGTCGATGAGGTCGGCCACGTCGGCTGAGGATGTGTAGTATACCTGTGAATGCTACCGTCAGCTGGATTCGTCCTACTAGGCCGCAACCGCTCACATCGGTCTGCGGGCGTGCGGGGCTGACGGACGACCGGTCCCTATGGCGCAGATTCAATGTCTGCGTTCCCCCTGCGATGCCATTCCACCTATTTCGGACCGTATCTGCCTCTCCAGGCGCCGGCGTCGAGTCCCGCCGGGATGAGGTGTACGACGTATTTCTCGAATGACCATTGACGCTGGAGGCATGCCCTTCCTCAGTTTCGGCGAATACCACATCATCTGCGCGAAGAGCATCGACAATTGACCATACCATGTGGCCGTCAGCATATTCGCTAGATCATCGTCATTGCCTTAGCGTCGCCCTTGAAGCAAACCATATACACTCACCGAATTTCGACGGCACGCGCCGACCCATTTGTCTGTTCCGAGGCCCGCCTCTCCCCCTCTTTTGACGGGGACTGCAGCACTTCCAATCCTCCATTCGAATCATGGTTGTAAAGGTCATATAGTGAGCCTCCGCCTGTCGAGCCTTGGTCGGATGGGGCGTCTGATCGAGCCGAGCTAGTCGACCGTCCAAGCTGTGCTTTGCGGTGCAAGAAACCAAGCGCTACTGGCTCCGTTTCGTTTTCTGACTGGCCGCTCGCAGCGCTACTCGAGCTCGGATTCCGCTTATGAAGCGGAGGAGTGCCAGAGACGAGCTCTTGATCCTCAGCAGACAATCTCACGGGCTTGCGTTTGATCGAGGGATTGCGCTGAACGACATGTCTATCGGAGGGAGACAGAGTGCCAGAGGCGGGGTCCCCGGTGGGAGATGGGCGGAGCTGAGGCGTGACGCTTGCGCCTGCGGCCGGCTCTGAGGGGATGAGCAGAGTCCGGCGAACGAGGACGTCTCGGCTTCCTGGTTCAACAACGCCGGGAGGAGTCGGCCTACGGGTGGTTTTCTTGCCCTTCGATAATGAACGGAACAGCCCGCGCTTGTCTTTGCCTATCGATGGCATTCGGCAAAGATCGAGGGACGCCGGAGAAGGAGAAGGATGCGAAAAGATTGTCGAGGTATTGGCGGTAGATTTGTACGACTTCGACGAGAAGCTCGTGCCAGATCGATCGAGCATGCCCTTCTGTGCCAGCATCTCGTTGAGCTGATCATTGTTGAGCCCCAGGGCCCGACCAGCTTCGATGAATGACGCCACGACCGAAACGTCGGATGGTGTCGGAGAGTGCTGAGCATCCGGGAAAATGGTAGCGGGGTCGGCATCAGACGCCTTCTGACCAACCTTGGCACGCGTTGTCGACTCGGTGAGACGCGATGCAGATGAATCCTGACCCCCTGGTAAGCTGCGATTAGCGGCACCAAGAATCTTTTTTCGTGTTCCAGGAGGTGCGCGTTCGGCCTGACGAGCTTCGTCCATCGCGGTGGAAGCAGATTTGGGCGGGAAGCGGAATGTATTGAAGGTTGGTGGATTTGATTCGGCGGGGCGAAGGGAAATAGGCACATCGAGCTTGTCGAGCGATGTCGCCGATTTCGGTGTCATAGGGATCGCAGGCGAAGGGAGGGCTACGACCTCGTCCTCAGAAATCGACGGACCTTTCTTGAAGCCGAATTTTCTCCATTTCGCGCTCATTTTGCGCGTCGACCCACTCGTCTTCTCCAGCGCCTTAGCCATGTCTGGGTCCATTGCCTGCTCCGGTGGAGTGAGAGGAGTTGACAGTATTCTCGCGGACGATGACGTGAGCGTAGGATTGGAGATCACCATCGGACCTCGCCTAGAGGGTTTCCGTTCTAATCGGGCACTCTTGCTCAAAGATGGGGTGCGGTTCAGCGCGGCTGTAGCGGCAGCGATTCGAGCTGCAAAATCGCGTCGTACATCAGGATCTTCGTCGAGTGGTAGTGGACCATTTTGTGCAGCAGACGATTGCCGACTGAGCTGCTCAGAAGGCGGCGTGAAGATGACTTCGACATTCTTTTCGGACGGAGTGTCCGCTGGCTGTTCTGGTGGCGGCGGGGCGGCTCTCCGGGGTGCCGTCAGACCAGCAGCTCGAACGTCTGCGGAAAGATTATTCTGCTTCAATGGGGTCAAGACTGACCCCAGGATAGGCAGGTTGATGTCTGTCGAACGAGAGGCTTGAGGACTAGCACTTCCATCATTGGTGTCATTTCCCGAGAAGCGCCACGATGAGGGCGGATGACTTGCTTCGACTGGGGCGACCGGTGATGTCACTCGCACGGGCATCGTATTCTTCGAGGGGAAAGCGCTTGGTGGTAAGGCGGGCGAGTACTGAGCGATGATTAGCAATGGAGCTTTCTCAAGGGAAAGTAGGTTACGGCGACTGAGGGGCTATCGCCTCCAGCGCCTCGCAGCGCCTGCCTCTCCAGCTTAGCCCTGTCCACTAGCTTCTCCTGGAGCATAGCCAACTCCTCCTTTCCTACTCCACTCAGCTTCCTCAAGATCTCCACGTCCTCTCCGAGATCATCATTCGGTGTTATCGGAGAATCATAGGACCTGCTGAAACGCACTTCATCATAAGGTAGCCCTACAAAGTCGGAGCTGAGAGATTCCAGCGAGTCTTGTCTCTGAATACTGGAAGGCGATTGAGCTTGGTGGTGATTCCACGATTCCGATGACCCGTCAATTGTACCCTCTTGCGAGACTGAACGGCTCAACCCGCTCGTATCTCCCCCCAATGCCCATCCGAGAGCCGATTGAGCTCGTTGGATATCTGACTCCGATTCGCGACGGGAATCAGCGACACTGCGCCTACTCCACACTGGCTTGATCTCCGGCATCTCCATGTCCCGCGTGACGGCAAGAAGGCGGTCGTCGTCATCTGACGTCTCGTCATCTTCTTCGATGGTTGCTCCAGGTGTGAGCGGGAGGATTGCCAGCGGAGAGCTAATCCGGCGGTCCACGAATGCTTCGCCGAGTTGCACATTTCCTGCTCTACGGAGCGATGGCACGCCAGGTGGAGAAATGGTTTGAATCTGTCGAGACGGTCCTGGATCCACAGGTTCCCGTACGATATCCCCACCCTGGGTGATGGACTTTGACTTCGCGAGTGAGCTGTTTCTTGGGGCGATAGTAACGGGACTCCGCATGGGTGAGGGGTTCGAGTCTGACCTACTTCGGTTGGTGGAAGATGATGGGCTTGGAGCAGATTGATGAGTCGGCGTAGCTGACCGAGACGACACCGAGCCATCCGAGCGGTGCATCGAACCGATTGGTCTCGGTTGACCAGGGACGTATCCAGGGACAGCTGATGATTGGGAGGAAATGGAAGAGGACGAGTAAGTGGGGGTATTTCGGATAGGCTGTGTGCGAGAGGGAGTGAGAAGTGGTGGAGGAGCGGCTGATGCTGGCTCTGCACTGGCCGTGCGAAGGAGGATCGGCTGAAGCGGTAGAGATGTACGGACACCCTCGATTTGTGCCAGTAGATTTCTTGACCGCGGAGAAGGTGGAAGCCTGGCGGGAGAGGTTGGCTTCGCGAGCTCATCCATTCCTACGGAAGGCGAGGGCCATTGGGATTTAGACTCGGAAGAGGTGCGGTGGGGGGACCTGTTTGCCAGCATCTCCTCCTCTTCCCCTCCACTTCTCCCGTTAGGAAGGCCCTGTTGGAGTCTCCCCTCGATCTCCTCGAGCGCCATTGAAATACGCTTCATCTGCGCATGTGACAGCCCCGCCAGCGCTGACTGCCTTTTTTTCTGTTGTCGACCATTGACAGCTTGGTCCTCCGCCGAGTCTGGCGTGGGTGGTGGGAGCGATCCCCGAATTGGGGGCTGGCCCAGGAAGTCGAGAGTCGAGGAGGCTGATGGTGATTTAGCTCGCGAGATTCTCGGGTTTGACGTTGACGATGCCATGAGAGAGGAGGTCGGCGTTGGCGTGTGATCAGACGTTTCAGGACTTTCTGACCGGATCTGCCTTTCGGCATACCAAGCATTCGCCTTCTCCGGGGATATGTTCGGCAGCATCACCGTCTCCTTCGTTGGCGTGCCATTATCGGAACCTTCCATTCGCCGCCCGTTCGCCCCTTTCTTGACCTTCCTGATGTACTCGCCATCGCGCATCCCGGAACCACCGCTGAAGCCGTACGATTTGGGTTTGACGCCGTTCCCATTCGCATCGCCGTTGACTCCGAAGGTCTGGAAAGAAGAGAAAGATGTCGAGGTGGCTGGGGGTGAGGACGTCCAAGTGCTTGTGAATGGCGAAGACGCTTCAGAGCTAGCGAACACGGAAGGGCTGGAAGCGGAACCGGCTAGGGGGCTTGGCGAGTTGTAGCGACCATTCGTGATGGGGACACGTCCTCCTTCACCTGACGCGAGACTGCCAAAGCTGGAGCTGTGACTCATCCCAGGCGGTCCCCCATCCCAATCTAGGTCCCTGTACCCTGATGACGATGTCGGGCCCCGCAGCTCGGCAAGAAGAAGCTCCTCTTCTTCCTCGGTGATAGACGGGCCGTCAGGTCGAGCGCGTTGTGAGGCCAGCATCGTCCGAAGCGAGGTCTCGGGAACATGGCTGACCGAAGGGAGAAGGACGGAGAACCTCTGCGACAACCTGCTACCCCATCAGCTCGCTTTGATGCTGTAGCATTAAGTAGGAGAACGCACCCTGGTAGGATGAGCGAATTACGGATATCCACATCTAAGCTCGGCGCCCGACTTGTTGAACCATACCCCCTTCTGCCTTCGTCTCTACTCGCCACCTTCCGCTTCGTTGGCGCAGACTCGAAGGCGTTTATGGATGTAGACTTCTTAAGCGTTGCTGGCCGATTTGTAGTGTCTACCGAGGAAGTAGCGCGCTTCCTGGTTGATGAGGGGAGTCAACTCTACTCGACTGGCATGTACCAATGTACTCACTTGAAGAGCCGCTCCATCTGGACCTCAGACCGATTCCCCTGCTACCGAGCCCAGAGTCCTTTCCTTTCTTCGCTGAGCGTCAAGATCCATGCACGCGTGCCTCAGGCAGTCGAGATTGTGCGTTTGGGTGATGACGGGATAGAATGGGAAGTGAGGTCCGGGTGGAAAGGACGATCAGGCAGGGAAGACGGTCGAAAGGATGGAATGATGTATCGAAGAGAGCGGTGTGAAGGCGATGTTCTTGAACAAAATTTGGGGCGAGGCACGAGCGGGGACGCGTCGAACAAAGGCGGTTTGTCTCTCCACGTACTGCGTAAGATCGAAAGTCTCGGGGTTGAGTCAAGTCAGAAGCAGTGAGAATGCTACGATTAGGATCACCAAACCTGATAGGGAGCATCCCGAGATATCACTAGTTCAGGACTCGACAGGGACGAGTGGCGGTGGGGTCTGATCTTATCGAGAGAGCTCGGCAGAACGATAAGCCACACCCCAAGGGATGTCTATGATGATGACCATGTGAGGCAGAATTTCATGTAACTTCCACGACTCTTTCTCCACGATCCTTCTCTAATGCCTCCTCCAATATCCGTACCATTGTCCGTACTCGCTCCACACCGACATTTACTACTCCCATAATCTCAGATGGAGCCAGAGGAGTGCCACCAGCTTTGGACAGCACGCAGAGCTCCCGCTGGGCGTTTAGGGTGAGGGTGAGCGTCCCGGTAGCCAGGACCTCTTCGAGGTGTGTTGGGTCGAGGATGGGTGGCAGGCTATGACAATCAGTCCAGATCATATATTAGAGAGGGAACGTACGATTCGAAATAGGCAAAGGATATGCAAAGTGGTGTATGGTGTATTGCCAGTGGGACAGGTGCTCTCTCGTCTGGGGAATGCTGGATCATGTCAGCGCGAAGCTTCCACGAGCCGGAACATCAGGCAGAGGAAGCTCTTCGGATTCCGTGCGGTGCTCACTCACAAAGATAATCTCATCCCCAGTCACTTGGACTTCTGGTTTCCGGAGATGCCGTAGAGCCGTCATTGCTGCCAAGGAAGCGCAATCGAGCAGGTTTCCGGCGTCCGCTAGGAAGTGAAGGGTAAGTCGAAGCTGCCAGACCTGCGGGAGGGCGAGGAAGGGATGTTCAGGGGGACAAGGGGCAATGTGAATCAGCATGTCCCACCGAACTGGACATGGAGGACTGAGGGGGAATATCAGCTCACCTTCTCCCCAGCGACGATACACAACGCTTCCCGATCCACCGCCTCCGTCCGCCTGATGCTCTTCTCCAACAGCCTTGTAATCATCACCTCATCCTCCGACGACCTGACACCCTAGTTCAGCTCCTCCTCCTCTCGCGCCCAGAAGGATTACCCACCGTCCAGCCTCAAACACGCTTGAAGCCATCGGGCTGATCTCGCTATTGATCAACAGGAACCCCTCGTACGGCCGATCGTCTCGGGGTTTGACCACCGTCGCGCTGACCTGCGCCAATACTCTAGCCAAAAATCGCCTTCAAACACACTCTCATGACGTAAAGAGGTGACTCACGAAGTCTTGCCCAAATGACAGCGACACCATCCCAACGCTTCACCAAATTCGAGTCGGATATCCCGCATCTCCAGGGGTAGTCGCCCATCGAGCCGTTTGCCTTCGGACAGGGCAGAAAGGAGGAAGTCGCGCTGATTTATTGGAGGTTCGATCTCGCGGGGCATGATGGGCAGCTCAATCGCTTGATACAACCAGAGGACAACGGTAGATAAAAGTCGGTGGTGCGATCTGAATCAAAGAAAGCGAAATAAGCAGCCTTGGTCGAGAAGGTAATCTCGCCGTGTGCGCACGTCCGGGGCTGACCGTCTGAGGTGCAGGTAGCACAGATGAACAGGATTCTCGTACACTGCTGTTTTGGAGCAGAAATTCAAGGAGAAGAGGATCAAAATGACTACTCCTCTTCCGACGGAGTTGTCACATCACGTGTCTTGATCAACGATGGAACCAGTGTCCTCATGCTGTATAATGATAGATCTATGCTTGACCAGATACGGTGATGCGATCAGCGCTAATAACCGCTGCTTCTCGGCTCTCCATACGTGTTCCCCTCTTGATCACTCGGTCGCCTCAACTCCTGATACCCAGGTCGATTCCGCTCCTGGTATGCCCCATACGGGTCTGGGTACCTCTGTCCCGGGCCATCTCCCCCGTCCCACCGGGTGCTTCCTTTTCTCGTCCCCTCACTGTCCGAGCTCGCGTCCGTGGCCGTTCTCCGTAAGGTTGGAGGCATGTACCCTAGAGGAGGCTGATTGTACGCGCTCGGGGGGTAGGGGATGTCATTTGCGCCGTCGAGAGGCTGTGCGTAGTCAAGGAGGGGCGCTGCATCGGATTGACCCGGTCGA
>JAABUI010001780.1_pt1 | contig 12198 bp, 7 predicted proteins | sample 5559111 | NCBI WGS metagenome assembly JAABUI01 (sample SAMN10711870, study PRJNA513365) | rock metagenome | isolation source: Antarctica rocks | place: Antarctica: Victoria Land, Buttleship Promontory
GCGTCTCTTATACTACTCTTAGCGCTTTCTTCGCTACCTCTTTAATACCTCTAATACGCGTATCTACGCGTCCCTTACTATTCTTCGCTTTCTCTCTTATTCCTTTAGTCCCTATAAGTTCTTCTAGGGTTTCTAGTAGTATCGATAGGGGTAGTTTCGTTAGGGGGTCGCGCGCTACGTTCCCTATACCTATAGTTAGTTCTCCCTACTCTACCCTCTCTACCCTTACCCTATTACCTAGCTCTCTCCGTAGTTATATTTACGTAATTATCTCGCTTATCTCGTATTATATACGTTCCCTCGCCTCGTAGGCCTTAGGGCCCGTCGTAGTCGCTATCCTCTTTTAATTAATTAAATTAATTTAGCCTCTAGGGGATATTAATATCTCTTCTTATTATTTAGTAAAGTATATTAATACCGTAATTTAGCGGCGTAAATAATATAAATACGTAGAAACTCCTTTTCCTTATATCTCTACTAGGGTTTAAAGGTTTTATTAAGGTTACTCTATATTTCACCTATCTTATCGCGCTAGTAAAATACTTACTATACGACGAAGACTCGAGGACGAGTCTTTTAAAGAGAGGAGATAATTATTATAATTAGTTAACGAATATAGGCTAGTATATATATAGAGGTAAGGGTTTTATAGCTACGTTATCTTATTAGGAAAGCGGAGTCCTTAGTGCCTTAGCTATAAGTCGCCTAAGATAAAGAGGCGACCTTAAGGAATTCTCCGGTCTCTCCTTAAGAATTAGTCTTACTAGAGAATAGAGCCTATTATTCTCTCCTCGATTTTATATTACTATCAACCCTGGAGTCTAGTCGTAGACTACTATTACACTTAGACGAATCAAGAGTCAAAATTCTTCATAGCTTCTGCCACGCATGACAGGCGTATAACATCCAACAGCTGGTTCATTCCTGGTAGCGATTCCATTCGATTAAATGTCTAGTCGGGGTGGCAGCTAGTCAATGGAAACCAGCGATGTTCCCAAGTCTGGGACGGTACGAAAAGTTTGATTGCGTCGGCTACACTTGGTTGGATAGGCGCAATACGAATCAGCTTGATAAGCAAGGTCCGCCGCACATAGACTCAGCAAATCTAACAAGATATGACGCCATCGATGGTTATTCAAGCGTTTCAATGGCGTCCGTTGAAGAGGCTTGTAATCACCCTGTCACATATGAAGAACGAGTATAACCGAGCTTAACATGCTAGCACCGTGGGCCAATGGCAGCTCACCATTGACATGCCCGTTTCACCAGCCGACACTCGAACAAATCACTAAACGCAAGGGTGAGAGTGGATCCTCGGCCTATGCCATTCTATGACCAACAAGAGACCCTTTATCCGTCAAGACGATTACGTGTCGTCCAATTGTGCCTCAAACTCGTCCCCATGTCCAACGAAAGACTCATTGGAGCGGACTCGGTCTAGCTGATCGTTGACGTTATCGGCAATATGTTGATTAGCTTCGCTTCTCAATGTAAATCGTGAGTCATGTTCATCGCTGTCATTGTCTCTCTCTGTAGCTGGACCCGCGGGGATCTCGCCGCTCACGGAGGAATTGAAGCTGCTTCGATTTCCAATCGAGCGAGAAGTTGAAGAGCGACGTATCCGAGGCTTTCAAGATTTTGTGAATATCTCGTTGAAATACGAATCAGAATAATGGGCAGCTGCCGCAGTGGGAGTCCTTGGAGTTTGAGGAAGGCGGCAATTAAGCCTTCACTTTGTGATTAGCTGGGTGGAGATAGAGAATTGCCTAAGTCTAGTGATGCTATCGCGTGGAAAGATAGAGCATACCCAGTATCATGTATCATCTTTGCGATCAGTCCAGTCCAACCTAGCTGGTGACTGGCTCCGAGCCCTCGGCCAGTGTCCGCGTCAAAGAACTCATAGAAACTGACGTAGTCTTTCCAATGAGGGTCAAAATCCAGCACGTCGTTTCCATCATTGATTGCTCTTCTGCCGTCATCCCCACGAGTAAACAGGTGCTGTAGCCTATGCAGAATCTCTTCTGCGACATGACCAAGATGCATGTATATTCCTGACCCGGTTGGGCACTCGATTTGGAGTGACTTGCCATGAAACATATAGAATCGCAGGATTGACTCCACAAGCAAAAAATTGACGGCCAGCCAGATCGGGCCCCTCCAATTGCTAAAGCTATTAGCATATTGACATGACACCTCCAAATATCATCATGGCCTTACCTATTTCCGCCAAAGAGACCGCTGTCAGATTCGCTGCAAATTGGTCATAAGTCAGTATTTTCCCTACTAAGACCATTGGGGAGGAAAAGAGACAGCGTCTGTTGGTAAACAATCTAGCTAATGCACCCTCACCATGCGTCCTGCACGGACTCCGGGCAATGATATTGGTTGGACGAAATTTACGTACCCAGGCACATATCCAACTTCGAATCTCTGACCATTGACATTCATTGAGTAAGGATGGTCTTTGTGAAATTTGGATAATCACCGAATGCCGTGATCAGACAAAAACTCCGTTTCGTCAAGCATCCTTTTCAGAATCTGGACCAAGCGATCTTTGTTAACCAAGCTTAGCAACAGTCTGTCTTCCTTTCCTCGCTGTTTTAAACTAGCTATATTACGCTCGGCAACATCATGTTGATTCTCTACGAACCAATTGAGACGTCGCTTGAAGGAAGGAAACTTGTTGATGATTTCCGGCTCCAGGGTCAATACGGCGAAAAGTGGGATTAGACCCACAAGCGATCGGACCGGTAGCTGCTGCCTCCACGGACCTCCCCAACTAATCGCATCATAGTAGAAGCCGTCGCTCTCATTCCATAAAGACGCTTCCCCTTCTCCAGATCGGTATGTCATAGCATCACTGATAAGAATGAAGTGCTCAAAGAATTTCGAAGCAATGTCTTCGTATATGCGGCGATGCTTGGCCAATTCCAGAGCAATGTTCAACATTGATAGACAGTAAAAAGCCATCCATCCGGTGCTATCTGCTTGCTCAAGAACACCACCGGTAGGAAGAGGATCAGATCGATTGAAGAGACCAATATTGTCGAGCCCTAAAAATCCCCCTTCGAAGACTCCTTTGTCGCTATGGTATTTTCGATTCACCCACCAAGTGAAATTCAAGAGGAGTTTCTGGAAAACCCGTTCTAAAAAGTCAAGGTCCACTCGTCCATACAACTTCCTCTCAATCTTGAAAACTCGAAAAACAGACCAAGCATGCACCGGGGGATTGACATCTGCGAAGGACGTCAGCGTCCGGTTCTAGATTTCGAAGTAGAATCGCAAGGAAGAGGAGTGAACGGAGAAAGGTTCGCAGAAAAATTAAAGCTGACGACAGAGGATCTTTCAATAACCTTAAAGTGATGAAGAACAATTTAACGGCGAAATTGTTCGAAGCGAGAGATCTTTGCATAACATTTTGAGCTGACCGAGCCATAGCAAAGTGAGAACACAACAAGCCAGGATCTAATTTGAGTGAATCTTACCACCAAAATTCCATTCGTAGGCGGGAAGCTGTCCATTAGGATGCATGTACCATTCCCTCGTCAAAAGATCGAGCTGTTTCTTAGCAAACTCCGGATCTATCATGGCCAAAGGTATGCAGTGAAACGCAGTGTCCCAACAAGCGAAGAAAGGGTACTCCCACGAGTCTGGCATAGAGAGCACACTAACACATGACTCAGGGATTAGCAAGGGCTATTTGCAACTGTAATCATCGTTTTGAGGAGGCGTACTCGTCAAGATGCATATGCTTCCAGTTTTGATTACGGATGCCTTTCCTACCAGAGGGAGGTGGTATGGTACCCTTGTCTCCGTGAGCCCATTGGTCCCAAACGAAATGGTAATACTGCTTGCACCACAACATGCCGGACAGGGCTTGTCGCTGGATGTTTCGAAGGTCATCTGCCATAGGAAGAGGGCTGATACGCTAGTAGAACTTGTTAGCCTTAAGTTTCCTTTGTTTGATTACTTTGTCGAAGTGCTCCTCGTCAAGATAGCCTTCGTATTTCCTAGAGAGCCGAAATCTTACCACCGCGCATTCACCAGGCGGAATTCCATCACCCTCGTCAAAAGGCATAATGAGCGGCCATCTTGGAACCCCGGCAATGCGGATTGATCGCCCCTCGCTCTCCATTGACTATGTATCGGTGAAAAGCGTCTTTGACGTAAGGTTGAGGGTTCTTCGAGCCGTATAGGGCATAGAAATTAGTTTCATTCTCCGTGAACATCATGTGTGGTTGGACGTTTTGCCCACTCATGTTCATCCCAGGTGAGGGGGAGAGCTGACAGAATTGATTCCCAAGTCTGGCATATTTCGATTGAGCTGTCAACGCAGCTATCTGCCGGAGTGATGGCTTTGACGGGTCCTTTTCGTTGCCCCAACTCCAAGTATTCCTGAACCAGAAATGTGGAATGATGTGCAGGGGCGCAGCTTCTGGTCCGCGATTGTAGGCTGTAACGCGGAAAAGCAACTCCTCCTCCGTTTCTTTGGCGAATTCGATGAATATGTCAAAATAACGGTCTTCAGCGAATACTCCCGTATCCATGAGCTGATGTTCCCGCTCAAGTCTGCTACGCTTGGCATTCTCAGATACGAGTTTGTCGTATGGAAATCTTCTGGAAGGGTATTTGTAGAGATACTTCATGTATGTGTGCTAAGTAAGAAAATTCAGCCACTAGCTAGAAGCCTTTGACAAAAAAGGGTCCTACCGTGGGCGTATTGTCCAAGTGAAAGTGACACTCTTTGATGCTTTCGCCGTGATTCCCCTGCGGATTGGAAAGCCCGAATAGTCGTTCTTTCAGAATACTATCCTTCTCATTCCAGAAGCCAAAAGCGACATTCAATAGCCCATGACTATCCGAGACACCGGCAATGCCATCTTCCCCCCAGCGAAAAGTCCTTGATCTCGCATGTTCATGTGGGAAGTCTATCAGCAGAGCATTTCAGTGCAGGTCTTTGTGATATATTGACAAAGATACTTACGGCTCCAAGCATCGCCATCTTCACTAGGTGTAGCTCAGCAGGGGTCCCAAATCATTGAACTGGCCACTCACGAGTAATCCTCCCTGACTGTAAACCCGATGGTGATTAGCCCATCGTGCGGACTCTTTGTGGGAAAGCCATCACATTACCAGTTGCCCACTGGCGCTCAGCTGTGTATGGGCCCCATCTGATAGTGTCCCTCAGTATTAAGATTGAGATCCGAGTTCTGCGCCTCGTACCTTTTCCAGTACCGCTTTCTTTCTCGGTCTTCCTTCAAACGTTTTGCCTCCGCACACAAGTATTCGTGATGGCCCGTCACCACCATCGTAACCGCCAAACCAGCAGGGAGAGTTGCAAGCTAATTCACTAGACTGGAGGCCTGGAAGGCTGGGAAGGCTGGCTGGAGATTATAGGTTATAGGTATCTTCTGAGGCTGTCGAGTGATAAGAGGCAAAGCCAAATGTGACAGGTCATGGCTTGCAGTAATTTAAGCCATAGGGACGAGTTTGATATGATGTCCACTTGAACGGAAGCTCACTCGGCACCTGTCAAAAGTAATGGTTTTTGGAAGTCGCGACTGGGGCCAAGCTCAATAGTCCAGCTTCAACGTACAACTCTGATAGCATGTTTAGGAGACTGCAGGAAGTTTGGGGGGCAAAATCCTTGATGGAAACGCCAATCCAGTGGAACCCGACGAGTTGAGGTTGTAGGAGTGGGTGGTTTCATCCTTTCCCTTGGTTGGATAGATATCGCAGCGTAGCTCCGGCCTTTATCGATAACAAACATACAGCGCTTGAAAGCCAGGTAAAGTACGGGAACTATCTTATGCAAAGAGTGAGGACACTTCTTGTCTTATACGTTGTCTACAGCTTGGAACTTTATCTCGCTCAAAACATTTGATTCGAAGTAGCGACTCAGCTACCTTATGTAGCTCGAAGTGCTTTAGAGTGCTGTTCACAAGCATCACCCCAATGCCAGGCCAACGTTCCACGTTTCCCTAAGCATTTTTGCGAAGCCATCAACGAGCCAGAACACGGCTTTAAGATGTCCATGCGGGAGAGAAACCGGGTATCAAAGCCACCACAGAGCTAATTGTCAATCATACGGGGTCGTCATCACTCAAGTCCTCCCCTGTGTTAGCTTTGACGGGGCGTTGGATTTCTACCTTCCTCGAGATGAGACTGCGCTCTAAATCCTGCTGCGTTTCTTTGTCCATTCGCGCTTCCCCTGTAACTTTCACTATGAATAGCCTTCCCACCTGAAGAAGTCGGAGTGCTTGACAGACTGGCCCATTTTTTCTCAGACGGCACCGTACCCATCCAAACCACGTGACTTCGAACGTTTCCAGCTTGAGACAATCCTTCTGGAATTGCTTGATCAGGTCGGCTACCCATCGGTGTTGGTCATCACAAGGGTGACGGGATATGACGGAGACCTTGATGTGCTTCAGTAGCTGTAAATGGCGCGTTGGGAGTACGACCAGCCTAGGTCCATCCCCAGGGTTGCTTCGATATTTGAAGACGTTACAGCCGTAGATGATTCCGCTCGCCTCATCGTGTATCTGCTTGCAGACTTCCAGGATCTCGAGGAAGATCTTCTTATGTCGTCTTTTCATTTTCGAAGATTTGCATTTAGCCCATTGAGCCCGACGCCTAGCTCCGTGTAGCCCGGTGTAGCCCTGAAACTCAATGGGAGCATTCGGAGTGGTGAGAAGTAACCGGTAGACAGTATTCCTGATTTCCGGTGGGAAGTCCATGAATGGCAATGGTTGGATGGATTTCTTTCCAAATCCGGGACCCTTGCGCTGAGGCATAGTTGCTGGAGGCTGCCGTATTGGGCTCAAAATCACCGAGTTGCGTCCAGTTAAGGGGTTTTCGGTATCAGCTCGTCCTAAAAAGTTGTGTGGATCTCGCCGGCGGTGGTGAGGGCTGGCTGCTGTGGCCCCAATTTCGCAATAATGTGACTGGAGCTCATCCTCAACAAGGTCGATGGGCTCTTGGCGTAGTAGATCAACGACTGAATGCATATGATCCCCAGTCATCATGGCTGACGTGGTGATAGGGGCACTAGACTCATTGCATTTCACTGATTGCTGTGATCTTGGATGTTCTGATTGTGTAGAAGTTATCTCGTTAGGTTCTGTAAGATCTATCGTCTCACCATGGGTTAACATGGTTGATTGAAGCAGACACTTTCTCGATTGGATATTAAGTTTCGCAGGAAAAGTTGAACGAAAGGATTGAAGGGGCAGAGAATCATTGACGCTGGAATGAGTATGGCAGACTGGAGACATTTGCTGCGTCCTTATGGGAGATGATCCGTTTATATGGGTTTGGCGCTGTAGCGAAAGACAATATTATTAATGGCAGGAGCGGGCTTGAAACAGACATCAGAAAAAGACGGTGACTCGGCGGTCAACGGGTTGGGATATGGGAATCTTTCATAGCATCCGACATATCCACCACGTAAACCATCAAGGAATTCATGTGAATCTCTCTACGGAAGCCACAAATCCCCGCTCTGAAATGTACGGACACATGTTCAGAACTTATGTTGACCTTACCTTAGAAACGGGTGCTAAGCCTCCTATGGACAAGGGTCGAGCTCGGGGTTGCCCCTTGGCGTTAGAACTACCTAGGTAGGTATGTGCTAGTCTGGTAACGAACGTAGTCGGGAGATCTCACGTACTTCATTTAAACCATGTGAACCCCACCTGGGCTACTCTAGCTTTCCAAATATTTGTATATATACATTAGTGAAACAACGTCTGCGCATTAGTGCTTCCATCTATTTCCATCAGAGTCTAATACGATCGAGCAGTCTTTGAGTATCTATAGTTATGAAGGCTTATTGGTATGATGAAACGGCGGTAAGATCTGCAACCATTTCCACTCGAAGAGGCGTTGACAATTTTCTAGAGCGACCAGCGCGAGGACCATGACTCAGGGCGCCCAGTGAGCACGGATTATCTGTCCCAACTGGGGGTTCTATATCACCACTGCCCCTCTGTATCAGACGTTGACAAGATTGCTTCCGAAAGATCCTACAAGAACAGAGATGAAATAACTGTCTCGCCAGAGAAAATGGGCCCAGTGTATGAGGAAAAGGTCCACATGTTCTTCAATGAACACCTTCATGAGGACGAGGAGATCCGGTACATCCTTGAGGGGTATGGATACTTCGACGTTCGAAACGGGCGCGACGAGTGGGTAAGGATCAGGTTGGAGGCAGAGGATCTCATCGTAAGGCCCTGTGTGCATGCCCAAGCTTCCTGCACCGGAGTCTCCAGGAGTTGTAAATGGCTCTTCGGAGACTGCTGCTTTCTTCCGCGGCCATGCAATTTATCACATCGCGCTACTTCTACCAAAAGGGAGTCACATTGACTTGGATTTAGATTCTTCCAGCTGGAATATTCCACCGCTTCACCACCAATAGCAAAAACGTAGGCAAAAGCTTGTCTTAAACCTTCGGACTTCACTACTGATCACAAAGTACAGTATATTAGGGCGATGAGACTTTTCAAAGACGAGCCTAAATGGACCCCGCTTAACCGCGCTCCAGAATTAGAGGATAACCCACACCGAAAAAGCTATTTGCAAAGTACGGATCCGAAGGCTGGGATGATGACTTGACTGCCCGTGTTAAGTAGTACTGGAATGCACGAGTCAATGATTTTATGCTCTACGCTCAATCTTGCTGTAACAGCGAAATATCCACGCAAAATTATGGCATAGCCCCCCGAGTCAAGTGATTATTACTTAAAAGTTTTGAAATTGATGATACGTAATTTCACTCTGCCCTACAATGTGCCCTTGGACCGTGTTCCAAGAGAGGTGTGAGGAGCCCAAGTGTCTGTTTTGACATTGTTGATGGCTCATAGAGAATCAGTCAATAATTTGTTCATCTTTGCAATCTTCGAGGAAACACTCAGATCAATCGTTCGGTCCCCAATCTCGACGACCAAGCCGCCTTTGATATCAGGGTTGATCTAGTAGTACCATTTAGCACAGGGTATAGCTGGGCTGGCTTTAAACGAACTTTGGGTATAACCTTCAATTTCTTCCCTTGGCTATATTCCGACTTGGAAACCGCAGTCTCTAATCGCTGTAGCGTCTTCGTGTCCAATCTCTGCAGTGTGTCTATTAGCTCGTGCACAGTATCACCCTTCAAGCTTGTTGCCATAAACTCACCGATGCACTTGTGATTGTAAGGTCGACCTCCCCCCTTGCCGCGCCCATCAATGTAGTGAATTTCTCGCAAACACCTTCTAATATACCAAGTCTGTTGTTATCTGCTAACGTCTTCAAAAAATTCTTGACGGTGTCCGCTTTGTCAAGACTCCCTGTGTGCTTCTGTAGCTCCTGGACGATTTGAGACTTATCGCTGGGAGTCAAAGTTGGAGCAGTCAGGATTTGGGGCAGTTTAGGATCCTTCTTGAAAACATCGGTCAAGGCTGCAAGCGATTTGGATGTGGTCTCGAGAGCGGCAGATTTCACTGCCGCGGTGTACTGGAGAAGTAATTGTCAGCCTTGTTCATCTATACGAAGGCCGCTCCAAAGTTTCTAGGATTAGACGTACTAAGGCGCTTGCATACGTCCCGTCAAGACCGTATAAAGCTAACGGTGGTTTTGAGTCTGGAGCTGCGACCTGGGCGTATGTTCTCCGCGATCGTCCTATGTTGGCGCAGACATTTCGAGAAGGCGCTACTCGCGAATTAACGGTCTTCAATTGTTGGGACAGCATTTTTAAAGAAGGAGCAAAACAGATGGATGGAGGGTATAGTTGAACCTGGAAAGAGGATCGTGAGAGGGCATAGTCGTCTGCAACCCTTAGCGCAAGAGCCGAGAGGCCGGGCGGAGCTAGGGTAGCATCTCTCGAAGGAGGTTAGAGGCGCCCCATTAATTATCATCATGTAACAAACGTCTAAAAGAAATTAATGTCAGATCTGTAATTTGCAATAAGCGCCTGACAACTACAGCTCTGATGGTCTAATGATCAAGCCATCGGTGCCGTATTTGGGGCGGCGGCAACGACAATGGAGTGGGGAGCGGCGACAGCCCTGTTTGGAGCCACCGGGGAGGTGCTGCTCCTCTTCAGATAACATTTTATTCGTTATGATATCCGATTCCAAGTGGCAACCTTGTTCATGTCATCGTGCTCGCAATTGCCAACTACATAGAAGATCCATTAATTTGCTTGCATCCCACTCTCCAACGCCAAGACCTGTTGTACTTCAATCACTTCTAAGCATGCTATCTACCAGATCACCTAACGGACCCCAAAAATCTTTGCCACTCGCTAAATTGTGTTCGTCAATGAACAAGACGTAGTGTTTGAAGCTGGTATTCAGATGGGGCTCTAATCCAAGCTGAACGATGACAGGGTAGTGATGACAGTAGATGTGTGCGTATACGCGATAGAGTCGCTTGAAAAGCTGACGGATCAAGACTGGGAAAGTCTTTGGAAATGGTACACCTACTCAATTAGTCTCTTGTATTTTCTTACGAGAAGCGAGACGAATATATCTCACCTATCCTACTGGGAAACATTGACTCATTGTCGATATTGCTCTGGACCCATGCCATCAGGTGCTCGATGTATTCAGGGGCTGGCATCTTGGTCGGTCTTTTGAATTTCTCTGAGTCTTGCCAAAGATACTCAAACCTATGTAGCGTGAGCGCGGTATCATTCCAGCTCAAAGATACTTACTCATCGGTGGCTTTCATCTCTGGACATGACTGCGGGGAGCAGAACTCTGTGATGGAGCCGTACAGAAGGTTGATCTGATTGTAGAAGTCCACCACTATCGGCTGTTAGGATACGATCAATTGCCAATGATCCCGAAAGTGCACTAATCCTCCTGAATCGGTGTATTCTTACCGTTCACAGCAAGCCATTCACTCAAATCCTCGCCTTCCGGCAACTTTACAGCCTTTCTCAAGCTGCCGCTGCCAAGGGTTGCCTCCGCGAATTGGCGTAATTGGTAGCTGCTTGTTCCTTTGTTCGTATTCCGAGGTTTGAATTGACCCCTCGTCCGGGCGTTTCTGGTCATTTTCGTGGTAAGCTAGTATTCTCACCTGGGTAGTCCATAATGACGTTAAATGCCTTATCTGGCTGCTTAGGGGACCTGAAAGTGGGTGAAGCTTGGTCTAGGCACAGGAGGACCAGTGACGCCGCGCTGTAACAGCTAGCGGCGGATTTGGATACCATGTTTAAAAGATATGAAGACTAACATGGTAGTGATGAATGAGGCCATCCTGGTAGACGTCTAGCTTGCGTAGGAGGCGATCGTTGCTGCACCCTCAATAACCCAGGAAGGCAAAATCATGCAATGATTGCGTAAGCCCTTATTCAGATTTGAACAAATCACACTGGAAGACACAAGAAGAGGAATGCCTTCAGTCTATAGTTGTGGGAGCCTCATACCTTAATGCAAATAGTGTTTGTTGATTTGGAGTTCTTGGCAGCTTTGGCCCGACGATAAGATAGCTTAGGTAATCCGAATTTGATCACTGGTGCACCAATGCACCAAAGCTCATCAAGCGATTGTTTGCGGGGACTTCAATCTGCGAGCTTGGCTATATCTTTACCAATGTCATGTACTGCTTGTGCCGCCAAACCGCTGCGACTGTTTCCCTCTAATCTTGGATTCCTCACTGCGGCTGCAGCTTCGACCTCCAACGTACGTCATTTCCAAACTTCTCAAAAAAAGTATCTATTATTCTCCACGCCCCGTGTGGGACATTTTACGGAGTACCTCAAACGTGCAGACCCGCAACAGACTGATTCTGCAACGATCCACACCATTTCTGTCCCGGTTAGCGGCCAACATTCGAGACAAGCAACATTACGTCCACAAAAGTCTGGGTCGAGCGGACGACCTTACGCTGCGGCGTATTTGGATGGAAAGATAGAGCTGAAGGAGAAGAACGCGCGTAATACTGTGGAGTCATTGGAATCTGATGGCAGCAGCACACCGTTGAAAGGTCCGTACGATGAGAAGCTCGTTGGGCTGTTTTGGAAGAGGACGATACATGAGTTAGACTCGGGGACCAACGTTCTGGCTCGAAAATCTCAGACTGCCAGCGAAGGCGTGCTTAATCAGTCGCTGAGCAATCGACGCCGTAGCCGTGTTGGAGCGCAGCCGAACTACGTGGATACCATTGGTAGAATCGCACCCATATACAGGTCTCATAAAAACCATGACTGGGGTT
>JAABUI010001781.1_pt1 | contig 12197 bp, 12 predicted proteins | sample 5559111 | NCBI WGS metagenome assembly JAABUI01 (sample SAMN10711870, study PRJNA513365) | rock metagenome | isolation source: Antarctica rocks | place: Antarctica: Victoria Land, Buttleship Promontory
AACCCTAAACCCTAAACCCTAAACCCTAAACCCTAACCCTAAACCCTAAACCCTAAACCCTAAACCCTAAACCCTAAACCCTAAACCCTATGGAGATTTGCTCTTCATTCAGGAGTGCAGTGATGCAACACCAATGCACTGCAGCACTGTTCTGGAGCAAAATAGCTTCCCCACTGTTCAGAGCTGCGCTGCAAAACAGGATCACAGCAGGCACTATGTCACTGCAGTTACACCTGTGGAGATTTGCTCTTCATACAGGTGTGCAGTGATGCAACACCAATGCACTGCGGCAGTGGTCAGGACAAAATAGCTTCCCTACTGTTCAGTGCTGTTATGTAAAGCACGCGCACAGCATGCTTGTTTCACTGCAATTACACCTATGGAGATTTGCCCTTCGTACTGGTGTGCAGTGATGCAACACCAATGCACTGCAGCACTGGTCAGGGCAGAATAGCTCCCACTCTGTACAGTGTTGCTCTGCAAAACACGCTCACAGCATGCTTGGTTCACTGCAATTACACCTATGGAGATTTGCTCTTCGTACAGGTATGCAGTGATAAAACACGAATGCACTGCAGCACTGGTCAGGGCAAAATGCATCCCCCAGTGCTCAGTGCTGCTATGTAAAGGTTTTGCTGTCCATACATGGTTGCAGTGACCCAACACCTGTGCACTTGGGGCCTGGTTTTGGCAGCTTGTATTCCCCAGTTCTCAACACAGCCCTGCAAAACAGCCTCAAGGCAGGCCTGTATCACTGCAAGTACACCTGTAAAGATTTGCTGTCCATGCAAGGTTGCAGTGAGCCAATACCCACGCACTTGAGCCCAGGTCTTGGCAGAATGCATTCCCCACTTGTCAACACTGCTCTGCAAAACAGCCTCAAGGCAGGCCTGTGTCACTGCAAGTACCCCTATGAAGATTTGCTGTCCATCACTAGGAGGATGACTAGGAGTCAAGCTAGACAAGCCAGTGTGTAACAGAGCCAAACATGTTGAGCTTGGCAGCCTTGCAATCTACAACGGCATGAAAGGCTGTATCACCTTGCCACCTCCAACACACCCCACCCTTGGCACTTGCACACCCCATGATGTGCACATGGACATGAAAGGTGGGCACCACACCTACACATTGCCCATCCTTGTGACCATTTGAGCCTTAGGAAAGAGGGGTGATCTAGGTTCACTAGGTCAAATCAACAAGTCTACACCGGGCCCACTTGTGTCTTTGGGCTTGAGATTTTGGGTCATGGCAAATGTGAGTCACATGAACTTGCACATGTTCAGGTGAGTCTCATGACCAACTCCATCACGTAACACCAGCCACCCCCTTGTTTCCGGTGCTTGCAGGGGCATGGATACCCATGAGGGATGCAAGTATGTATACAGCATGACCCAACACCCAGGCATTGCAGCACTACTCAGGGCAGGATGCATTCTCCACTGGTCAGCATTGCGGTGCAGAACAGGCTGACAGCAGGCTTGTGTCATTGCAAATACACCTATGAAGATTACCTCTTCACACAGGTGTGCAGTGACCCAACATCAAGGCACTGCAGCCCTGCTCAGGGCAGGATGCACTCTCCACTGGTCAGTGTTGCTGTGCAAAACAGGCTGACTGCAGGCTTGTGTCATTGCAAACCAGGGTAAAGGCACCAGTGCAAAGGCCCATCGTCCAGAGCTGGGTGATGAGGCTGCAGGGAACCGCCCGAAGCAGCCAGCCAAGGCAAAGGCTAAGCCCAGCTCAAGAGGGAGAAGGGGCTCCGCGGCTGCTTTATCATCAGCTCGTCAGCCCAAGGCACAGGCAGGCAAAGCTGGCAGGCCAAAAAAGGGTACAACCAAAGCGGCCAGGAAAGGGGGAAAGCAGACAGGGAAGACAGATGCTAAGCAGAAGGCTGAGATAGGTGAAACAGGAGACTCTGACACAAACAGTGGGGCCCGCAACGTAGATGTCCTGGAGAGTTACTCAAGCCAGGTACAGCCATTGGCTCATGTCTGTGGTGCATGTAGCTGAGGTTGCTTGCTAGCTGTGAGATGCGTATGTCAGCTGCCAGGCAAATGTGCTTTGCACAGCAGCTGACTGACATGTAGCTAGCTCTTGACATTCAGGGGCATCCAGACGCATTACACCTGTACGCACATCTGTACACACTGCACGTACAAGGCAGAGTTGTCTATAACCTGGAATTTGGCTTACGATGCTGCCACCTGAGGACCAAAGTGCTTCTCTATTGCGCAGAATGAAGATTGAGATGGACAAGGCTTTGTGCATTGATGAGATGTGCAGTGGGTGATGGCTGGCGTATGCGTGAGGGTTTCCTTGGCACCATCCCTGAAGATCGGAAGCTTGCTATGGCCTGATCAAGCGGTTGTGTATATCACGTACTCGGCAGGCATGGCTGGCATGCTTGGCTATGCTTTTTGCTATGATGTTTGGTGTTACGAGCTAGGCGTCCTATGTTATAGGCTTGCTGCTTTCTGCTGCTTGCAGCTTTTGTGTCAGTGTACACGTATTTGTGACAGCACTTGCCTTGATACTTTTCTTGTAGTGTGTATCACTGCATGTATGCAGAATGCACACGTACAGTGTCTGAATCAGCATAAATTTGCAGACTAGGGGCAGATGCAGTTTAGACAACCTTAGTTACAGGGTAGCCAGTGCAGCAGCCACCTTTCAGCCTGAATCTGCCTGTTTCAGAGTAGGTCTGATACGTAGACCAGCCCAAGGCAGACCCTATCTGATGTAAAAGATGCAACACGATAAGACCTGTCTGATACGACTGTACAAAGGGATGTATTACGATGTAATTTCAGTTGGTAAAATAGGGACTGAAATATGAAGTAGCGTTGACTGCCATAGCAGGCAGCAGCACTTAGCATATTGTCTAGATGCACTAAGTGCGGCACTACGTTGTTTGTGATAGCTTCTGCTTTCCCAAAAGACTTGCTGCATGCCTTGTGCGAGCAGAAGCGGCCAAAACTGCCCACTGACCTTTAGCTGATCTCTCGCCTTAGTTTGCCAAGCCATGTCGCAGAGAGAGGCGAAGAAGTCATCCAAGCGCACGGTTTCAAGCGCTCGTAGCGAGGAATTCAAAGCTGCCAAGCAGTACTTGCGGAGTAAACATGTCATTGTCGGCCGCGGCTACGACGACGAGAGGACCCTTAGAGAGGCTGCAGAACGTAAGAGGTATAGATCGGGCAGAGAAAAAATGCCATCTCCGTTTGCAACATTGGTATCCGTCAATGTCTAAGCAGTCTACTGCGCGACTGCAGTCATATCCAACCAGCAGCCACTGCCCGCACTGGAGGAGTTTCAGGTTGCAGGAGAAACAATTCTCAGACCAGCTACTGCTAATGGCAATGAAAGCAGCATCTCTGACATGCCCGCAACACAGACACAAGGTGCAGGTGAAGTATCAATGTACACAACTGCCCAGTACCTTTTGCAGAAACACTGACACAGAATATATGGCACCTGGTACTTGAACCCCCTTATTCTTCAGGTATCCAGCAGCCTGGCGCGTCACAGCGTGCGTTTTGGTGTAAGCCACACAGAGCAGCAAACAATGCAGTGCAGCAGCACCATACAGAAGCAGCGGAAGGTGAAAAGCAGCAGCAGCCTCAACAGCAGCCTGATGAGGATCAGCATGATATGCGGCAGCCGCAGGTCCAAGTACAACGACTGCTCAGGCCACAGCGTCAGACTGCAAGTGTGCATCGCAGGGCGCCAGAAACAGCTGAAGCAGATGAAGTTCAGGACCTGCTGCAGCAGCAGCAGCAGCAGCAGCAGCAAGACCAGGCATCACATGATCAGCAAGGTCATGAGCAGCAGTCACGCAGATCACAGCGTCAAACTGCAAGCCTATTCCGCCGGCCTCCTCAAGGTGCTTCAGGACAGCAGGACCCTTCACAAGCACAAGACGTCGAGCGGCAGCAGGGATCACAGCAGCAGCTGCATGAAGGTGGAGCGCAGCAGCGCCAGCAACTAAGTCAACAGCAGCAGGCAACAGTGCCACCCCAGCAGCAGCAGTCAGGTAGCAGCAATGATGCAACTGCCAACAGGCAGACTGCACAGCCTGCCCGCCCTCAGCTGAGCTTGAGCTTGTTACAAGAGCCTGTGGTGCAACAAAATATTAGGCTGCAGTAAGATTGGCAAAGGCTGATGGAGGAGCAGGATGATGCTGAGCCTGCAGATGCTCAGCTGCAGAGCTCAGCAGCAGCGGGAATTCAACCTGGCCTGCCAAGTGATAGCGATGGTCACGAAGACGACGATGAAGCAGAAGAGGAAGAACATGCAGCTGAAGATGCTGGACATCAGCTTCTCAGCAACGTTCCACCCAGTGCGACAGGGCACATCACAGCCATCATAGGCAATGTGGAGTGGATGGCAGAGCGCATACAGGATCCTGAGATTTTGAAGGTGTTTCAGACCTTACTCACCAAGCATGCACAGCTATTTGTGAGCAATCAGAAGCTGCAGAAAGAGCACAGGCAGTTGCAAAAGAGAAGGAACAGCATGTCCAACACATTGGGGGTTGCTATTAGCTCCTTCCAGCATGAGCTGAAAGGTGCTGAGCCTCCGCTAGGGAACTCTAGCCGTGAGCCAGGCAGCAGGGCAGATGCAGCCTCAGCCTATGAGCAGTGGGAACTTGCTGCATTCCGCATTACTGCCCCTTCTCTTGGTCTGTTCTCCCTGCCTCCAGGCATGACAGAGATTTGGATGCTCACTCTCAGCCCACCTGAAAGGCCAGTCAATACTGCTCCATCAGTCACAGCTGATCAAGCACCTCTGATGTTGTTTGTGCCCAAGGTTGCACTGAATTTGGCTGGCATGCCAGGCGACTTCAAGAAGTTGTCCGCCTACACAAACCTGGTGAGCTGTGCTTGCAATGTCAGCTGTCAGAGATTGCATTTAATGTCCACTCATTCTGTGGTTGTAACCACTTCAGTCATTGTTGTAAAATTTTCGGTCATCTGTGCTGCTTTTCAAGTTGTCATCATCAGCTGCAGCAGCAGCAGCAGCACTGCGTCTCATCACAGTATGATTGCAAGTATAGTGTTGCAGGCATGCTTGGCACAAAGGTAACACTATATGATGTTGTTATGAATGACTGTGGCAGCAAATATACTTTGCAGGCAGGTTGCCAACTTACTGTCAGGCAAAAACAAGCCTGCAGATGCACTGACCCTCAAACAACCAGTCAAAGCGCTTGCTGATGTGCTGAATCACAAAGATGAAATGTGTCCACAGCCATTTTTCAGCAGACACGCCAAGAATATGACCTTTGTCACTGCACAGCGACTTGTCAAGCTTGTGCAAGCTGTGGCTGAAAACCTAGACAAGACTTTGCCAGATCCACTAGAGTCTCATCAGCCGTTATCCTGGCTGCATGGAAGTCTAGACCAAATCAAGCTGCAGCGCGTCGAGCGCAAAGATGATTGGGATGTTCAGGAATGGATGTTGCCCAACAAAAGGAAGACAAACAATTCACAGGTCGTAGTGCAGTCAAACGTGCCTGAGCCATGCTGAAGTCCTGTTTGAATGCTGTATGTGCATGATAGCAGGCACCAAATGCAAAAGTGCGCTCATGCTGTCATCCTGTGTCAATTCAGCACCTTGCGCCTGTTGATTTGAGGTAGCATGTGCATGTGATGTAGCACCTGTACGGCCCTGGAGGATGACATGTGCATCCGCACAAGCTTAAAGCAATACACCTCACTAGCAAAAGCTATGCTGCATTGGTTGTATAGAAGCATGCCAAACGTGTACTACTTGGCAACACACCAGAATGTACCATTGATGATTACATGACGCAAGCAAGTAGCTTATGCGGCTGTTAATATGTTACAGTCAAACTTGTTTACTCATCAAATCAGTAATCTGGTCAACGCTACCTGTTACAGTACTGCACAGCAGTTCAATCACTGCAGACTGAGTGTGGCACCTGCTGAGTTTGTAGCAGTGGTCTACCACGTACAACACACTTGACTGAGCTTCATGCAATTGGCCGACAATGCTGTGCATGTGCATGCAGATCTGTCACAGAGGCGCTCAGCGTGACATGGGACGATTCTGCAGCGTGATGTGAGCCTGTTGACTTGATATCATGTCATGCGCTGCATCGCCCATATACATGCATGCAATTGCAAGCTGCACAGATTGATGAACGGTCAGATATTTGTCTACATGACATCCGTAGGCGTATTTGCAGTGACACAAGGCTGCTGTCAGCCTGTGTTGCAGAGCAGAACTGAGCAGTTGCAGTGACTCAAGGCTGCTGTCAGCCTATGTTGCAGAGCAGCACTCAGCAGTGGGTGATGAAGTTTGCCAAATCCAGTGCTGCAGTGTATGGTGTGGGGTGACTGCACACCTGTATGGAGAGCAAACGTCCATAGGTGTATTTGCAGTGACACAAGGCTGCTGTCAGCCTGGTGTTGCAGAGCAGCACTCAGCAGTGGGTGATGCAGTTTGCCAAAAGCAGTGTTGCAGAGCAATGGTTTGGGTGACTTCACACCTGTATGGTGAGCAAATGTCCATAGGTGTATTTGCATTGACTCAAGGCTGCTGTCAGCCTGTGTTGCAGAGCAGCACTGAGCAGTGGGTGATGCAGTTTGCCAAAAGCAGTGTTGCAGTGCAATGGTGTTGGGTGACCTCACACCTGTATGGACAGCAAGTGTCCATAGGTGTATTTGCATTGACATTGCAGTTTGCCCTGACCAGTGTTGCAGTTCATTGGTGTTGGGTCACTGCACATCTGTATGAACAGCATATCTCCATAGGTGTCATTTCAGTGACACAAGCCTGCAGTGAGCCTGTTTTGCAGAACAGCACTGAACAGTGGGGAATGCAGTTTGCCCTGACCAGTGTTGCAGTGCACTGGTGTTGGGTCACTGCACACCTGTATGAACAGAATATCTCCATAGGTGTCATTGCAGAGACACAAGCCTGCAGTGAGCCTGTTTTGCAGAGCAGCACTGAACAGTGGGGAATGCAGTTTGCCCTAACCAGTGTTGCAGTGCATGAGTGTTGGGTCACTGCACACACCTGTATAAACAGCATATCTCCATAGGTGTCATTGCAGTGACACAAGCCTGCTTTGTGCCTGTTTTGCAGAACAACACTGAGCACTGGGGAATATAGTTTGCCCTGACCAGTGTTGCAGTGCATTGGTGTTGGGTCACTGCACACCTGTATGAACAGCAAATGTCCATGGGTGTCATTGCAGTGACACAAGCCTGCAAAGAGCCTGTTTTGCAGAGCAATACCTAGCAGTGGGGATTGCAGTTTGCCCAGCATACAATAGCAATGCAAGCTGGGGAAGTACAAATGAGCATCCACAGAGACATGATCAGATGATGTTACAATACCGCCATTGCAAGGGCTGACTGCAGCTGCTGCCATGCCTGCCCTATCTTCTCAGGGACTAGTGTTGTTCTGGTGTGTCATTGAAAGTACATACAAATCATGCAAAGCACAGCACCAAGCAAAGCAGGTCTACAGGCTACTCATTGCTTTGCAGTTGTTACGGCGTCTCCAGCAATGTGCAACATTGACATTGAGACCTAGTTGTCTTGCAGGGCTGCTGATGAACAGATGACAGAGCCAAGTCTACTCTGCATGTGCCAAGGCTGATCTGCATTCACAGCCAAAACTTGAAAGGTGGTGGTCTAGTGGCAGTCCTGACTTGCGCAAATGGTCTGCATGGTTGACCTTTAGAGCTGGACATTGTGCAACACAAATGAACCTGCTTCAGCAGCAGCAGAACAGTAGCAGTGTACAAGGGTGCTTGACTGTGTCAACCCATCAAGCAGGAGATGCATGATCTGCATTGGTGGTCAACAGATTCATCGTGCGGCCACCGCAAAGGCTGGTCTGTACATGCACTGACAACTGCCCTGCACTCTCATGAATGGCTGTTGCTGTGCTTTGTCAGCAAAGGCACAATAATCAGTGGTACAAGATTGAGGCAGTCAATTGATAGCTGAAGGCAGCAGCATGTCCCTCTGCTTGCAAGCGTGAAGCGGGTGCAGTAGTGACACACAACATTAACAATGTGGCTTGCTGCTGCAGGGCTGCTCATGAGTGCTGGTGCCAGGCTTACTCTGCATTCATCAAGACTATGTAACAGCACTTGTGTCACTTCAACTGGTTGAAAGGTGAGGATTAAGCGCACTTCCAGCTTGCGTGCATGTCTTACACAGGCGTTGTGAGTCCTTTTCAGACATGTTGTCAACACACATAGTACTGCTCCATCAGCTTTGAAACAGCAGCATTTGTTCAGGACTGTTCACTATCTCATGACACATAGCCAGTGCTGCATGTCCTGCTCTGAAGCGTCTTTGCACTGAATGCCACAGCTCAGCATCTAGTCTCAAGGAGTGGTGTCCCTGCTTGCTGCTACATATTCCACTTTAAGCTGAGATATGTAACAGTACTGCCAGGGCTAGCTGCCTTGCTTGCTACTCATGTTCCAATGAGCAGCTGTTGTCTTGCGCTGCCACCGCTAGCCTAGTGGTGGGAATATGCAGCTCTGACACTTCTGCTATGCTGCTGCAGACCCACAGCAGTGGTGGTCCTTGGCATCTTACACAGTGATCATCTCTGTGGCTGCATGCCCTCTGGACAATGTCTGCAAGGTGAGGTCAGGTCTGTCATGTTGCATGTAGCGCTGCTGAGAATTTATGCAAATGACACCAGCATGCATGGCAGCCTTGTATCTTGCTGCCCAGGTGCTGTTCATGCAATCCCATTAGCCTGCAACACAGCAGAACTGTGAATGTAATCTCACTGCATATGTCGTAGGAACAGCATCATAAAATCCTGTCAAATGCACAGCTATGCCCTGGGTTAGCTGCTGAGAGATGTGACTGCTGGTGCAGGCCTTAAAAAGCAGTTTGCATTCAGCAGCAATGCAGCTGGTGGGCAGAGCACAGCCCTGGGTATGGTGTGCCTGCCAGGCAATCCTGTTAGGTAAGACTGCTCACAGCGGCATGCTGGAAATACCTGTTTGAAGCATATCTGCATGGTAGCTGGCCCTGTCATGCAGTTTGTCATTGCTGATTACCATGCTACCAGTCAATTACACAGCTGCAATGATGGGCAAAAGCTGCAATGACTTCAGCGCTGTGGGCTGCATGTGTCAGCTGTTGAGCAGTCATTGCCTACCTGACTCCTGAGCTTGTCACTCAGGTGCTGACAGTCAGTTCCCTTTCAGCAGCAGAAATTGCAAAGCTGCCCTGGCTGTGCTTTGGCTGTTTGGCTGAGTCTCAGGTAGGACTGCTGACAAGCGTACGTGTCAGGATTTGTATGCAGTTGCAGCTTCTGTGCGTGGGACCAGCCACTGTGTGTGCAGCTGCTGCTTGCTGTTGCAATGTCACACAGGCTGCAGTACACTTGGACCAATTGGCACTAGCTTTTGTGATTCTACAGCCTGATATGTTGCCGCTTGGTACGTGTTGATGTAACATGTGGGAAGCTGAATGACCCACATGATTGCTTTGTTGCTGCTTTGCTGGCACCCTGTTGCTGCATTGCTGGTATCATGCTTGTGAAGGTTGCTTGAGCTGAATGATGAACAGTACACTGAAATCTGCTGCAGTGAAGTGCTGTTGTGACATGAAGCCTTGCTGCATGTTGCTGCAGGCTATTGCTTTCTGCTTCAATCACTGCTGGTGCACAAAGCTGCTGTGTAACATCACATGAGCTTCGCAGTAGCAAGCTGAGATGACATGAAACGCTGTATTGCATCATTGTGCACAAAGTCGCAGGTTTCATGATTGTGCATGTGAAATCTGTATGCATCAGGAGCACATTTCTGAGATTCCACTGAGATCATGTCATGAAACATGATTTTCAGCCGTAATGCATTCAGGACTGCGAGCTAAAGTGGCAGACTTAGAGTGTATCATGATCACAATGACTGTGTGCATGGCTGGAGATGATCAAAGCTGTGTGAAGGTTGCGCGCTGTAACTAAAACTCTGGTTTTCAGATTCTCACTCTGCAGCAAAAGTGCTTGCTTCTGCAACAGAAATGCTCCCCAGAGCTTGTGAGCATGCAAAATGCTTGGTAATATGACTGCAGAGGTTTGCAAAAAGAAAGCCTGAGGTTTCGAAAGAAACAAGTCCTGAAAATCACAGTGGCATCAGGTGGGGCAGGTTGTACTCGTGCAGCAGGCTCTGAGCGAGTCAGAGGCTGCAATGTGCATCTCGGGACCGGGCATACACCAAGAACGGATGCCCGAGGTATGAGAACTGTAGGTGCAACGGGCAGTAGCGGAGAGCTGATCGCCTGGACATCACAAACGACTTCGAGGTCACGGCACAAGCCGGTGTGCCAGCTCAAACTCGCCACAAAGGTGCCTTGAACACTCTTTGCTTGAAAAGAGGTTGTTCAAAGGAGCACTCTGAGCTGAGAGAACCGTACAGCAGCCAAGGGTGCATAGGCATACTCACTTCGAGGCATCTGTAGCAGCTTAAAGCCTGAAAGCAGCGGGGTACACAGTTATGTAGCATAGGAAGCTTTGCGAAAGATCGCTTGGCATATCTTCTCGCTTCGCAGCGCAGACAGGCTGGTGAAAGCGAACAGGCAACAGACCAAAGGTGTAACGGCCATCACGTGACCAGGTCATAACTGAGGGTTTGCCCTACTGGGCAGACGGTGTTCACCTAGATAGGACAGACAGGCTGTGTCTAGTGTGCGAGTCGTTGGATTGTGTGGAGGACGAGCAGCACTTTGTTTTTGATTGCCCAGCGTACAGCCATATCAGGTCACAGCATTTGGACCTCTTGCAGCACTGTTGTACTATTGCAGACTTTATGTCTTTGTGTTCACCAAATGCATGTGGTGGTTTCCTTAGGGAATGCTTTGCACGTAGGAAGCAAATTCTGACTGTATGAATTCACTGAACTGAACTTTTTGTCTGTTGGGTCCCAGTTGCCCAGTTGCCTAAACCCTAAACCCTAAATACATGCCACACACGCCTCTTCTACGGCTGAAGATGCTGCCCAGAACCACCCGCGAGATCCATTGGCGCTTTCCTGGCTCCCATCTCTCAGATCCTACTACCACCAATGCAGGTACTATCCGTTTGTTGCACTTTCAAGTCCTTGTGGGTTGTCACTGCTGGCTTGCGTACCAACGAGGATCATAAGTCATTCGTGGCAGGCCGCGAAGCGGCCCGTGAGTTTCTCTGATGTAGCTGTTGGATTGTGCAGATCTTTCAACTGTGACGCCCAAATACCCTTAGTTAACCGAAGCTTACATAGCTTCGATGGCCCGTTGTTGGATGTCCTTGCGAGCAGCAGGCAGCCTTAGAGTTGTGTCGCCGGGTATGCCGCAACGTTCGATCAGTTTGCTTTTTCAACATGTGACTGTTGGGGGGACGCTCTTACGATTGGCTACTTTGTATTCGCTCCCATGCTTTGCCTTCATGCCAAAGTAGCTTGAGCTGCATTATGCGGAGCTTGCTGCCGTGCTACGCGACAAGCCGTTGCCTCGAAGCGATGCATGCATGCATTCAAAATACTGAACAGCTGCTTGGTCATGCAGGTGCCCGGCTGGCTTCGAGACCCCTGTTGTGGTGCTATGAACCTCGTGAAGATATGGCAGGCTTCACCGAGTCAACAAAGTGGGCTGAGACTGCCACGTTCACAGATTGACCCTGGAGCCAATTGTGAACTTTATGGCTCCAAAAAAGGTGTGCCGGATCATGCATGCCCTCAACAAAGGCACACTTGATGAGACGTTCATCATCAGACAGATTGTTGATGCAATTATGATACCGCAAAATTTGTTGCCACCAATGAAAATACAAAGGGAAACGGCCTACTTCAGCTAGTATGATGACATTTGCAGTACTGTCCCTAACACCAAGTATGTGCTTCAGAAATTGTCTATGCAGTAGCTCTGCAGCGTCACCTATCTTTTCAGCAACACCCCACACTTCGCTAGCATAGCTCAAAATGGGTAGTACCAGACTGTCAAAAAGCTTGCACCGTAGCTCAGGATCAGAAATTGGCAAAAGAGCGCATCTGCGGTTCAAGGAATGCATTGCTTTTTTTGCAGCAGAGACAAGTTGCGAGACGCCATGTGCCAGATTTTTGGTCGCATGAAATTCAAACCCAAGATACTTGTATACTCCACTCGCTCCACTTCATTGCTATTGAACACAAAGGCTTGACATGCAGCTTTTGATCCAAA
>JAABUI010001783.1_pt1 | contig 12193 bp, 9 predicted proteins | sample 5559111 | NCBI WGS metagenome assembly JAABUI01 (sample SAMN10711870, study PRJNA513365) | rock metagenome | isolation source: Antarctica rocks | place: Antarctica: Victoria Land, Buttleship Promontory
GAAACGGCCTGCTCTGCTTACCCACCGAACTGGGCAGCAGCGGCAAGATCCGAGCCCACTGAGCCTCCGACAAGACCTCATCGCGTGACATGACCCCACCATCACCCGAAACCCCGCGGAATCTTGGGAGACACGCCCTAGCCGACGCGGCGCTTGAGCCGGCGCCGCTCCCGCTCGGACAGCCCGCCCCAGATGCCGAAGCGCTCGTCCGACCCCAGGGCGTACTCCAGGCACTCGGCCTTGACCTCGCAGCCGATGCAGATGCGCTTGGCCTCGCGGGTCGAGCCGCCCTTCTCCGGGAAGAAGGCCTCCGGGTCGGTCTGCGCGCACAGGGCCTGCTCCTGCCAGCCCAGCAGTGCGTCGTCCCCGTCGTGCACAGCGACCAGGTGTCCCAACTCGTTCATCTCGACTCCTGAGGGCGTTGACGACCCGACGCGGGTGCGGCGGGCCTCGTGCCACTGGCCGGGGTCGATGACCGCCACCCGGCCAGGGGGAACGACACAGGTGGAATTACATGCGTGTCATACGCCGGAAGTCAAGGCGTGCAGTGGTAGCCGCTCAGGGACGACGGCGCGGGGCCGGGCGGGGCTGCTTCTGGGGAGCCCCCTCGCGCTCCGGGATGGCCTCGCGCTCCTGGGCGGCCTTGCTCTGCTCGACGGGGTCGCGCTCTGGGATGGCCTCGCGCTGTTTGACGGCCTCGCGCTCCCGGACGGCCTCGCGCGGCCCGCGGGCCGGCGGGCGTCCGGCGCCTGCCGGCGGGCGTCCGGCGCCTGCCGGCGGCAATTGATCGCGGGCGGAGGCCCGTTCGGGTCGGGGCGGCTGTCGCCGTACCGAGGCCGGTGGTTGCGAGCTGGCCCGGGCGCGCAGGGAGCGCGCGAGCAGGGGCAGCTCCTCCACATCCTGCTCCGGTCGGCTGGTCCGGTGGCCTCTGTCCGGGGCAGAGCCGGCTGGCTGCGCGCTGGCCTCGCCGTCGCCCTCGCCCTGGTCGCGGGCGACGTCGTTCGTCGGCCGAGCGGGCGGTCTGCCCTGCGGGGCCTTCCTCGGCGCCGCTGCCGCCGTCAGGGCCGCCGGTCGCTCGGCGGTCCTCCTGGGCGCCGTGGGCGCGTCAGCGGAGGCCGGCGCCCCCGCTGAGGCCGGGTCCCGGGACGACCCAGAAGCAGGACCTGGTCGCTGGGCCGCGAGCTGTTCGGTCACCTCGGCGGCGAGGCCGGCGCGCAGCTCGGCGAGCCCGGTGGTCAACTGGGTGCTCACGCCCGAGAGCGCCTGCTCCAGGCTGCGCCCCATCGCCACGACGGACTCGGCGAGGCCGGCACTTCCGGTCCGGACCTCCGCCACCGCGGCGGCGAGTGCGTCGCTGCGGCCGCGGTTCTGCTCGGACAGTGCTCCGACCCTTCGGTCCAGCGCCCGTAGGCCCTTGCCCAGCTCGCGCAGCGCATCGCGGGTGGTGTGGGCGCCGTCGCGGGCGAGCGACTCCAATCGCTCAGCCGTGGCGTCCAGCGCCTCCTCGAGCACGGCGAGGCGGCCTTCCAGCGCAGGCACCACCTCGCGACCGTCCCCGACGAGCCCTGGCAGCTCGTCGTGGACCTCCTCGAGCCGCGCGCCAATCGCGTCCACGCGGTCCGTGAGCCCGGACAGCCGGCCCACGAGGGCTCCGGTCTCGGTCCGGCCGGCCGCGACGGAGCGGCCCAGACCACCCGAGAGCTCATCGAGATCACCTCGCAGCGTGCTGGTGTCGTCCCGAAGGGCGGCCAGATCGCCACGCGCGGCCGCGATCTCCCCGGTCAGCTCGCGCAGGACCGGGGAGAGGGCGTCCCGGCGCTGGTCGGACTCCACGCCCGAGGCCTGCGCCAGCTCCTCGATGCGTCGCGACAGCGCGTGGGGATCCACTCCCGGCCCTCCTCGGCTCCCGCCGACCGTACAGCCGTCAGACCAGGGGCAGGGGCACCCGGGTCGGGGGCTCTCGCCGTGCCGCCGCGCTTCGCTCAGACGACACCGGACCGTACGTCGTGGTGCGCTGTCGGGGTGTGCGGCCGGTCCCCAGCACCATGGCCTCGAGCTCCCCGACGGACCGCCGGGACCCGTGCGGGGAGCCGGCCATCCGGCTGATGGTCTCCTCCATCAAGGTCCCCCCGAGATCATCGACACCACCGGTGAGGACCTGTGCGCACTGCTCCGAGCCGAGCTTGACCCAGCTGCACTGGACGTGGTCGATGCGACCGTGCAGCACCAGCCGGGCGACGGCGTGCACGGCCCGGTTGTCCCGCACCGTCGGGCCCGGCCGCGCCACCCCGGCCAGATAGATCGGCGCATTGGTGTGCACGAAAGGCAGTGGGACGAACTCGGTGAAGCCCCCCGTCTGCGCCTGCAGCTCGCGCAGCAGCACGAGGTGCGCGGCCCAGTGCCGAGGCTCGTCGACGTGGCCGTACATCATCGTGCAGGTCGTCGGCAGCCCCAAGTCGTGGGCGGTCGTGACGACCTCGATCCACTGCGAGGTCGGCAGCTTGCCCTTGGTGAGCACCCAGCGCACGTCGTCGTCCAGGATCTCCGCGGCCGTCCCCGGCAGGCTGTCCACGCCGGCTTCGGCGGCTGCGCTGAGGAACTCGGCGATGCTCACCTGCATGCGCGCGGCGCCGTTCACAACCTCCATCGGGCTGTAGGCGTGCAGGTGGACCCCCGGTGCGCCGCGCTTCACCGCACGCGCCAGGTCCAGGTACGCCGAACCGGGCAGCTGCGGGTCGATGCCGCCCTGCATGCAGACCTCGGTCGCACCGGCCTCCCAGGCCTCGGCGGCGCGCTGCTCGACCTCCTCCAGCGAGAGCGAGTAGGCGTCGGCATCAGTACGCCGCTGGGCGAAAGCGCAGAAGCGGCAGCCGGTGTAGCAGACATTGGTGAAGTTGACGTTACGGTTCACCACGTACGTCACGTCGTCGCCGACGGCGTCCCGGCGCATGTCGTCCGCAAGCCGACAGACGGCCTCGAGGTCGTCGCCCTTGGAGGTCAGCAGGGCGAGCGACTGGGCCTGCGTGAGCTCGCCTGGCCGGTCCTGGGCAACCCGCAGCGCCGCTGCGACCTCGGATGGGGCGCGCGCCGGCGCCGACCGCTGCAGCGGGGCCACCAGGGCAGCGATCGCGTCCCAGTCGCCGTACACGTCGGCGAAGTCGCCGCGCCGGTCCGTCGTACGACCCGTGGTGTCGATGGTCGCGTGCAGGTCGATGCGGCCGGTGCTCTGCAGCCCGCCGTCGGGCTCCTGCCAGGCGATGCCGTGCGCTCGGGCGTCGCGGGCGAGTCCTGCGCCGTCCCGCAAGGCATCGACGTGCGGCTGTAGCCGCGGGTCGAGCCAGGGCTCCTGCAGGTACGGCGGGTGCGCGGTGAGCCGCTCGGTGAGCACGAACCCGGCGTCGGCCGAGGCGCGGCGCAGGTCGTCGAGCCCGGGCCAGGGCCGCTCGGGGTTCACGTGGTCCGGCGTCAAGGGGGAGACGCCGCCCCAGTCGTCGACGCCGGCGCCGAGCAGGGCCGCCGTCTCCGCCAGGTCGACCAGGTTGGGCGGGGCCTGTACGCGCATCCGCGGCCCCATCACGAGGCGGGTCACGGCGACCGCAGCGAGGAACTCCTCGAGCCCCGCGTCCTCGGTCGATCGCATCGCGGTGTCGGGCTTGGCCCGGAAGTTCTGGACGATGACCTCCTGCACGTGGCCGTGCCGGCGATGGGCGCCCCGGATGGCGAACACGGTCTCGGCCCGGTCGGCCAAGGACTCACCGATGCCGATGAGAAGCCCGGTCGTGAAGGCGATCGCGTGCCGCCCGGCATCCTCCAACGTCCGCAGGCGTACGGCGGGCTCCTTGTCCGGACTGCCCTCGTGCGCCTTCACGTGAGCCGTCGTCTCGAGCATCATCCCCATGCTCGGCGCCACCGGCTTAAGTCGCTGCAGCTCCGCCCAGCTCATCACCCCAGGGTTGAGGTGGGGCAGCAGGCCCGTCTGCTCCAGCACCGCCACCGCGCAGGCCCGCACGTAGGACAGCGTGTCGTCGTAGCCGTGTTCGTCGAGCCACTGCCGGGCCTCCTGCCACCGGTCCTCCGGCCGGTCGCCGAGGGTGAACAGCGCCTCCTTGCAGCCCAGCGCCGCACCGTCCTTTGCGATCTGCAGGACCTCGTCCAACGACAGGTACGGCGCCGGCAACCGCCCCGGAACCGTCGCGAAGGTGCAGTAGTGGCAGCGGTCCCGACACAACCTGGTCAGCGGGATGAAGACCTTGCGGCTGTAGGTGACGGTCCCGGGGCGCCCCGCCTCCGCGAGCCCCTTGTCGCGGACGGCCGACGCCAGCCCGCACAGCGCGGTGAGCTCGGCGCCGGTCGCACCGAGCAGGACCGTGGCCTCGGTGACGTCCAGCGCCTTGCCGTCCCGGGCCCGCGCAAGGGCCCTGCGCATGCCCGGCTGCTCCACGGCTCGACCCTACGTCGCACGGGGGCCCACCATCCCCCTCCACCCCCGCCCTGCACGACGATCTTCACAATCCCGCGAGACGCCGACGACTGCGTTCCTGAAGATCGTCGTGCAGGACCGAACCCGCCGCCGAGCGCGTCGGACGCTCCCTCGCTGCACAACGATCTTCACGGCCCTGCACGCCCTCACGCTGCCGAGGCCTCCAGCCGAGCCACCACCCGCGCGATCTCGAGCAGCATGGCGCGCGGCCCACGCCGTACGTCGTGAGTCGTCACCCTGACCACGGTCCAACCCTCGGCCGTCAGCAACCGGTCCCGGCGCGAGTCACGACTGCGCGCCACCGGGTCGGAGTGGGAGGCCCAGCCGTCGACCTCGATGGCGAGTCGGAGGCGTACGCAAGCGAAGTCCAGCCGTGCGAGCAGCCGACCAACCCGGTCGCGGACCTCGTGCTGCCGCACCAAGTCCCCGAGCCCGAGCTTCAGCAGATGCGGCAACGCCTCCTCCTCCAGGACCGACTCGAGCCAGCCGCCGCCGTTGCCGCACCCGTTGAGTTACGCCCGTGCGGCTACACCCCGCCGCAGATTCGGGGCGCCTACGGGCTGGACCAGGCGCTCAAGCACGGCTACGACGGGCGGGGCGCCGCCGTCGCGGTCATCGGTGCCTACGCCTCCCCGACGATCCTGAGCGACGCCAAGACCTATGCCAGGCGCAACGACCGGTCGCGCCCGCTGCGCGACTACCAGTTCGCGCAGTCCACCCCGGCCAGCCACACCGACACTGCCGCGTGCGACGCGCCGGGCTGGTACGGCAAGGAGACCCTGAACGTCGAGGCGGTGCACGCCACCGCCCCGGCGGCGAGCATCCTCTACATCGGGCCCAGCAGCTGCAACGACAACGACCTGAACGCGGCGGTGAACTCGGTGGTCGACAACGGCCTGGCGCCGGTCGTGACGAACTCCTACGGCAACAGCGGGGAGCCCAAGACAATCGCGGACGTCGCGGCCAGGTCGCCGGCGGTTCGCGGCTTTTTGAACCCCACCCTGTACAAGCTGAACGGCAGCAGCGCCTCTCACGACATCGACCACTCCCGGACCGTCACCGGGGTGGTGCGGGTGGACTACATCACCGGTGTTGACGCCTCCGCCGGCACCCGCACCTCGCTGCGGACGCTGGGCCAGACCGGCAGCATCTACACCCGACCGGGCTATGACGACGTCGCCGGTGTCGGTATCCCGAACGGCGTGGCGTTCCTGGGCGCCCTCGCGCAGCACAACCGGTAGCCGCCCGGCCGCCTCAATAGGTGACGGGCGCGACCCGTGCGGCCAGCTCCGTGGCAACTCCCATGCCTACGGCCCCTGCTGTACAGCCTGGACGTCGTGCTGCCTCCCACGGTCAGCACCGGACAGAGCACGGCGTGGCGCCCCACGCAGGACTGGATCGCCTACACGCTCACCGGACTGAAGACCTTCGGCTGGCTCCTCAGCACGCTCCTTATCGCCGGCGCAGCCGGCCTACTCCGCAAGACCTAAGGGCGATCTGCCACTCCAAGTCCTGCTTGGCGGTCAGCACCCGCGCCCACCCCAATTCCACCCTGGGACTGGACGAGAACTCGGCGGCGTACGACTCACGCGACACGCCTTTGTGGGAAGACTTCTCGGACACCTACCTGAGCGTGGTATCCCTCGCCGCGTATGGCTAGAAGCGGACCGTCTCACTTCCGAGGTTGTGGAACTACGGAGAGGCGTCGCTGTTAGCCGCCAATCACCGGCAATTTTCCCGGGTGCCGGCTGCGCACAATGTCGGCGTCGGCCTCGGCCGGCGCGGGCAGCGGGGCGGACCGGGCGAGGAGCACGACGGGGCGAGATGTCACGAGTCGTCCTCAAGTCCGGGTCGGCGGCCGTCGAAGCCTACGGGGCGAGCAGGCATTGGCGACGGCGGCGACGCCCTCGTCGCGCCCGGGCGCACCACCCGCATCGAGTCCCTGGAGCCCCCGTGCGCACCTCACCCTCACCACGCCGGGCGATCCCGACCACGGTGCTCGTGCTGTGCGGCCTGGCCCTGCCGGTCGCCGCTGGCAACGCCACGGCAGCGGCGGCGGCGCACGCCCACCCCGGCGGGGCGTTCCACGCGGTGCACGCGCGGGCGATCGGCTCGCTGTCTCTCGCCCCATCCCATTCGGGCCGGGCGAGGCTCAGCACCAGCGGGACCTCCACGTCAACGGTCACAGCAGCGGCCGCCACGGGTACCACGACCCCGGTGTCGAACTTCGCGGTCAACTTCATCAGCGACTCGACGTCGTCAAGCTGGACGGCCCCGGCTAGGACCGCCTTCCTGGCTGCGGTCAACGTGTGGAGCCACGAGATCCAGTCCAAGCAGCCGCTGACGATCGAGGCGCACGCGACGAGCTTCCCCGACCCGGCGCTGCTCGGCGACGCCGGACCCGGCGACTTCGTCACGCAGGCCGACCCCGACGTCGCCTACCCCTTGGCCTACGCCGACGCCCAGTCCACCACGCGCGTCGACCCGACGTACTCGGACATCTTCGCGGAGTTCAACCCCCAGCGCACCGGCCTGTACTTCGGCACCGACGGGCGCCCGGGGACAACCCAGGTCGACTTCGAGTCGGTCGTGCTGCACGAGCTTGGCCACGGGCTCGGGCTGGTCGGCGCCGGTGACATGAACGGCGCCCGGGGCTACAACCGGTTCCAGTACGCCAACGGCACGTACGGGCCGAAGGGGGTCTTCGACACCTTCACTTACGCCGCCTCGTCCACCGCGACCGCGCCGATCACCAGCTACGCCAACGGCAGCACCACCCTTGGGACGGCCCTGGAGGGGTTCCCGGACAGCAGTGGCACCCCGACCGGCGGCGTACTGGTCCGGCACCGCCGGCCGGGCCGCGGGAGGCGGCGCACCCGTGCGCCTCTACGCCCCCAACCCCTTCCAGTCGGGCTCGAGCTACAGCCACCTGGACGAGAGCAGCTATCCGCGGGGCAGCGCCAATGCGCTGATGACCCCGCAGCTCAGCGCCGGCGAGGCCATCCACGACCCGGGCCCGATCGCACTCGGGATGCTGTCCGACATGGGCTACGCCGTCCCCGCCGCCCCCGGGTCCGCCTACACCCCGGTGACCCCCGTACGCGTCCTGGATACCCGGTACGGCACCGGCGCCCCGGCGGCCCCGGTGCTTGGCGGTGGTTTGGTGGACCTCAAGGTCACCGGCGCCAACGGCGTACCGGCCAACGCCACCGCTGTTGTGCTCAACGTGACGGGGGTGGCGCCCACGGACGTCACGAACCTGCGGGTCTACCCCACCCCGGGCGCGGCCTTCGCGCCGCCGGTGGTCTCCGCGCTCAACCTCGGTGCCGGTGAGACGCGGGCCAACCTGACGACCGTCGCGGTCGGCAGCGGCGGCCGGGTCCGGCTACGCAACGCCGTCGGCAAGGTGAACGTGCTGGCCGACCTGGCCGGCTACTACGCCCCCGCCGCGAGCGCCCGCTACCAGCCGCTGACGCCGGTTCGGGTCCTGGACACCCGCAGCGGGTTGAACGCCCCGCAGGCCCCAGTCGGCCCCGGGCAGTCCATGGACCTCGACGTCGTCCAGGCGGGCGTGCCCAGCGGCGCGACGGCCGTGGCTGTCACCGTGACCGCGCTGTCGGCCTCGGAGGTGACCAACGTGCGCGTCTACCCGACGCCGGCCAGCGGAGTGACCACGGTCCCGGCGGTCAGCAACATCAACATCACGCCGCAGCAGTCACCCACCCCCAACCTCGTCATCGTCAAGATCGGGGACGCGGGCCGGGTCCGGCTGCGCAACAGCGCCGGCACGGCCCAGCTGTTCGTCGACCTCGCGGGCTACTACGCCCCCGGTACGACGGGGCTTCTGTTCCGACCCGTCGAGCCCTCCCGCGTACTGGACACCCGCAACCACACGGGGACCGCCAGCACAGCGCCGACCACGCTCGGACCTGCGGCCACGCTCGACGTCGACCTGGACGGCGTCGGCCGCATCCCAGGCCTGGCCGGCGCGGCAGTGGTCAACGCAGCAGGCATCGCGGCCTCGACGACCACCAACCTGCGCATCTACCCGACGCCGCCGGACGGCTCCGGCCCACCCCTCACCTCGGTGCTGAACCTGTCGGGCGGCCAGACCGCCGCCGACGCGGACCTGGCCAAGACCGGTACGACGCACCGCATCCGGATCTACAACAGCAACGGCTCGGTGGGCGTGCTCGCCGACGTCTCCGGGTGGTTCGGCGGCTGACCCCGGCTGCCCCGATTACTCGGGGGCGATCCAAGCCATCCTGGGGACGCCGCTGCGCGCCGACCACCTCGAGGGGGTGCTCGGCCGCGGCCTCGCGGTGCTGCGCCAGCTCGGGGCTACCCGCGTCGTTGGCGATGAGCTTGCTGGTGAAGGTCCCGTCCTGGATCTCGGCAAGCACCCGCTCCATCTCCCGCTTGGTCTCCGCGGTGATGATCCGCGGGCCTATGGCGTAGTCATCCCTCCGAGCAGTCGGTCGATCAGCTCCAGGGCGGTGTCGAGCCACCGGTCCGGCTCCCTAGCGTCGAGGTCGGGCGGTCGGGGTGCCGGCCGGTTGGCGGAGAGGCTGAGGATGCACCGGTGGTGAAGACCCGCCGGTCGACCGCGCAAGGGCGGCGAGGGCGGCGGCCGGGAGTACAGGAAGGTTGGTCATGCTGCACACGGTCCCGCCGCGAGCAGGCCGATCGCTGGCGACCCACTCGGGCTGTGGACGACCGGCACGGCTGTGAAGATCGTCGTGCAGGGTGAGGGTGGCGGGAGCGTCGCCGCCGAACCGGCTGGGAGACTGCGCCCATGAAGCTCCTAGCCCTCGCCGGCGGCATCGGCGGCGCGCGCTTCCTGCGCGGCCTGCGGGCCGCGGTACCGGAGGCCGAGCTCACCGTCGTGGTCAACACCGGTGACGACATCACCCTGTACGGGCTGCGCATCTGCCCGGACCTGGACACCGTGATGTACACCCTCGGCGGCGGGATCGACGAGCAGCGCGGCTGGGGCCGGCAGGACGAGACATTCGCCGCCAAGGATGAGCTGCAAGCCTACGACGTGCCAACCGCCTGGTTCGGGCTGGGCGACCGCGACCTGGCCACGCACCTGGTGCGCCGGCAGATGATGGATGCCGGCTACCCCCTGAGCCAGGTCACGACAGCCCTGTGCGAGCGGTGGCAGCCGGGTGCCCGGCTGCTGCCGATGAGCGACGACCGGGTCGAGACGCACGTAGTGGTGGAGGATCCGGCGACCGGGACCCGCCACGCGATCCACTTCCAGGAGTGGTGGATCAAGCACCGGGCGGCCCTGCCGGCCCACGCCATCGTCGCGGTCGGCGCGGAGACCGCCGCTCCCGGTCCGGGCGTCCTTGAGGCGATCGAGGACGCCGACGTCGTGCTTCTGCCGCCCAGCAACCCCGTCGTGAGCATCGGCACGATCCTGCAGGTCGACGGCGTACGCGAGGCGCTGCACGCCAAGACCGTGGTGGGGCTGAGCCCCATCATCTGCGGGGCCCCCGTCCATGGGATGGCCGATGCCTGCCTCGACGCGATCGGCGTCGCGACCAGCGCCGAGGCGGTCGGGCGGCACTACGGCAGCGACCTGCTCGACGGCTGGCTGGTCGACACGGCCGACCGTGGGGTGAGCGTGCCGGGTGTCGAGGTACGCGGGGTACCACTGCTCATGAGCGACCTCGGTGCGACCACTGCGATGGCCCGCGCCGCCCTGGACCTGGCCGGTGCCTGAGGGCTTCTCGGTCCGGCCGGTCGTCGGCCTGCCCGACGTGCGGCCGGGCGACGACCTCGTCGGGCTGCTGGCCGAGCACGCCGACCTCCGCGACGGCGACGTGCTCGTCGTCACCAGCAAGGTGGTCAGCAAGGCCGAGGGCCGGCTCGTGCCGGCGGGCGCCGACCGCGAGGCCACCCGCCTCGCCGCCGTCGACACCGAGACGGTCCGCGTCGTGGCCAGGCGGGGTACGACGACCATCGCCGAGACCCGAACCGGCCTCATCCTGGCCGCTGCAGGTGTCGACGCCAGCAACGTGCGACCGAACGAGATCGCCTTACTGCCAGTAGATCCCGACGCCAGTGCGCGCGAGCTGCGCGACGGGTTCCGGCAGCGCGCCGGCGTCGACGTCGCCGTGGTGGTCTCGGACACGATGGGTCGCGCGTGGCGCGTCGGCCAGGTCGACCAGGCCATCGGGGCAGCAGGACTCGCCCCCGTCCGGGACGCCCGAGGCACCCTGGACAGCCACGGCCACCTGCTCGAGGTCACCGAGATCGCGGTCGCCGACCAGCTGGCCGGCGCAGCGGAGCTGGTGAAGGGCAAGGCCCGCGGGATCGCCGCCGCCGTCGTGCGCGGCCTGGCGCTGCCCGACGACGGCCGGGGCGCCGCTGCCCTCGTCAGACCGGCGGCGCAGGACTGGTTCCGGCTCGGCACCACCGAAGCGCACCGGCAGACAGTGGCCCTGCGCCGGACCGTGCGCGCGTTCGGCAAGGAGCCGGTCGACCGTGCCGTCGTGCTGCGGGCGGTCGCTGCCGCCCTGACCGCACCCGCTCCGCACCACACAACGCCATGGCGGTTCGTCCTGGTCGAACAGAGCGGGCTCCGGGCCGCGCTGCTCGACGCCATGGCCAAGCGGTGGGCTCGGGACCTGCGCGGCGACGGGTTCACCGACGACGGGATCGACCGGCGCCTGCGTCGTGGCGACGTGCTGCGCGCGGCGCCGTACCTGGTGGTTCCGTGCCTGGTCCGCGACGGCGCGCACGCCTATCCCGACGAACGCCGCTCAGCAGCCGAGCTGCGCATGTTCCTGGTCGCCATGGGGGCCGGGGTGCAGAACCTGCTGGTCCAGCTGGCCGCCGAGGGCCTGGGCAGCGCGTGGGTCAGCAGCACGCTGTTCTGCCCGGACGTCGTCCAGGAGGTCCTTGAGCTGCCGGACGGCTGGGAGCCGATGGGCGCGGTCGCCGTGGGGCATCCCGCGGGCGCACCGCCGGACCGAGGATCCCGCGATCCGCAGGACTACGTGCTGCTGCGCTGACCTGCCGGGAGCGTGAAGCCGAGGTCACCGAGCCGCTTGCGCAGCAGCAGACCGGCCAGCGCCTTCGCCTCGGCCAGGTCGACCAGCTCGCGCGGCTGACGGATCTCGGCGGCGTCCTCGAGCGCTCGGGCCGCGTCCAGGTAGGTCCGCATGGCCGACCGCAACGTCGGGTCGTCGAGGGGGGACGCCATGCCCGCAGTGAAGCATCCGCACCGCACTGCCGTCAGTGGCTCCGGTGGTCCTGCACGGTCAGGCGCGGTCCGAACCTGGGCTCGCGCGCCCCACTCAGCTCCAGCAGCCGTACGACCCGGTAGCGGTGCGGCCGCCAGGGCTCGAGCAGCTCGAGCATCCCCTCGTCATCGAGCGGCCGCCCGATAAGGGCCCAACCGACGAACTGCGACAGGTGGTAGTCCCCCACGCTCACCGAGTCGGTGTCTCCCAGCGCCCGCTGGGCGATCTCGGCCGACGTCCACGCACCGATGCCGGGGACCGCCTGCAGGCGGACGTGGGCGGCGAGCGGGTCCATGCCGACCGCCTGCTCGAGCCGTCCGGCCAGCCGGCCGGCCTCGCAGACCGTCCGGGACCGCTTCGGGTCGACGCCGGCGCGGTGCCACTCCCAGGACGGGATCCGCCGCCACACCTGCGCCGGGGGCGGCACGCGCATCCCCGCCGGGCCCGGGCCTGGCGG
>JAABUI010001784.1_pt1 | contig 12191 bp, 9 predicted proteins | sample 5559111 | NCBI WGS metagenome assembly JAABUI01 (sample SAMN10711870, study PRJNA513365) | rock metagenome | isolation source: Antarctica rocks | place: Antarctica: Victoria Land, Buttleship Promontory
CCGGCCCTGCACTGGCCGTGGCGCAGGAGATCTGGTTCGGGCTGTCCGCGTTGGCCGAACGATTTCGAGGGACCGTCTCCCTGGCGCAGGAGCGCAGTCGGAACCTGGCCGCGCCACTGGAACCGGCCCGGCCGGGGCGTGATCCGCAGGAGTTGGAAGCCGCGGCCGCGGCTGCCGAGCAGGCTCAACTGGAGAAGGACGCTGCTGTTGAGACGACCAGGGCCGACCTGGCTGACGCGGTCTCGCAGCGCATCGAATCCGAACAGGCGCTGCGAGCCGCGGAGCAACAGCTGCTGACCGCGACCAGGGCAATCTCGGATCGGCGGGAGGGACTCGCCCGGTTGGCCGGACAGGTGAACGCCGCGCGTTCCCGCCAGGCCGCCGGCGACGACGAAATGGCGCGGTTGGCGGCGGCGGTCGCCGACGCCAGGGATCGGGCAGCGTCCGCACGGGAATCCTTCAGCGTCCTTCAGGACTCTGTCGGGGACCTCGATTCTTCGGAGATCGGGCTCGACGAGGATCACGAGTCGGCCGAAGAGGCCGTCGAAGCGGCGCGCGGCCGGGTCGCTGATCTCGCCGAAAGGTTACGCGAGGCCAGGAGCCGGCAGACGGGACTGGGCGCCCGGGTCGACGCGTTGTCGTTGGGCTTGGATCGACGCGACGGTGCCGGGGCACTGCTGGCAGCCGATGCCGAACTGACCGGTCTACTGGGTTCGGTCGCATCCGTCCTCGAAGTGGATGCGGGTTTCGAGGCTGCGATGGCGGCCGCCCTCGGCCCGGCCGCCGACGCGGTCGCCGTTACCGGAACAGCAGCGGCGGCCGCTTCTCTCCGACTACTGCGAGAAAATGACTCTGGACGCGCCGGGATGATGATCGGCGGCGCCCGGGTCGCCGTCGATCGCACGCAGTGGCCCGCGCTGCCGTCAGGATGTGCGTGGGCGCTGGACCATGTCACCATGCCTCCCGCGCTGGCCCCGGCAATGCTGCTGGCTCTTGAGAAGGTCGCCGTAGTAACAGATCTCGATGCTGCGGTTGCGCTGATCCAAGCGTTCCCGCTGGTTCGGGCCGTCACTCGCACCGGCGACCTGATGGGTGGTGCCTGGGCTTTCGGCGGCAGCGCGGGAAAGCAGTCCGTCATCGAGATCCAGGCAGCGGTCGACGAGACGGAGACAGCGCTTGCCGCAGTGACCGGGCGCATCGCCGAACTGGAAGCCGCGCTGTCCGGCGCCAGGTCGGAGTTGGAGCGGTGCGAGGGGCAGCGCCAGGCCACCCTTGCCGCTCTGCACGAGTCCGATGCGCGGCTCTCTGCCGTATCCGAGCAATTGGGGCGCCTCGGCGAGGCGGCACGATCGGCCAACGGTGAGGCCGAGCGGTTGGAACGACAGCGGCAGGCCGCCGAGACCGCTTCGGAACAGGGTCGGGTCACCGTGGCGAACCTGGAGGCGCGGCTGTATGCGGCGGAGTCGCAGGAGTACCCGGAGGAGGTCGACACCGAGATTCGCGACGGCTTGGCGGACCTGACTGCGGATGCCCGGCAGGTCGAAGTCGAATCCCGGTTGACGCTGCGCACTGCCGAAGAGCGCGCCAGGGCGACGGCAGGCGTGGCGGACGGACTACGCCGGTCGGCCCGTCAGGAACGCGAAGCCAGGTCGCGGGCCGAGGCCGCAACTGCCCGTAGGGCTACCGGAGCGGCCGTGGCAGCGCAGGTGGAGGAGGTAGGTCGACGTACTCTGTCGGCTCTGGAACTCTCGCTGACGGTAGCCGCCGGCATTCGATCCGAAGCCACCGCGGAACGCGAAGGTGCAGAGTCCGCGCTGGCCGCGGCAAGGGCGTCGGCACGAGAACTGCAGGCGCAGTGGGAGGCACTGACCAACGCAGTTCACCGCGACGAGGTGCTCCGCGCGCAGCAGACACTGCGGGTGGAACAGCTCGTCGCTCGCGCCGCGAACGAGTTCGGCATCGGGCCGGAGGACCTGGTCGCCGAATTCGGCCCGCAGGTACCGATTGCGCCGGGCGAGCCAGAGGTGGCCGAGTACGAAGCCGCCAAGGAGCGGGGCGAGCAGGTGATCGCACCACAACCGGAGCCGTTCGACCGCGACACCCAGGAGCGCCGGGCCAAACGGGCGGAGCGGGACCTGAATCTGCTCGGCAGGGTGAACCCGTTGGCCCTGGAAGAATTCGCCGCTCTCGAAGAACGGCACTCATTTCTGTCCACCCAGCTCGACGACCTGAAGTCCACCCGCAAGGATTTGCTGACCGTGGTGGGGGAGGTCGACGAGAAGATCCTGGAAGTCTTCACGGCCGCCTATGCCGATGTCGCCCGTGAATTCGCCATGGTGTTCGCCGAATTGTTCCCGGGTGGCGAGGGTGAGCTGATCCTCACCGACCCGTCCGACATGTTGGCCACCGGCATCGAGGTGCACGCAAGGCCACCGGGCAAAAAGGTGAAGCGGCTCTCACTGCTGTCGGGGGGCGAGCGGTCCCTCACCGCCGTGGCATTGCTGGTGGCGATCTTCCGGGCCCGGCCGAGTCCGTTTTACATCATGGACGAGGTCGAGGCCGCTCTGGACGAGGTCAACCTGACCAGGTTGGTCGGCCTGCTGACCCTGCTGCGGGACTCCTCGCAGCTCATCATCATCACGCATCAGAAATTCACCATGGAGTCGGCAGACGCTCTGTACGGCGTTTCGATGCGGGGCGATGGGATCACCCAGGTGATCAGTCAGCGTATCCGCGGTGCCGACAAGCCGGCGCCCGCACGGGCCGACCCGGTTCCAGCCCTGGCACAGGCACAGGACGGCGTCCCGGCGCCGACCCAGGACGGCTGGTCCACCGGTGCTGAGGCGGGAGCAGATACGACGGCGAGCTCGGCGCAGCCCGGGCCGCGGGCTGAGCCGGAGTAGGCAGCAGTCGCCGGAAGCCCTGGTCAGCCGGCCCACGGACCTCGGCTCTGGGTCCACTCTCGGATCTCGCGCCGCTTGATCAATCCGTTCTCGAAGAAGGGATCCCGATCCAGCGCGTGCTCGATCGCTGCCGTCGATTCGGCCTCGATGATGAGCAGCGCCGCGGCTGGAGCGTCGACGTACGGGCCGGTGGCCAAGGCGTTCACCGCACCCGTCAAGGTGGCAAGAAATTCGCGATGTGCCGATCGGTGTCGGTTCCTGGCATCGTCCGAGTCGTCGGCATATGTGTACTGAACGGCATGAACCGGCATGAGGTGAGAACCCTTCGAAGATCCGCTGGTGTCAAGAATGTACGTGACGCGGCGGCCCGCAAGGGCGGCAGTTCGTACCTGGCAACGCAGCAGGCCCCCGGCAACGGTCGGGGGCCTGCAAAGTACCGCGGCGACTCAGCAGTCGAAGTACATCGCGAACTCGTGCGGATGCGGGCGGAGCCGGATGGCGTCGATCTCTTCACGCTTGAGCTTGATCCACATGTCGATCAGGTCGGCGGTGAAGACGCCGCCCTCCAGCAGGTAGTCGTGATCGGCCTCGAGCCGGTCGATCACATCACCAAGGGACGACGGAACCTGAGGAATGTTGGCGGCCTCGTCCGGCGGGAGCTCATAGAGGTCTTTGTCGACCGGAGCGGGCGGCTCGATCTTGTTCTTGATGCCGTCCAGACCCGCCATCATCATGGCAGCGAAGGCCAGATAGGGGTTGGCCGACGGGTCAGGGCAACGGAATTCGAGCCGCTTGGCCTTGGCGTTCGTTCCGGTCAGCGGGATCCGAATGCAGGCAGAGCGGTTCCGGGCCGAATACACCAGGTTGACCGGGGCCTCGTAGCCCGGCACCAACCGGTGGTAGGAGTTGACCGTCGGGTTGGTGAAGGCCAGTAGGGACGGCGCATGATGCAGCAGACCGCCGATGTAGTGGCGCGCAGTGTCCGACAATCCGCCGTAGCCCGCCTCGTCGTAGAACAACGGCTTGCCACCGGACCACAGCGACTGGTGGGCGTGCATACCTGAACCGTTGTCGCCGAACAGCGGCTTGGGCATGAAGGTCGCCGTCTTGCCCGCCGCCCATGCGGTGTTCTTGATGATGTATTTGAAGAGCATCACCTCGTCGGCGGAGGCCAACAGCGTGTTGAACTTGTAATTGATCTCGGCCTGGCCACCGGTTCCTACCTCATGGTGCCCACGCTCGACGTCGAAGCCCATGCTCAACAAGTTCGCGGTCATGTCTTCACGAAGATCGGCCTGGTGGTCGTAAGGCGGGACCGGGAAGTAGCCGCCCTTGACCCGGGTCTTGTAACCCTGGTTGCCACCTTCTTCCGCACGGCCGGTATTCCACCAGCCCTCCTCGGAATCGACCTGGTAGAAGGAACCGTTCATCGTGGTGTCGAATCGAACGTCGTCGAAGACGTAGAACTCGGCCTCGGCGCCGAAAAAGCAGGTGTCAGCGATACCGGTGCTGGTCAGGTACTCCTCGGCCTTGCGGGCAACATTGCGCGGGTCGCGCGAATAGGGCTGCAAGGTGAGCGGGTCGTGCACGAAGAAGTTGCACGTCATCGTCTTGCGACGGCGGAACGGATCAATTCTGGCGGTGCTCACGTCGGGCAGCAGCGTCATGTCGGACTCGTGGATCGATTGGAAACCCTTGATGGAGGATCCGTCGAAGGCCATGCCGCCGGCAAGCGATTCCGCCGAGACGGTCGTAGCCGGCACGGTGAGGTGGTTCATCAGGCCGGGGAGATCGCAGAACCTGATGTCGAAGACCTCGACGTCGTTGTCCTTGATGTAAGCGACCAATTCTTCGGGGGTGGAGAACACTCACGCACTCCTTCGCGTCGGAAACTGCATCGAACGGGCGGGAGCGCAATTGCACACCCTGACGTCGGCCACGGTAGGGAAACGGTGTTGCCCCTCCATCTCCGGGTTGTTTCACGGGAGTTAACGGGGGGCCATCGGGGTGCCGCATACCCTGGTCGGCATGGCTTCCGCACATGAGCATCAGTATCCGGGCAGCCGGTTGGGTCTACCCGATTCGGGAACCGGATCCGCGGCGGGGATGGGCATTCGCGTGTCCGCGTTCGCTCTGGATTTGCTGGTGGCCTTCTTGATCGCATTGCTGTTCACCCGGCCGAACCTGCCGCAGAACTGGAGCCTTGTGGTCTGGGTGGTGATATCGGTCGTGGCGGTCGGCCTCTTCGGGTTCACACCGGGCCAATTCGTGTGCGGGATCAGGGTTGCACCGCTGGGTGGGCGGCTCTTGGTCGGCGTGTGGGCGCTGCCGCGCACGGCGCTGACCTTCCTGGTGGTGCCGGTGTTCCTGACCGACACCGACGGCCGTGGTCTGCACGACCGGGTTGCCAGAACGGTGGTGGTGAAGACCCGGTGAGTGGGGCGATCTAAAGCGGCGAACCCGGTCAGCGGCGACCGAGGCGCGTCAGCGCCGCCGGGCAGCCCGTTGCACGCTGCGGGTTTTCGCGCCGGCAGGCAACGGCCCCTTGGGCATTCCGGCCTGGCCGACCCGAGCGCTGAGCGCGGTGAGTCGGCCGTCCAGGTCGGAAACCTGCGCCGCGGTGATGTTCCGGGGGAGTTTCATCAGGGACTGGTTGAGCTTTTTGAGCGGCGTCTGTCCCGGTTCATTGCCGACGACGATGTCGTAGATCGGTGTTTCGCCGACGACCCGGGCGATCTTCTTCTTCTCCTGCGCCAGCAACGGTTTGATCCGGTGGGTGGCTCCCTCGCCGATCAGGATGATGCCCGGACGACCGACGACCCGATGCACGGCATCCAGATGGGAGGTCCCGGCGACCGCCGGCGTGATCCTCCATTTGCCTCGCAGTTGATTGTTCTGCAGTGACCAAGCCGCCGCGCCCGGTGTCCCATCCGCCTGCTTGTAGACGTTCGACTGGACTCGGCGCGCGAAAAAGATCATCGCGACCATGGCCCCGATGATCAGTCCGAAGATCAGTCCGGCCCACCACAGGCCAACGACCAACAATCCGAGTGCGGTGAAGACGGCTGCCGTCCCCAACATCCACAAGATCATGTACGGCAGCAGGCGCTTGTCTTCTTTGCGCTGCATCTGGAAGGCCTGCCAGATCTGGCCGCGACGTTCTTTCTTGCCCGCCTTGGCGGCGATCTTTGCCGCCTTCTTGTCCGGTTTGGACAGTGTGCTCGGGCTGGAACCGGTCTTGGCCATGTCATCGAGGATACGACGTGCGGCCAGGTCTTCCGAACGCTGCTGCGGCCGGGTGATGGCCAGAGAAACGCGTTACTCGTCGGCGGCGGACACAACGCGGCTTCTGGCGGCGACTGCCTGCCGATACAGCGAGCCGGCTCGGTACGACGAGCGCACCAGCGGGCCGGACATCACACCGACGAACCCCAGCTCCTGCGCCTCGCGCGCCAATTCGACGAACTCGTGGGGCTTCACCCACCGGTCGATGGGATGGTGACGCGGGGTGGGCCGGAGGTACTGCGTGATGGTGACCAGGTCGCAGCCGGCTTCGTGCATGTCGGCCAGCGCCTGTGAGATCTCCGCGCGGGTCTCGCCCATTCCCAGGATCAGGTTCGATTTCGTGACCATTCCGGCTACCCTGGCCTGCGAAATCACATCGAGCGACTTCAGATAGCTGAAGGCGGGCCGGATCTGTTTGAAGATGCGCGGCACTGTCTCCAGATTGTGCGCGAACACCTCCGGCGCGGCATCGAAGATCTCCTTCAGAAGCGCCGGTCGGCCAGAGAAATCTGGCGTCAGGATTTCGACGCCCGTGTTCGGCGCCAGTTCATGCACCTTGCGCACCGTCTCGGCATAGAGCCAGGCGCCTTCGTCGGGAAGATCATCCCTGGTGACCCCGGTGATCGTCGCGTAGCGCAGATCCATCGTGCTGATCGATTCGGCCACGCGGCGCGGTTCATCCCGGTCGAGGGGTCCGGGTTTGCCGGTATCGATGAGGCAGAAGTCGCAGCGGCGCGTGCATTGGTCACCGCCGATCAGAAAGGTCGCTTCCCGGTCCTCCCAACATTCATAGATGTTGGGGCAACCCGCCTCCTGACACACGGTGTGCAGTCCCTCGCGTTTGACCAGAGCCTGCAACGAGGTGAATTCCGGACCGGTGCGCAGCTTCGTCTTGATCCACTCAGGCTTGCGCTCGATGGGCACGGCGGCGTTCCGCGCCTCGATGCGGAGTAACTTGCGCCCTTCCGGGGCAATGGTCATCGAGTGCTGTCCCCGTGCTTGGGCTCGCCGTCCTTGGTTTCGCCGTCCTTGATGTTGCTATCCGCGGTGTTGCCGTCCGTGGTGTGACCCGTCCCGGCTGCTGCTGCTTTGGCGGCGTTCTCTATTGCGGAGGCTGCCTTCTTGGCCGCCCCCGCTCCGTCGGACTGCGCTTCGGCTGCGGATTCCTTGATGCCGGTCGCGGCCGCGGTGAGAGCGCCACCCGCGTGGATCGCCGCCGTCTTGGCCGATTCGGTCACCGATGAAGCGACCTTCTTCACTGCCTCGGTGGCTTCCTCGGCTGCTTGTTGCGTGTGGTCCTTGGCCGTCGCGACGCTGTCGGCGAGTGCAGCGCCATCGTGCGCGTCTGTCACCGGAGCAGCTGCAGCGGCGGAAGCTACCGTGCCGGTGTCGGAGGTTGCATCGTCCCTCGTGTTCGGGCGTGCGGTCGGCGCCGGGGTGTTGTCGGGGGCCGGATAGGTGGGTGCCCTGAACGCTCTGACGATTGCCACGACCGCCGCTGCGAGGGCGCTGAGCAGAACCAGCTTTCGGATCGGACGCTTCTTCGGCCTGGCGGCACTCTTGCCGACCACCAGGCTCCTCCGGTCGGCCTTTGCCTTCTTGGCAGACCGGACTGCCGTCCGATCGAGTTTGGTGGCAGCCGAAGACAGAGCGGCCTTCATTTTCGCCGCAGTTCCAGTAGTCGAGGCGGCCAGACTGCCGGCTGCCTCGCCCACTTCGGCCATTCCGACCGATGCCAGGGACTTGGCTTTGACCCGTCCCGAACGTGCAGCCTTTTCTGCTCGCCGAACCGTCTTCTCGGTCGCCTTCCGGGCCCTACCGGACAGCTGCTGAGCAGAATCCCCCAGGGATAGCGCTACTTTCTCCGCCACATCGCTTGCCTTGGTGGCGATTTCATGGGCTGCCTCGGTCGTCTTGACGGCGACCTTGCCGGCCACTTCCTGAGCCTGGTCCACCACCTTTTCGGCGACGTCGGCGGCCTTCGCCGCAAGATCGTTGATCGTGGTGTCGGCTGCGGCGGATTTGCTCATCCTGAGCTCCCTTGAAAGATGTCACTATGTGGTTTCGGACCTTGACCGGCTGTAGCGACCGCTTGGCGCGGATCACTCGGTGCTGATGCCATCCTGCCCGATCTTCACATAGCCGTGAGGACAGGGTCTGGCCGCAGGTCGAGTTGGCTGTCCGGCAGCAGAGCTCTCGGTGCTCCTTGGCACGGCAGCGTGCTGTCGTCCACATCAAGACGGCCGGTGAGCGCCTCTTCGAGCCGCCGCCGGACCGGCCCGAGTGCGTTGGCCACCGTCACCTGAACACCGAGCTCCGCAGACAATGACGTCACACCGGCATCCCGGATGCCACACGGGACGATCGAGTCGTAGGCGGTGAGATCCGGATTGCAGTTGAGAGCGAAGCCATGGGTGGTGATGCCCTTCGCGATGCGCACGCCGATTGCCGCGATCTTCCGCTCGGGCCGGTGATCGGCAGGCAGCCAGACGCCGCTGCGCCCGGCGATCCGCCCTGTTCCCGGCAGGCCCAGGTCCGCGCAAGTCGCCATCAAGGCCTGCTCCAGGAGGCGGACATATGCCGTGACGTCGATCGGATCGGACAGCTTCAGTACGGGATATCCGACGAGCTGACCTGGACCATGCCAGGTGATGCGACCGCCGCGATCCACGTCGACGACCGGAGTGCCATCGGCTGGACGATCGGTCGGCTCGGTGCGCCGCCCGGCCGTGTACACCGAAGGATGCGTGAGCAACAGAACCGTGTCCACTCCGCGACCCTGGGCGCGGTCGGCCGCCAAATCCTGCTGCCAGTCCCACGCTGCCTGGTACTCGACAGAGCCGGCTTCGACGAACTGCAGGGCAGCGGCCGCAGGCTCGCGACGGGAGCCGGTGGAATGGATGAACATGTTCGGAACGGTACGCGTGCGGTCCGACAGCCACGAGCAACCCGCGCTCCGTCGTGCTTCGTTCCAATGTGGATAACGCGCCCGGAGAGAACGGCCGTTGTCCTAGCGTCCTGGGCATGACGTTCGAGCTGGGTGACTTTCTTGCCGAAGAGCTGATCGGCGTCGGCGGATCTGCGCAGGTGTGGCGCGGCAGGAGGATCAGCACCGGCGCTCCGGTGGCACTCAAGGTGTTCGCGCCCGACGGACTCGCGGCCGCACGCAGGGAGGCCGCGCTGGCCGCTGCGGTGAACCATCCGCACGTTGTCACCGTTCTGGACGTGGTCGCCGACTCCGATCGTGTCGCACTCATCACCGAGCTTGCCGATGGCGGCAACCTGGCCGGGTTACTTGATCGTCGACGCATGCTGGGATCCGGTGAGACACTGACTGTCCTGTTGCCACTGGCAGCGGCTCTTGCCACCGCCCACGAGCGGCAGATCGTCCACGGTGATCTGTCCGCCGCGAATGTGATCTTCGACAAGGCTGGCCGACCGTTGCTGGCGGATCTGGGTGCCGGACGGGCCGCGGTAGAACTGTCGATACCCGTTGCCACCACGGCATGTGATGCGGCGCCCGAGCTCGCCAGGGGCGGATCGCCGACGGCAGCCTCCGACATGTTCTCTCTGGGATCACTTGCGCTGGCCTGCCTGACCGGTCGCCACGCCTGGCCTGCGGACGACCTGCGCGACGTGATGATCCAGGCCGCGGCGGGTCAGTGGCCCGACCTGGCCGATGATGTCGCGCCGGCCGCTCTGGTCGCGATCGTTCGAGCGCTGTTGCAGCATGACCCGGAGCGTCGGCCGGGAGCGGCATCGGTGGTGATGGACCTGCGCGGCGTCGGCCGTCCCGAGCCCATTTCGTTTCCCCGGCCGCTATCGCCTCGGGAGCCGACGGCACCTTCGGATTCCGGTGCCCTTCCCGACTCCGGCCTCGTCGCCGAGAGCGACCGCCCTGGGCGGCACGCAGGCGCCTTGATCATCCAGCAGTCGCCGGAGCCGCCGGAACGGGCACGGACCACGTCGGCCGATGTGTCCGGACCTGCACCGCGCTCAGACCAACTGCACGGGCAGCGGCCGAGCTCTGATGCCGGCGGCCCTCGATCCGCGAGAGGCCGCCCGGTCGGCGGCTGGGGGGAGTCCGAGGAAGGCGATACCGCCCGAAATCTGCGGTCGAGGGCGATCACCCGGGTCAGGCCGGACGGAACACACAGGGCGGTTGCAGCACCGGCCAGCCGTCGGAGTTCCGCCCGACTGGCGCGGACTTCGATCCTCGCCCTGTGCTGCGTCCTGCTCGTGGCTGCAGCGTGCGCCACCGGGTTGTGGTGGGCCGGGATGGACCGGACCGACCCAGTAGCGGCAGGTCCGGTCCTCGCCGCGAGCACCGCGACACCACCAACTGCGACAGCTGTCGGCCCGAGGCACAACGGCTCCGTCTCCCGACGTCGTTCCGATTCCGGCGGCCTCGGCGAGGAGCCGTTCTGCGCCGACCAGTCCGACCCTGACGCGAAGCCAGGTCAGTTCGGCGCGCGTTCTTCCGGAACCTGCACCCCGAGCCACCGCGGCGACCGCCACCTCGGTTCCCGCGACACCAGGTTCTGCGACGCCGCAATCCACCCTCGCGGACTGGACGGCCATCGTCCGTCAGCTGGACCGGGCGAGGGCGAAGGCGTTGGTGGCGCGTGATCCCTCGCTCCTGGCCGCCGTCTACACCGCAGACTCGGCGGCGAGATCCGCGGATGTCAGGGTGATCGCGACGTTGGTGTCCGGCGGCCTACGAGTGTCGGGCGCCCAGCATCTGGTTCTCGACGCGCACGCCGCGGGCGGAGCGTCCATCCTGGTGACGGTCCACGACTCGTTGCCGTCCTACTCGATCATGAACGGCGCCGGTTCCGTCGTCGGAACGACAGCGGCTCGCCCATCCGCGTCGCGCGTCCTGGTGCTGGAACGCACAGCGTCCGGTTATCGAATCAGCGCGGTGCGAAGTTCTTGACGCAGGCACTGGATGGCCTTTCGACCACCGAAGCGCAGGTCGACGTAGGAGTGAGCAAAGAATCGCTCGGCGTCTCGGCACGGCTTCCCGGCACTGTCGGTGGTCGGACCTACCTTGATCGACATGCGGTTGTTGCACACCTCGGACTGGCACATCGGCCGGACCTTCCACGGGCAGGACCTGTTGGCGGATCAGGAGTTCGTGCTGTCCGCTCTCGCCGACCTGGTGCGGGAACACCTGGTCGAGGCAGTGGTGATCGCGGGCGACATCTACGACAGGGCGGTTCCCTCGGCCGAGTCGGTACAGGTGGCGACCCGGGTCTTCCGGCAGTTGCGCGAAGCAGGTGCGGTTCTCATCGCATCTTCGGGCAATCATGATTCGGCGCCCCGGTTAGGGGCGTTCTCCGACTTCTTGGCGGTCGGTGGATTGCACCTGCGCACTTCGGTCGCCGCCGTTGCCGATCCGGTGATGCTCGCTGACGATGCCGGACCGGTCGCTGTCTACGCGGTGCCGTACCTGGAGCCTGAGGTGGCCAAAACCGCTTTGCGGGTGCCTGGTCGCCCAGGTCACCAGGCGGTGATGACCGCCGCGATGGATCGCGTGAGGGCCGATCTGGCCACTCGCCCGTCCGGCACCCGATCGGTGGTCGCGGCCCACGCCTTCGTGGTGGGTGGGGTCGCCGGAGGGTCTGAACGGTCGATCGCAGTCGGCGGTGTCGAGTCCGTCACTTCGGACGTCTTCGGCGGGATCGACTATGTCGCCCTCGGCCATCTGCACGGCGGCCAGTCGGTCACCGACCGAATTCGCTATTGCGGTTCACCGTTGCCGTACTCGTTCGGCGAAGCCGGGCAGTCCAAGGGGGCTTGGTTGATCGACTTGGACGAGGCCGGGGGAATCACCGACCGCTGGCTGCCGCTCCCGGTGGTACGCCCTCTTGCTGTCCTCGAGGGCACGTTGGCCGACCTCTTGATCGGGTTCCCCGATCACTCGGACCACTACCTCGCCCTCATCCTGACCGATCCTGTTCGTCCGCTGGAGCCGATGCGACGCTTGCGAGAGCGATATCC
>JAABUI010001787.1_pt1 | contig 12180 bp, 18 predicted proteins | sample 5559111 | NCBI WGS metagenome assembly JAABUI01 (sample SAMN10711870, study PRJNA513365) | rock metagenome | isolation source: Antarctica rocks | place: Antarctica: Victoria Land, Buttleship Promontory
GTTTTGCTCTCGTTCCAATTCCAATATGATGGGTTCAAGCCTTACTGCTAGGTCGTGATATGACTGCATGAAATCCACTTAGCTGGGTTAGCATCAAGGATTCTGGACGATTTACCTCTGCTCTCGGATATCGATGATGGTAGGGGTCTGCATCGTGCTTTGCCACTTCCTCGGGATATTCAAGTCGGATTCGTTTTTCCGACTTCTTCTCGCAAACCCCAGGATTTAATTGACTCATCTGAGACCTTTGACGCACTCTGTATCCCTTTTCGTAAAGGTATTGAGACGTTTCAACAGTCCGTCGACGGGTCGACGTCCACACGGTAAGCCGCTTGAGCGGAATATCTGGGCTGCCACGATCTGTCATAGCTTGCCTTTCCCGTTCTCTGTGACGAATGATAGTCTCGCCCATCTTCTTTGCATAGTCAACCCCTTGCTCAGACAAAGAGGCATCTGTCTTATAAGAATCCTCTTCCCTTGATGTTCCGGCCCTTGCAAAATACGTATGTCTTGATTTGATATGCAGATTCAAGAGATAAAACACTCTAAAGGGCACATGAATTAGCATTTCTCTAGAAAAAGAAGAAGACGATCATAGTATATTACGCACGCTATGGAAGGATCAGCGATTGCTGGTGCTGCTGGATTTCGCTCGGTTCCAGAAGAACAGCCACAAGCCAAATGAAGGAACCAAAAAAGAGCAGAGAGGGAGGTCTAGAAAACAACCAATATGCAGTATCTGTTTCGCTCTTTGCGAGATTTAAGCACATTGCAAGACTGCGACAATAATAAGGGTTGCTTCTTCTGATAGATAATCAAACATTTAGCACCGCACAACCGGAATTATCAGGACAAACTCTACGTTCAAGCGCAAGAAGTATGACGAGATGCTACGAATCAACGAGAGAAGACCTACATCCTGTGAGATAAATAGCCGAATGTACAATTGTTGACTGTTATTCGTTCTCCAGCATTGATCATTTTGATGTAATTGAGGTCTGGCTCCTCCATTGTCTCAAAATGGGGGATTTTCGCACTCATTCTTGCCAGGTAGTGTTTGACGGCCTCGTCCGAAGTCCAGCCGATGTAGTCGGGGGATGAGATTTTCACACTGCGGACATTCTCTTCTATGATCTTCTCGTCATCACAAACGCTCTCGATGAAAAGAGTCTCTACTTCATGCTTGGCAAACTCCCTTGCCAAAGATCTTCGGCCTGCGGCAATAACGTTGACGGCATCATAGATGGCTATTTGTCCATTCTCATGATTGAGGAAGTGTAGCATGTCATCTCGACATTTCTTGAGGATCTTTTGGCGGAGAAGCACAGTACTTGGAGAAGCGTTGATGAAAAAGTAATCGTCGGGAACATCTTTTCCATCCCCAACGTGCTCTCTTCTATAGTCTCCCAGATGGAAGACCCGCGTTTTCACCCCAAGCCATCGTAAGTATCTTGCCAACGCTACGGACAAGTGCGTTTTACCTCTAGCGGGAAGGCCAACAGTTGCTATGGCTATTCTGCCAGAGTGGAATAGTCGCCCAGATTCCGTCGAATAGAGCTGAGCTGGTGCTAATTCTCCTGTCCCGGGCATGTCATGAATAGCGTCTACAAAGGTGCTCGATTTTCGTCTTATACGAGAGGAATTAGCAGCCACATCGGCAGTCCTGTAACTATCAGCCGGGAGAGTCTATTGCACAATGGCAGTTCCCCTACATTAGTGTGTCCATGGCCAGCGAGTGCTGGGCTTGAATGCACGTACCGAGAAATTTGAGAAGGTTTCGTAGCAGTCGCTATCGATAAGGTAAAGGTGATGGACATAAAGAGATTAGTTTCTTGGCATAATTTTTGAGGCTCGACGCTCCTCGAAATTGAATCGCTAACTTACCTCGACTCAGAAGCTTCGACGCAACCAGCCAGCATCGACCGTCGGCCATTTCCCAAGTACGCTGGCTTTGAGCAAGATTTCCTTCCCTTCAAATCCCTGCTGGAGATTGCCGGTCTTCCTTAAGCGATTCCTTCCTTCTCTCCCCTAAACATGGGGGACGCGAAGACGTCAGGGTTTCTTCCCCCATACCTACGGAGCAATGCCGTTGTCAGAGCGATTCAGGATACATACTCGTCATTCTCGGAGCGAAGAGGAGCGCTGGGTCTGCCGAACCCAGGATCCACGGAGAATGTCGCACGCGAGGTTCAAAAAGATGTCCTTCTTAACAACTTCATGTTCACTGGACTACGAGCGGACCTGAATAGACCACTCAGTGTGTCGCCGCTGTTTCAATACACCCACGCTTTCGCAATGGGATCCCAAGGCTTTCCTCCGTATGGCTTCTCGGCAATCTACGGGACGCAAGGAGTATGTGAAGATTGTTGATTGGGTGCAGTCGACTATGCTAACACGAAATGCAGATATTCATGCAAGGCAACCTCGATAACGACGGCCAGCTGAGCGCTAGAGCGAATTACCGATGGAGTAGCTCCTTCGTATCGAAATGCAACGCACAAATAGCTCCGGGGCCCAACCAGGCTATGCTCCAACTCGACAACGAATATAATGGAAAAGACTTTAATGCGTCCGTCAAAGCTATCAACCCATCCATGTTAGATGGCGGCTTGACCGGTATCTTCATCGGTAGCTACTTTCAGTCTTTGACACCAAGCCTGGCCGTGGGGCTTGAGACCATGTGGCAACGACAGGCGTTGGATACAGGTCCTGAGACTACCATGTCTTATGTGGCAAAATACAAAGGCTCTGACTGGATTGCAAGTGCGCAAATGCTTCAGGCCCAGGGAGCAGTCAACACATCGTACTGGCGGAGGTTAACGGACAAGGTGGAGGCAGGCGTAGATCTTAGCCTGCAGTTTGCGCCTGGGATTGGGGGTGGAGGGTTGATGGGCAGTGGATCGAGGAAAGAAGGGACCACAACCGTGGGTGCTAAATACGATTTCCGGACTTCGACCTTCAGGGCGCAGCTCGACAGCTCGGGCAAATTGAGTTGCCTGTTAGAAAAGAGAGTGCTTCCCCCTGTGCAGATTACCTTTGCCGGTGAAATGGATCACTTCAAGGTACGTCCGCAGTATGGAAATACGGAGATCATCACGGTAGCTGCCAGAGGAGGCACTTTGGGAGGCATGCTAATTCGATTTGCACTGTAGCAATCAGCCAAGGTCGGGATGGCCGTTTCCATTGAAGTAGCCCCTGAGGAGGTCATGACCCAGGCTGGGCCCAACGCTGCTCCGCCATCGGTACCGTTCTAAAAGAAGTCCGATTGCGCATCTACAGCTCAGGATTGTCCACCTCGCCCTCCCCCTCGCCCGCCATCGACTGTCACTCCCCTCGCTCTTCGCCATCTTGTCTATGTATACACTTTGCCCCGGCAGCGGCTGGGTACACCGAGCCCTCCGCGTTATTTGAGCGTTGTGCCGTCTAATCATTGAATGGTGTACGGTTTCGAGGCCAGCCTGTGGCCTCTCTCGCACATAGGGTTGGGCAAGCGATTGGTGGTCTTGTTCAGCAGACGCTTACCTATCATGTACAAAACTTTCCATCGATCAGGCTTTCCGTGGTGCATAGGAGTTTCCTGATCATGGCGGGATTCATTTCTCGCCTGCCTCGAGCTGTTCGAGGCACCCCCGACGTAGGTCGATATCGAACGATGATGACTCATTCCCGCGGGTCGTAGAGATGTAGTCACTCTGCTTGTATACGATGAACGTGCGTAGGCCCGGTCTCTGAGGTGGGAAAGGATGATGGCATGAACAGGAGGAGAATGCAGCCTACCTTGTAGCGAGTTCCGAGGATCATGCAACGGTAAAGCAGGCATGGTCGGTGGTCCATTGAGGGGCGGATTGCGTGCTTGGTCGCCCTCGCTCCGCATGAGCAATTCCAAATGCCTCGATCAGCCCCATTCCACTCGAAGGATCGTACCGACTGCGGGTCATCAGTGCGCGTAGAGCAGAGTTGGAGTGATTCCGGGACGGGTGAAATAACAAGAATAACGTTGTGGTCGTGGTCGTGTGATGATGTTCGCTCAGGCACGGCTCATCAGATGCGGCCGCTGTGGGTCGGGAGGTTGGTGGATCCCGGTGCGGGACCAATGGGAAGGCCAGGGAGGGGGGGGGGGGTTGCCCATTCGTTCGAGTGGGTAACGGACGTTGCGATTGGAGAGGCAGGGGAGATTGTGCTGCTAGCTTTGCCTGGGCTGACGCACTCATGTCATGTGCTGGATATGTCCAATGTAACATCTCCACAATAATATCAATGATCACACAAGTAGTTCTAGTCGATATGTAGAATATGGATGGGACGCTGCGCTTGATGAGAGGAACTGATGGGATGGAGGGATTCTACCGCATGATGCATTCTGCCTGCGCTTCACGATGCAATTGGATCAAGGCTTCCTCTGTCTGACGGGAGACTGGAGAATGCAAGTTGAGTCGGCCGTCGGTCGTCATTCGTGGAGCAGATGCACGGCGTGGCGCCCGTCATGCACGATCGCAAATGGGCTCATATCTCTGGCGGAGAATACTTCGAATCCCCTTCGTCCTCACCTCTGGCCCGCCGTCGGACCCTTTTCACCTCCCACAATGGCAGCAGCAGGAGTCGTCACGGTGCCCGAGGAGGGAGGTTTGACGTCGCCACAAGCAGCCAGGCCCTGCCGAGATGACTGAATACGCTTTGCGGCCGAGTGATGAAGCGCGGGAATGATGCACGACATCCCAGAGAGGCCAGCAGTGGTTGGGTCCAAGCTTCTGAGGTACCTGTCTCGCCTGTTGTTCGGTTCCTCCACCAGACTGATTGGCCAATGCTTGATCGCCCTCCTGTAAGCTTAAAACGCTCATCCTCCACCAGGGGGGGGGAGGAGATGGAGCGATGCCATTCGGAGAGCTCGTCGAGGCCTCTTCTGATGCTGCCGCCACGGCTCCCTCTCTCCTGTCTCTCCTGTCTCTCCTATCTCTCCTGTCAGAGTCACTCGTGTGACCACGCAACGGGACCGTCATCATCCTGGCGTCTGGCGCATACAATCCCGCTGTTTCGCCGCCACGTAGCCCCCGTTGATGATGCTCAGGCAAAGCATCCGCTCTGAGGCAGCATTTGCTGTCATTCCTTCTGAGACCGTTGTGTGATTCTGGAGAGAGCGCTGTGCATGAGCAGGGGCATTCTGATCTCTCAGTCCCCTCGCCAGCACCACCAGCATCATCATCATCGATGAATCTGCGGTTCCTGCGCCTGGCCCCCGTCTGATTGATGGAACGAGGCCCACAATGGGGACACATGACCCGCTCTCCAACCTCTAATGACCTAGCGTAGCCGACCGAGAAACCCCCAAGCTTCCCCTCAAAAGCTTCGAGTTCTGTCATTCGTAGGCATTGCCATATTAATATGCCAGTAAAGCGTCCCGTTGCTCCCCCAGCTTCGCCTGACACGAAAGTCGAAACCCTCCATCTTTCTCCAATCTGCGGGGGGAAGCCACATACCTTTCCGGCCATACCCATCTTCAAGCCTTTCCTCATTCTTATGATTAGCAGCCCAGGGCCCGCCGTCGAGACTGCTAAGTTTCCCTGCCTCTGTGCTGTGGCTTGCCGCTCGTGCCCGCCTCTTCCCCCTCTTGTTCCCTTAGCACGGATGCTGTTGCCTCTGTAGACGTCGCTAAAAGGTACCCTGTGGGAAAATTGGGTTGAACCAATCTCTCGGGCGTTGATCAGGTCGCACACACCACCCGCGGCCACGGCTCAGCCTCTCAAGCTTCCTCAACATCAATTCCTACCTCCTCCCTTCTAGTTCTGACCCTGCACCACCCACCTCCTGTCACCGCTGGCGCCCTCGGTTGGATAGACACGGCGACGACATCCACGACAACGACAACAACATCATCGTCCATCTCTTATAGATCTGGTGGTGGCACACAGGGCTGGTTTGACACGGCGGCGGGAAGTCTATTCATTTTGTGTGTCAGGCGACTCTCCACAAGCTTCATTCAACTCCACTTCTCAACCACACTCCCTCACCACCCCTAGTTAACATTGTCTTCCTGTGATCCAGCGTCTTCACTCATTCCCTTGACGACACTCCGTGTCCGGCATTCGCACTCTGGGCCTCGTCTTCCTGAGCAATTGCGACTGGATAGCTTGCTGTCCAGCCACGACCGGCATCCTCCACCCTCTCCAAATTCTCCCACAGCCACGACCCAGGCTGGGACTTCCGGTTGACTCTCATCAGTGTCTGCTGGGATACCTGTAGGAGCCCAGTTTGGCTGAAATCCAGATAGCGGACCTCGAGACATCTAGTGCGATCTGGCTGCCAGGTGACGCGAAGGACCTCACCTCATTTCCTCATCCTTCCAGCTTCCACCCTCCACCCTCCACCTCTTCCTCATTTTCACCATCCGCGGTCTGCCCAACACGGACTCATCTACACACTTTCTGTTGCCTCCTCATCGACTCGATACGTCGAGTCCTCCATACTCTCGATAACCACTCAGGACACGGTCATTTTGCCCCTCCAAGATGTCTACGCAGAATCGTCCAGCAGGCTTCACGAGCCTGCGCATGGGAGGTACAAATCCACGATGCCCCCCACCTGCATGCAGTAGAAGCTGATGGTTTACAGAGGTCATTCGCGAGAAAGTACAGGATGGCCTGACCGGCGAAACGAAGGAGATGCAATATACGCAGTGCAAGATCGTGGGCAATGGCTCCTTTGGTGTTGTTTTTCAGACAAAGCTCGCCCCAAACGGAGAAGATGCTGCCATCAAGCGCGTTCTCCAAGACAAGCGCTTCAAGGTATGTTGTCATCTACATTCATAGATGAGTGATCGTATCCTGACAATAGCAGAACCGCGAATTGCAAATCATGCGCATCGTTCGTCATCCCAACATTGTGGAACTCAAAGCCTTCTATTACTCAAACGGAGAGCGTGTAAGCAAGCAGGAATTTTGTTGACTGGAAACTCGAATTTTCTTTTGATAGAGAAAGAAGCTGATAATTGAGTCAGAAAGAAGAGGTCTACTTGAATCTCGTGCTCGAATTTGTACCGGAGACTGTGTACCGTGCCTCACGCTTCTTCAATAAGATGAAGACGACAATGCCGATCCTCGAGATCAAGATATACATCTACCAGCTGTTCCGTTCCCTTGCGTACATCCACTCCCAAGGAATCTGCCATCGCGATATCAAGCCGCAAAATCTCTTGCTCGATCCAAATACTGGGGTTCTTAAGCTTTGTGATTTCGGGAGTGCCAAAATCTTGGTCGCGAACGAGCCCAATGTGTCGTACATCTGCTCTCGCTACTATCGCGCCCCGGAGCTCATCTTTGGTGCAACCAATTACACCACCAAGATTGGTAAGCTTAAACAATAACCACCGGCGGTGGCGCGATGAGATGCTAATCGACTGGTATTAGATGTCTGGTCCACTGGCTGTGTTATGGCAGAGCTCATGCTTGGTCAGCCTTTGTTCCCAGGAGAATCTGGCATCGATCAGCTTGTAGAGATCATCAAAGTACTTGGGACCCCAACTCGCGAGCAAATCCGTACTATGAACCCCAACTACATGGAGCACAAATTTCCCCAGATCAAGCCGCATCCGTTCCACAAAGTTAGTGATGGCTATTTCTGCAACGTACTCTGACCTCCTGAGTCGTGCTTGTTGTTTCTATAAACCAGAGACTGATTTCGGTCTAGGTGTTCCGCAAAGCTACTCAGGATGCTATCGACTTGATCTCTGCTCTCCTTGAGTATACCCCTACAAAGCGTCTTTCGGCCATCGAGGCAATGGTCCACCCATTCTTCGACGAGCTTCGTGCGCCGGATTGTCGATTCCCTGACTCTCGCCACGCAGCCGGTGCTACGAAGGAAATGCCGAGGCTTTTTGATTTCTCCCGTCATGGTAGGTTAGGTCCTTCGTGAGCGCTGAGGTCCTGACTAAAAGTGTATTAGAGCTGTCGATTGCTCCCGAGTTGAATGGACGTCTCGTGCCAGCTCACGCTCGCAAAGAGCTATTTTCACGCGGCATCGATCTCGACAATTTCGTTCCAATGTCGCATGATGAGATGATGGCTCACCTGGAGTGAACCGGCCAAACAGCTACGAATCATGCGTAACGAAGTCACGGTATCAGCGTGTCACCACTTACCTAGCGTGGCGTAGGCCAAATACTGTCGTTCCCCTAAATTTTCGCCAGATTGGTGACAGGAGGCTTTCACTGACAACCAGGGTGGACCAAAAGCATGGCATGGTATCATCAAAAGTGGCAGTGCCTCGGATTTCCAAGTCTCAACTCGCAGCCAAAAGCATGGATGTATGGTTGTCGGCATGCTCTTGCACATTGGCAGAAGATTTCATGTGGTGAATGGCCCGGTGGACAGAGGGTTGGCGGACGAAAAGATGAAGTCCGCTTTAAGGTGGTAAGATGGCGGACTTTTGAGATGAGATGCTCCTATACCTTAGATGACGCACTTACAATACTACTCCACGATTGCTAGCATCTTCCAGTCTTCCCGAAAAAAAATTGGAGAACAATCCTCTAATAGCTTGTTTTTTTCGTTCAATCTGGGGCTCACAGAAGGGGGGAGACTAGGTGTGTTCGAACGCGTCGAGTGAAGTCTGCGTTTTCACAGTGAGCCATGGATATAGGCCAATTTCGGTCACGCGTTTTTGATCGAGTGAAGTTTTCCTACATATCACGCGCCGCTTTAACCCACTTCGGTTCTACATGAGCAAAATTGGGATGCAGTGCAGAACTTCTTCAACATGATTAGACGACATGTTTGACAACAATTAACAACCAAGTCGCAGACCTCCTGTTCAATGTCCTTATTACCCAAGGCTGCTAGACCACAGGTAGGAAGTGCATTTCAAACCGCATTCAATGATCATTTCACTCAAAGCAGCCAATCGAAGCATTCAATGATACGGTGTGCGGCTATGGGATTACTAGAGGATGCAGCTTTGTTTTAAGTTTTTTTGTTCAGGCAGGTAATGTCATATTTCTACTTATTCATCCATTCGAATGCGTTAGCCATAGCAATCGAAACCCTTGAAATATTCACCAAGCATGACACATAATATGCGCTTCATGGCAGGGGGATTGAGCCATCTTGAAAACGACTGAATTGAACTGGGCAATTGGACATACCGGCACTCCAGGATACCTTACGGTTGAACAATGCTAGTCCCCTCCAGCATTCACTCAAATCAAGGACTACCCCAGGCTTCCCAAACATAATCATTGCAGATTTGAAGCAATTCCGGAGTACCTCGATGGACTTGCACTAGTCTCAGTCGAAAAGGAGTTTTACGCTAACACCTCGCTGTCCGACATACATTCAGCCCTATTATGCTCAAGCGGCACGGCTAAACTCGGTCGCGGTAAAGTGTCCATGTTGTCCATGTAAAGCAGGGTGCATTCGAGAAACATCTTCACCTCCAGGATCCCAGCAAAAGGCTTCGACATAACGCGCATATGCCAGATTACGATAGGCGAAATGGCGGGCCTCGAGGGGGGTACAACAATCGCAAAAGGCGTTACAGAGGTCAGACTTTATTCTCGTCAACGCGGTCTATGTCTAATATCTAGGCGTAGAGGACGATGATTATGATCGCCGACCGCAACGCAGACGATATGAGGAACCTCTACACCTGAAGATAAGGAAGCAATTGCTGGGTGTTGCCGAATCTGTAAGTTCCCCCGAGTAACGGGTAGAGCTCCCCGCTAAGCACGCCGAAGCCATTGAAGAAGACAGATGAAGAGATCAACAACATTGCGAAGCATATGGTAGACAGTTACGAAGATGAAGAGATACGAAACCAGGTCCTGACTCTAGCCGTCCAGCTGTCCGTATCCCCGAGCTTCCAAATGTGTATCCAAACTAAGTATTCCTAGAGTCATCGAGCAACCCTTCAAGATTCCCTTCATCGCTGCAATCATAATCGTTGTCAATCTTCAGAAGCCGGAAATCTCACAGGAAGTCCTAGCGAAAGCTGGCTCGGCGATACAAGAACATCTGGAAGCTGGCACATGGCGCGAAGTCAAGCTCATACTACGACTCCTAGCTTGCCTGCAGGGAATCCTCGAGGGCGATGGAGTCTTTCCAGTCTTGGAGGAGTTGTTCTCAAGAGCGGTAGACTTGCAGACTGCTTCCTCGGAAGATGTAAGATCATTGTTCGTGAGTAATTGACTTCGCTGACCACAACTTCTTCAGACTCTAGGTTTAGAGCTTGTCAAGATCATCCTTCTCACGATACCATATGTCATGGCTTCGTCTGCGACTGGCTTCGAGGAGCAGGCTGCGGCATTACTTGAGAAGACAGACATCATTGCCACCGCTCCCCATGCCCTTGAGGCACTCGTCAATCCATATCCGGGAAATGATGAAGGTGATGCTCAGGAAGCGCAAAGCATCATAAGCTTGTTACAGAAGCAATTACAAGGAGAAGCTACACAGGCTTGGAGATTGGCTTGCCTCCCTCGACCTTGGGATGTAAACAAGGAGGGAGTGAAGGAAGAGGATGGGAATAATGCGCCGACCGCAACGAAGCACACACTACCCCCGATCAATGTCCCATCTCCTGTGATGCCGGGTCCACGACCACAGCTTCCCGAGATATATTTCTCTGTCTACGCCGATCAGGAGATTGAAACTGTACCATCGACGTCGGACATTGCGTCTTCAATCCTTCGCGATTCTCTAGTCGATACGATCAACGTTCTCCACTTCAATCGTAACGCGACTGCTAAGTTCCTAATCGATTTGGACTGTTATTACTCACCAGACACATTCGTAAAGAGAGCGACACAGTTCGATAAACTACGGAGCATTGAGGAAGGTCGTTCGACTTGGAAGCCGGAGGATGTCGCAGTAGATGCAGTCTTCTCACAACTGCTCCAGCTTCCCGTTGCAGAGCACAAGTTGGTATACTATCATTCGGTCTTGACAGAAGCCTGCAAGGTCGCACCGGCAGCGATTGCACCTAGTCTGGGACGGGCAATCCGCTGGCTATACAAGAATGTAGATACCATGGATCTTGAATTGGTCTATCGATTTGAGGACTGGTTTTCTCACCATCTAAGCAACTTTGGCTTCACCTGGAAGTGGACTGAATGGTAAAGCCGGCCCAAAGGATGTCATTTTCAACTTGCTGATCTGTGAGTAGGGTGGAAGATGTGAAGCTGCCAGTGGTGCATCCCAAGAAAGCCTTCATACTTGGATCATTGGAGAAGGAGATTCGTCTGAGCTTCGCAGCGAGGATCCGAGGCACTCTCCCTGAACCTTACCAACCCTTGATTTCGGAGGCCAAGGAGAAGGACACGCCTGACTTCAAATACAACTCTGAGCGTAAGCATCTTAATTCTAGACCTAGTCTGCCTGAGCTCACCCTACCAGTAACTCCATACTCCGAGCCTGCCAAAGAAATCCTTCGCCTCCTCCGCGCGAAGGCCCCAGACACCGAGATTCAAGTTCCTCTGAATACTATCGAAGAAAGTGCAAGTTCCCTTGGCGTCGCCGATCCCTTGATCCCATCCACTGACGCCTTTGTAACGGCCATCTGCTACCTCGGCAGCAAATCTCTTTCCCATGTTCTTTCGCAAGTCGAGCGCTGCAAGGACCGGCTTCTGTCCATCGGCCCCCAAAGTGAGCCCGCACGGCGCCAGATCATTTCTTCCGTCCTGGAATACTGGCATGAAAAGCCTGGGGTGGGCGTCAACGTCGTAGACAAGCTGCTCAATTACACCATTTTGACGCCGAACAGCGTCGTGATGTGGGCGTTGAGTGACCGGCTGGGTAAAGGGGAGGGATTGGTGCTCAGTCATGTGTTCGAGTTGGTGAGCAACACCGTGGCCAAAGTCACCAACCGAGTTCGCCAAATCGTGGTTGCGCGCAACCAACCTGGCCTCCCTGCAGATCAGACCGGCATGTTGGAAGAGACGTTGACCAAGGAGAGAGAGCAAATGGGTAATCTCTTCGCGCTCGTCGAGGACGCTTTGGTCGGCGTGGCATCGGGCAGCGCAGATGATATGGCCGAGAGTGCGGACCAAGATGATAGTGGGGAGGCCATGTTGAGGGGTTGGGGCGGGAGGTGGTTACGGGTGTTCAGGCGCAAGATGGCGGTCGAGGAGGCCTGGATGGAGGAGAGGATGGAACAGGGTCAGAGGCAGCAGGCGCAGGCACAAGCACAAGCACA
>JAABUI010001788.1_pt1 | contig 12177 bp, 12 predicted proteins | sample 5559111 | NCBI WGS metagenome assembly JAABUI01 (sample SAMN10711870, study PRJNA513365) | rock metagenome | isolation source: Antarctica rocks | place: Antarctica: Victoria Land, Buttleship Promontory
GCCTCCGGGGACTGCGGTTTCGGGGACGGGAGCAGGTTGTCGATAGCGTGGTCGGAGTGGGGGACACGCCGCCTGGTTCGGTAGGGTGGCGGAGGAATCCATCCAGAGCGGCCGAGAGACCTGGCTCGTGACGCTGCAGCAACCGCGACTGCCGTCGTCGTGCTACCGCCAGGATCGATGGAGGACCACGTGAGCGTCACCGACGAGTACCTGGCCAACAACGAGGCCTACGCGGCCAGCTTCTCCGGGCCGCTGCCCCTGCCGCCGAGCAGGCACGTTGCCGTGGTGGCGTGCATGGACGCCCGCCTCGACGTGGCCAAGGCCCTGGGTATCGCCGAGGGCGAGGCCCACGTCATCCGCAATGCCGGCGGGGTGGTCACCGACGACGAGATCCGCTCCCTGGCCATTAGCCAGCACCTACTCGGCACCGAGGAGATCATCCTCGTTCACCACACCGACTGCGGGATGCTCACCTTCACCGACGAACAGTTCGCCGGGATCCTCACCGAGCAGGCGGGGTCGCGCCCAGAATGGGCAGCGCTGTCGTTTACCTCTCTGGCCGACGACGTACGCGAGCAGGCCCGCCGCATCACCGAGAGCCCCTACATTCCCAAGACCGCCGCCGTGCGCGGCTTCGTCTTCGACGTCGCCACCGGCCGCCTGGAGGAGGTCGACCTTGCGTGAGCAGCGGCGCCGGGCGCCTGCGGTGAACCGCAGCACCCGACGGCGTGAGTCGCTACGCCCCGCGACGGTGCCCACAGTGCCGGGACCGCACCGGTGGGGCCCCGACCCCGCGCACCTCGGCGGGGTCGCCGGCCCCGGTGCACGGCACTCGTGGGATGGAATGCCTGGCCGCCCGCAGCTGACGTCGCGTCGGCACATCGACCTGATGCGTGTCAGCAGCACGGCCTGTCTGCGCTGACCGCTCGCGCCAGCCCTCCCTGCTCGGCCTTCGTCGGGCGCCTCCCTGCCCGGCCCCGGTCGGGCACGCCCTCGGCCCACCTGGAGAACTCGTGTCCATCACCTCGAACGACGTCCATCTCGACCCTGTCAAGTTTGCCTACTGGGTGCCCAACGTCAGCGGTGGCCTCGTCACCAGCGACGTCGAGCAGCGCACCGACTGGGGCTACGCGTACAACAAGAAGCTCGCGCAGACCGCCGAGAACAACGGCTTCGAGTACGCGCTGAGCCAGGTCCGGTACATGGCGAGCTACGGCGCGGAGTACCAGCACGAGTCGACCAGCTTCTCGCTGGCGCTCCTGCTGGCCACCGAGCGGCTGAAGGTCATCGCTGCCGTGCATCCCGGGCTGTGGCACCCCGGGGTGCTGGCCAAGCTCGGCGCCACCGCCGACCACCTGTCGGGAGGGCGCTTCGCCGTCAACGTCGTCTCCGGGTGGTTCAAGGGCGAGTTCACCGCGCTCGGGGAGCACTGGCTCGACCACGACGAGCGTTACCGTCGCAGCGAGGAGTTCATCCGGGCGCTGCGGGGCATCTGGACCGAGGACGACTTCACCTTGGCGGGGGACTTCTACCGAATCCGCGACTTCTCCCTCAAGCCCAAGCCGGTCCAGGTACCAGGGCGGGCGCACCCGGAGATCTTCCAGGGCGGCAACTCCACGGCGGCCCGGGCGATGGCCGGGCGGGTGTCGGACTGGTACTTCAGCAACGGCAAGGACTACGAGGGGCTTACCGAGCAGGTGCACGACGTGCGCCGCGCCGCGGCCGAGCACGGTGGTCGCAACGTCCGCTTCGGCCTCAACGGGTTCATGATCGTGCGTGACACCGAGAAGGAGGCGCGGGAGACCCTGCGCGAGGTCGTCGCTAAGTCAAACAAGCCGGCCGTCGAGGGCTTCCGCGAGGCCGTGAGGTCGGCTGGGCAGTCGACCGGGGACAAGAAGGGCATGTGGGCCGACAGCTCCTACGAGGACCTGGTCCAGTACAACGACGGCTTCAGGACCGGCCTCATCGGCACGGCCGAACAGGTCGCCGAGCGCATCGTCGAGTACTCCAAGCGCGGGGCCGACCTGATGCTGCTGGGTTTCCTGCACTTCCAGGAGGAAGTGGAGCAGTTCGGCTCCGCCGTGCTGCCACTGGTCCGCGAGATGGAAGCACAGGCGCTCGAGAGCGGCGATCTGGCCACCGCCCATTGACAGTCCCCTGCCTCAACCCCACCGGCCACAGACGGCACCCACCACACCGGAGCCCATGACCCGGCCGGGCGCCCCGCATCGGGAGTGGTGCCCGGCCTTGGGTCGCTGCCGGCCCGGAGGCCTGTCGAGGCAGATGCGGCGGCACAAGGCCGTCGGCGCCTTCACCACCTCCAGCCTCACACGGCTGGAGGTGGTGGGCGCTCGGGGGCGCGCCGAGCCGGCAGGAGCGCGGAGTGACGGCGAGGCTGCAGCCTGCCGAGCCGCCCGTACGAGCCCTCAACCGAGGGGCACGGAGCGCAGTCGAGGCCAGCACGTAACCACCAACACGAGGTCGTCGTGGAACCGTCAGCGGCTCACACAGCTACTGCAGCTGTTCCCGGTGCACGGGGCATGCCCACGGCCGGTGCACCAGGCCCAGCACCTTCACGAACCCGGAGTCCATGTGGCGGTTGAGCTCGTCCAGCTGGAGGGGGACGCTCATGCCGACACGGGCGCCGGGCCGGCCTGCACCGAGACCTGCACGGGCGGGGCCACCCGGATCGTCTGCAGCACCACGCAGTAGCGCTCGGTGAGCTTGACCAGGGTGGCGACCGTGTTGGGGTCGGCGTCGGTCTCGAGCTCGAAGCGCATCCGGATGTCCTGGAAGCCGACCGGCGCCGTCTTGTCCACGCCCAGCGTGCCACGGAAGTCCAGGTCGCCCTCGGCCTTGACGGCGCCCGAGCGCACCGTCACGCCCATCGAGATGGCCACCGCGCGCAGGGTGACCCCGGCGCAGGCCACCAGCGCCTGCAGCAGCATGTCTCCGGAGCACGCAAAACTGCCGTCGCCACCGCTGGCCTCGTGCAGCCCGGCCTCGACCAGGGCACGCCCGGTCTGCACCGAGCAGCTCACCCCGTCCCCGTCCAGCGAGCCCTCGGCGTGCATGGTGACCACGGCTGAGGCCGCGTCGTCGCGGTACTGCTGCTTCAGCGGGTCCTGCGCGGCCTTGAGCGTCGTCTTGTCCATGCCCGGCAGCCTACGACCGGCCGCCGGGCAGCTGACCCGCCGCGCACCACCCGGGCGGTGTCGGCGCGGCCGCGCCGCGCGGGGGACCGCTCACCGCGCCGGACGGCGTGAGTCGATGACTCCCGTGTCGAAGCCGGCCAGGTGCAGGCCCCCGTGGAAGCGGGCGTGCTCGATCTTCACGCAGCGGTCCATCACCACGTCCATCCCCGCGCCCTCGGCGGCGTGCGCGACCTCGTCGCTCCACAGCCCCAGCTGCAGCCAGAAGGTCCTCGCCCCCACCGCGATGGCCTCCTGGAGCACCCCGGGCACGTCCTCGATCCTGCGGAACACCTCGACGAGGTCCGGCACCACCGGCAGGGTGGCCAGCGACGGGTACACCTGGTGGCCCAGCACCGTGGTGAGCATCGGGTTGACGAAGTACACCGTGTAGTCCGTGCTGGCGAGCAGGTAGGTGGCCACGAAGTAGCTCGCGCGGCTGGGCTTGTCCGACGCCCCGACGATGGCGATGCTCCGCGTCCGGCCCAGGATGCGCTGACGCTGCCCGGGCCCCGGACCGGTCCAGCCCCGGCCGGTGCTGCTCATGCGGGCTCCTGCACGGCCAGTCAGGGCCTGGTCCAGGTCCCACAGGATGTCCTCGACGTCCTCCAGGCCCACGCTGATCCGGACCAGGTCCTCCGGGACCCCGGCCGCCGCCAGCTGGGCGGTCGAGAGCTGCCGGTGGGTGGTGGAGCCCGGGTGGATCACCAGCGTTCGGACGTCGCCGATGTTGGCGAGGTGGCTGCACAGCTGGAGGGACTCGATGAACCGCCGGCCGGCGGCGCGGCCGCCCTCGACCCCGAAGCTGAACACCGCACCGGGCCCCTTGGGGGTGTAGCGCCGCGCCCGCTCGTGGTGCGGGTGGCTGGGCAGCCCCGCCCAGCTGACGTAGGCGATGCGGTCGTCGGCCTCCAGCCACTCCGCGACTACCTTGGTGTTGGCCATGTGCGCGTCCATCCGCTGGGGCAGCGTCTCCACGCCCTGCAGCAGCTGCCAGGCCGAGGGGGCGGCCAGGCTCGCGCCGATGTCCCGGAGCTGCTCGCTGCGCAGCTTGGTGAGGAAGCCGTACTCGCCGAAGTTGCCCCACCAGCTGATGCCGCCGTAGGAGTCGATCGGCTCGGTCATGGTCGGGAACTTCCCGCTGCCCCAGCCGAACGTCCCCGACTCCACCACCACCCCGCCCAGGGTGGTCCCGTGCCCCCCGAGGAACTTGGTCGCCGAGTGCACCACGATGTCGGCCCCGTGCTCGATGGGCCGGCACAGCCACGGGGTGACCGTGGTCGCGTCGACCACCAGGGGCACACCCGCGGCGTGGGCCACCTCGGCGAGCCCGGCGATGTCGGCCACCTCCCCGGAGGGGTTGCTCACCACCTCGGCGTAGACGAGCTTGGTCCGCTCGGTGACCGCGGCGGCGTAGTCAGCCGGATCGGTACCGGTGACGAAGGTGGTCTCCACCCCGAAGCGGCGCAGCGTCACATCCAGCTGGGTCACCGTGCCGCCGTAGAGACTCGCCGCGGAGACGATGTGGTCGCCCTGGCCGCACAGGGCGGCGAAGACGAGGAACTCCGCCGCGAGACCGCTGGCGGCCGCCACCGCGCCGATGCCCCCGTCGAGACTGGCCATCCGCTCCTCAAACGCCGCCACCGTGGGGTTGGCGATGCGGCTGTAGATCGTCCCGTACTTCTGCAGCGCGAACAGGTTGGCGGCGTCGTCGGTGTTCTCGAAGACGAAGGCGGTGCTCGCGTAGATCGGCACCGCACGGGCGCCGGTGGTGGGGTCCGGACGGGCTCCGGCGTGCAGCGCCCGCGTGCGCAACCCCCAACTGCGATCGGTCATCGGTGAATCATCCCCTCCCGGCGAGGGCCTCGCCCAGCTCGCTCAGCCACAGCGCCACCCCATCCGTTCCCTAGAGCTCCGTTCCCTAGGATCAGGCCGGTGACGACGCACGACGCCGACCGTATCCCCCCGCCCCCCGCGCTCGCGGCCACAGCCAACGTCGGGCCCGGTGAGTGGGAGCGCGCCGCCGCCGACGTCGAGGGCTTCTGGGCTGAGCAGGCCGCCCGGCTGCGGTGGGACACCCCATGGCAGCGGGTGCACGACGGCTCCGACGCCCCGTTCCACCGCTGGTTCACCGGGGGCACCCTCAACGTCGCCGTGAACTGCGTGGACCGCCACGTCGAGGGCGGGCTAGGCGAGAAGGCCGCGGTGCTGTGGGAGGGCGAGCCGGGCGACGCACGCCGCGTCACCTACGCCGAGCTGCAGCGTCTGGTCGCGCAGGCCGCGCATGCCCTGACCGAGCTGGGCATCGGCCGTGGTGACCGGGTGGTGGTCTACCTGCCCGTCCTCGTGGAGACGCTCGTGGTGATGCTGGCCTGCGCCCGGGTCGGGGCGGTGCACTCCTTGGTCTTCGGCGGGTTCTCCGCCGAGGCGTTGCGCTTGCGGGTCACCGACGCCGGCGCGAAGCTGCTGGTGACCTCCGACGGGCAGTTTCGCCGCGGCAAGGCGGTGCCGGTCAAAGCCAACGCCGACACCGCGGTGGCCGGGGTGGACCACGTTGAGCACGTGCTCGTCGTGCGCCGCACCGGCGACGACGTGGCCTGGACGCCGGGACGCGACGTGTGGTGGCACGAGCTCGTCGACCGCCAGCCCACCGAGCATGCGGCGGCGTCCTTCGACGCTGAGACCCCGTTGTTCCTCATCTACACCTCGGGCACCACCGGCAAGCCCAAGGGGCTGGTGCACACGATGGGTGGCTACCTCACCCAGGCCTCGTGGACGTCGTGGGCGTGCTTCGACCACCAGCCCGACGACGTCTACTGGTGCACCGCGGGCCTCGCGTGGGTCACCGCTCACACCTACGAGTGCTACGGCCCGCTCTCCAACGGCGTCACCCAGGTGCTCTACGAAGGCACTCCCGACACCCCCAGCCGTGGGCGGCACCTGGAGATCATCGCCAAGCACGGCGTCACCGTCTACTACACCGCACCGACCCTGGTGCGGACGATGATGACGTGGGGCGAGGAGGTGCTCCGAGCCCACGACCTGACCTCGCTGCGGCTGCTCGGCACCGTCGGCGAGGCCATCAACCCCGAGGCGTGGCGGTGGTTCCACCGCGAGATCGGCGGCGGGCGCTGCCCGATCGTCGACACCTGGTGGCAGTCCGAGACCGGGGCGGCGATGATCGCCCCACTGCCCGGGGCGACGACGCTCAAACCGGGTTCGGCCACCCGCGCACTACCGGGCATCTCCGTACGCGTGGTGCGCCCCGACGGCACCACCTGCAATCCCGACGAGAGCGGCCTGCTCGTGGTCGACCAGCCCTGGCCAGGCATGGCCCGGACCGTGTGGGGTGACCCCGACCGCTTCGCGCGCAGCTACTTCGCCGACTTCGCCGCGCAAGGCTGGTTCACCGCCGGTGACGGTGCCCGCGTCGACCCCGACGGGGACGTATGGCTTCAGGGCCGGGTCGACGACGTCATGAACGTCTCCGGACACCGGTTGTCCTCCATCGAGCTGGAGTCCGCGCTGGTCAGCCACCCCCGGGTAGCCGAGGCCGGGGTGGTCGGGGCACCCGACGACACCACCGGGCAGGCGATCGTCGCGTTCGTCGTCACCCGCGCAGATCCCGCCGCAGACACCGACAACACCAGCCTCGAGGCGGAACTACGCGCCCATGTAGGTCACGAGCTCGGCCCCGTCGCCCGACCCAGCCGGGTGATCATCGTCGACGAGCTACCCAAAACTCGCTCAGGCAAAATCGTCCGCCGGCTGCTACTCGACATCACCGCCGGCCGCGAACCCGGCGACACCACCTCCCTCGTCGACCCCGCCGGGCTCACCCGACTCAGCGCGACCTTCCGCCGCAACCTCTAGTGGCCCGCCGGTCGTTTCCGTGGATGCCGGTTGAGCGGCTGAACGAGCACCCACCGAAACGGCCGGACAGCCGCAGATCCTCAGCTCAGCGTCCTCGTCGCCGGGCGATACGCGGAGAAAGACAGAGAAGGACACACCGCCCGCAGCGACGCCACCCAACCGGGACACCGTGACCCCCCTACCTCGACCCCCAGCGCCCCGCACCACCCTGGTCTGACCGTGGGGTACTGCGTGCTCGGACACTTCGGGGGAGTGGTCGGCGAGGGCCGACGTGGCCTGCTCGAACCTTCATCTCGCTGTGCCACCAGCATCGTCGGGACCCGACAGGTTCGCGTGCCCCGCGGGCACGGGTGGTCTCGTGCTCAACACGCCGGGCCGGAGGACGGCCCACCGGCGTGCTGCGGCGTACGGTTATCCGAACATTAGTTCTAGAGAGTTGGAGTCAGGATGGCCACGATGTCGACGACCCCCACCCGCATGTCGGCCACAGCACCCGGCCGTAGCGGCGGCGTCGGGGGCGGACCAGCCCGCGGCGCTCAGTCGGGCAGTATTGCTGCGCAGGTGAAGGAGCAGCGGCGTAACTACGCCCGTGCGGTGCTGCGGTCCCTCGCGCGGGCCCATCACGGGCAGCCCGTGGCCCTGGTACAGCGCCAGCTACGAAGTGCCCTGGCCCCCCTTGGAGTGCGACTGTCCCCGGCAGCCCTGCGGGAGCTCGCCTCCGGCATCGCCGCTGGCACCCCCGTCGAGCTCCCCTAACCCCTACCCACGCCTGACCAGTCAGCACCCTGAACGCCCCCCGCGGCGCCGACTCAACAGCACCCTCCACTCGTGTAGCAAAAACCTTCGTTTCCGAACGACAGGAGGGTGCCCGACGACACACCCCTGCTGCTGTCAAAGAAGCCGTGTCCGAAACTGTGCGAGCGTCCACGCGCCGTCGAACCTTTCCGTGACACTCGCCCTATGAGTGGACACCTCTACGGTTACGCCCGGGTATCAACGGCCGGCCAGGACCCTGCGCTTCAACTCGACGCGCTCGAGCGCGCCGGCTGCGTGCGGATCTTCCTAGACAAAGCCTCCTCCGGCCGGTGGACCGCCCGGCCCCAGCTCGACGCCCTGTAGGAGGCGCTGCTCCCCGGGGATACACTCGCCGTCTGGAAGCTGGACCGACTGAGCCGGCGCACCGCGGCGCTCCTGCCCCTCATCGAGGACCTGACGCGCCGCGGGATTGGATTCCGGTCGCTGACCGAAGCGATTGACACCACAGCGCTGGCCGGGGCGGCTACTGCTGGCCATCGTCGGCGCGTTCGCCGAGCTCAAGCGGGACATGATCAGTGAGAGAACGAGGGCCGGTCTGGCGGCCGCGGTGGCCAAGGGTCAGCAGCTCGGCCGGCCGCCGGCTCTGTCCGCTGATCAGGTCGCGGCCGCCCGGCAGATGTATGACGCGGGCGGCCGCACCGTCGCGCAGCTCGCTCGACTGTTCGGAGTGAGCCGGCCAACCATCTACCGGGCACTAGACCCCAGTCCCGACCAGTGCCAGCTACCCGTCGGCGGCTGCGCTCTTGAAAAACTCGCGCATGGCGGCGATCAGCGCCGGCACCTGCTCGGTTAACTCCAGCTCATGATTGCCATACACGATCACGTGGTCGGTGAAGAGCCGCTTCCAATCGAAGATTGTTAAGGCATCCGGATCCGGATGTGGCTTCTGCCCGGCGTTGCCAGCGGCCCGCTCGTCAATGTGCTCGTACGCATCTCGGATGTCCTTGACCGCGCCGCGGGCCTGCGCCACTACCTGAGGGATCGGCACGGTGCAACCAATCTGGTGCTTCGCTTTACGCACTAAGTCGACCGCTCTACCCAACGAAATGACTGCCTGCTCAACGCATCCGATCAACTCAAACATATTCCGGCGGATAACGGGCCCGGCCAGTCCTTCCTGGTTGAGTCGGTTGGCGCGCTCCTGCACCTCGATGAGTAGCAGATTCGCGGTGTCAAGCCGTCGAGCTGCCGCCAGCAGGAAGCGGGTACGCGCCTCATCTTGATCCGTGCCGATGTTGAGCCAGGTCCACAGCACCGGCGCGAGCGGGACGTGACCTGAGGGGGTTGCCTCGGCCTCGGCGTCGATGTGGTCGAGTTCGGCGGCAATCGAGCCCTCCTCGAAGGTAATCTGACCGCCCGGGATGGCGTGTACCCGGCGACCGTCGTCAACCTCGTCATGGCGAAGCGTCCGGGCGTAGATGGTGGTGCCTTCCGTCCGCACCGCCACGACGCGCATGTGGAACAGGAAGCCATCGACCGAGCCGACCTCGGGGTTGGTGTTCAGGCCGGTATGCGAAATCGCTTGCATAATCTTTATTTCGTCGCCATCGAAAAGGGCAACTGGTGCCGGGTCGATATCGCACGGGTCTACCTGCCGCACCAAGACCTGCGACCCATCGCGCTCGTAAAGCATCACCCGTGCCGGCTTATCCTGGCCCGCGACCATGACCTCGCCGAGATAGAACGTTTGATCGGCCCCACTGCCTTCTGCTGGCGTGAGGCTGACTTTTATGACGTCCCCAGCCTGTTCGAAGGTCGGCTGCGGCAGCTCTGCGGGTATGGCCCCGTCTTCAGGCTCGGACGCTTCGTTCGACTCGATCATGAATGGATCCTTGCTCAACTCGTAGGTGAGGAAGTACCTCGAGCACGGGGAATCGATCACCCGCGGTCACCCAGTTGCAGGCGAGCTACGTTTAACACCGTCTCTCACTGTCTAGCGATGTCTGCCACCGTCTGCCGCTATCTTTGGTGACTGGTTCGAATGTGTGACACACTGTCGAGTGTGGCCATCCGGGTTACCTGCAGTGCTCGTAAAGCACCGCATCGGCGCTGCACACATTCTTGAGGCCATGACGGCGGCTGGAGTTCCCGAACTTCTGGACGACGACAAGCTCCTGTACGTAGGCGTCGACAGCCGTTGCGTCGAACTGGAGATCGTGGCCGTGCCGGACGACAAACGACCGGGCGGCCTGGCCGTCATCCACGCCATGCCCACGCATTACCGACGACAGGAGCAGCGATGAGCAAGAAGCTCGACCCGCGCGACTACGTGGTCACCCCCGGCACCGCGGCTAATCCCATCGATTTGAGCCGTGAGGAGTTCATCCTCCGCAGCGGGCAGCGGCTCACCGAGGACCTGGCCGAGCAGCTCGCCAACGATGCGCGCGCCGAGATCCGGCAGCGCAACCTGATCCCCGGACGTAAGTCCCTCTCCGGTGTAACCGGGCAGCACTCACCCACGATTCGGGTACGAGTGCCGGAAGATTTGCGGGTGCTGGCCGAACGACGCGCCGCCGATGAGGGCATCACCTTGTCCGTGCTGGCCCGTGACGCACTCGCGGCCTACCTCCGATAAACACAGCCGAGCGGGGCTGCCCCCGAGCAGCTCTGCGGCGCAGTTGTCCACCGCTGCCACCTTGAGCGCCGCACGGTCGGATCGAACGATCATCCGCCGGTCGTCCACGCGTTACAGGCGATGGGCGCGTGCGGATGGGCTGATCCATGGCTGCTATCAGGGCCCTGGGCCGTCGAGTCCGGGACAGGCCACATGACCACAGCCTGGCGCGGCCAAGTGGCCGAGTCAGACCGGGGCCCAAAACACGCGACGACCGCCGACGAGCTGGGTTCAGCTGTCGGCGTCGAATCGAGGGAGGTACGCCTCTAGTGCGTCGGTCACCAGTCGTTGTCGGGTGATTCCGGTCCGGGCCGATGCTGCGCCCAGCCGGTCGAAAGTCGCCTGCGGAATCCGCAGGCCCAGCGGGACACCGCGGCGGCTCGGAGCCGCAGCCTTTCGGGCCTCAGGGCCGCGCGGATCGCCGTAGGAGACGCCGCTATCCGGCGCGGCCGGCAGGCCCGCACCGACGACAGGCGCGTCTTCGGCGCGGACGCGCGGGGTACGGGTGCGTGGTGGCATCAGTGATCTCCCTCGGTTATGCCGGCGGCGGCGAGCACCCGGCCGGCGATCCGGTCGTATACGTCCGCGACCTCGCGGCCGTCTGCTCCCCAAGCCCGGACGGGGCAGCGGGCGCCCTCGGACTGGCGCACGACCGTGCGGCGCGGTACCGCACCCCAGAACTGGTCCCCGTACTCCTTGGCCAGCAGCTCCACCAGCTCGGCGGCCCTGGTCTCACGCGCGGGCGTGTTTGTCGACAGCACCCCGAGCACAGCGGGCGGCCGCTGAACCTGGGAGAGCGTGTCCAGCGTCCGGGGTAGGCCCTCCACACTGTTGTCCGCCGGCTCAGTTACCAACAGCACCCCATCGGCGGCGTGCATCGCAGTCAAAAACAGACCACCGAGGGTGGGCGCTACGTCAACGACGGCCAGGTCGAAATGGTCACCGGCACCCTCGAGGGCGACGGCCAGCCGCCCCGTTGCGCCCGGCCATACCTCATCCCCGCGGTTGGCCAGTGTCGACGCCGCCGGGACCACCCGCAGCGTGTCGGCCCAGTAGTCGCCGGGGGTCACGGCGATGCGCAGCGCCGTGCCGGGTGTGCGCGGTCCGTTGTGCCGGTCCTGCGCCGCGTACAAAGCATCTGAGATGGTCACGGGCGTCCGCTGACCGAAGGCGTTCGGCTCGGCCATCATCGGCTGGGAGTCGGTCAAGCTGGTCGCATTGGCTTGCGGGTCAAGGTCGACCAAGAGCACCCGCACGCCGCGGCGGGCGGCGGAGTCGGCGATGTTGGCGGCGCTGGTTGTCTTCCCGACGCCGCCCTTTTGGTTGGCCAGGGCCACCGTGTACACGCCACGCTCCGATCAATCACCGTCTAGCAATGTCTGCCACGGTACAGCCCCTGCAAGACAAAGCGCCTACGCCGGGCCGGTTCCCTTCGAGCACCGCGCTGGCTACCCCCCGCCGGAAGCCCGCCGTGGTGCTGCGCTTACACAAAGGGAACCTTTGCGATAAGACCACCCGCGGCCGTCTACTCGTCGCTCGTCCGACGTTCCGTTTGAGGATCCCCGATCGGGGCGAAACGATCATGCTCCGCGAGCCCCGGTGTGCTCGCTGATCGTGACCGGTGGACGTTCGTCTAACGGCAAATCGAATGATGGCTGGTGGCCCCTGCGGTGTGGGGGATGG
>JAABUI010001789.1_pt1 | contig 12177 bp, 20 predicted proteins | sample 5559111 | NCBI WGS metagenome assembly JAABUI01 (sample SAMN10711870, study PRJNA513365) | rock metagenome | isolation source: Antarctica rocks | place: Antarctica: Victoria Land, Buttleship Promontory
CCCAGCATCCCCCCTTTAACGACATCGATCTCAGGTGTCGCTTAGAGCGAAGCTGAAACCGGCCGGCTTATCAATCGGCAATGGATCAAGTCCACGTAAGGCAGTCCGGCTCACCTCCTCGGGGTCTCCATGCTCGTTCGTTGCGGGGGCTGAGGTTTGTCTCGCATCAGCGGGGAGAAGATGTCGATTTCTTCCGATCAATTTCCCAGCTGAAACTCGCAACTTGGCTATCGTTCATCCACTGCTTCTTCATATCTATTTGATTCAGCCATCGCGATGTCCGTCTCGTCAGGCACCACCCTCGTCTCCCCGAGCGTCAACATTTCCAATCACCATGCGCAAAACGGAATGCGCCGCAATTCATCCCACTCATCGCATCCATCACATGCCCATCATGCCAAGCGACGAGGTTCAGCCCATGTGCATCATAACAATGCAGGAACGAGTCGGCGCTTATCGGATGGCGAGTCTGGGAGAAGGGCGCTGACTTCGGGATTGGCGATGCACGCGCTTGACCAACCGAAGATTCGGCGGAAGAGTTCCAATGATGTAAGTGATTCGCGTGAAGCTGTACTGAGCGAATGTCGTTAGGGGCCATTACCGAAAGCGACTCGCTCCGACACTCACCTTCCTCGCCTTTCGCGGACAACGAGCGTAAATTCGATCGGGTCCGACGCTAGTCATGCGTCTGTCGGGAAGCGACCGACGAAAAGCCGCAAACGAAGTGGAGAAAGCGTTCAGATCCTTAGCGAGAGCGGCAATGAAGCGGAAACAGCGGGGTCGGGAGAAGAAGGCTGGGAGGATGGAGATGGCGATGTGACTGCTGCTAAAGGGAAGAGCAAAGCCGATGGCGCTAGGTTGAGGCGGACGGCCAGCGATGCACAAGCGGAGACGTCGAGGCCTAGCGGATCGGATCGACTCCAAGAAGACATCGCTACCGCTACCTCACCAGGAGCGCTACCAGCTGAATTCCACCATCCTCATCTACAGACGATGAAGACCAAGGGCTTCTCCGGGAGCGTGCAAACACCGGATCCGCAATTGGCGATGCAGACACACCTCAATGATGGCATGCCGCATTGGAACGATCCGACACATATCATGCCGGCGCACCAATTGAGACATCAGCAGTCCTCTCGGACTCTCGCCGCTCTGGCAAAGGCGAACGACGATGAACCTGGAGGTGCACGAGGGGAGGCGAAGACAAACGGACCGTCGGCACCACAAGGAACGAGATCCTCCGCGGGGAGTGGGCTTCCTATCACTCACGAGTCACCTTCCTTCCCCTTCCCCACAGTGAACGTCCTGTACTCCGCATCTTCTCCATTAGCTTCCACCGATCCAACAACCCTACGAGATCGCATATCGTCTGCGGATGGGATATCGAAGCCCCGAAGGCGTCTTGCCTCCGGCACCGAACCACCACGGATACCACATCGACGTTCGATTTCATCGCTTCGATCCGCGCATTTCTTGCGCGCTCCACCACATCCACTAAATTCTTCTACAGGCTATCGCAGTGAGATGCTCCCGACCGTCGGGACGTCTAGACCTGGTAGCGCCTTCACCGCACCTGAGAAGAAAGACCGAGTACCGAGCATGCACCATCCGCCGCTTGCGCCGCCGATAGTGTACCGCGAGAATGCAAGTGGTCAGGGCTGGGATGATCCCGAACGTCAGGAGAGCAGCGGGAGAGTCCAGATCAACAGCCATGATATGGGCCAAAGGAAGAGCTCCTCGTCCTCCGCCAGAAGTCTAAACGGCATCTTGACCGGCCCTATATACAACCGCCCTCAAGTCTCCCCGGCGGCTTCCTCAGCCTCCTCCCATGCGAGCATTGCGCCTCGGCCCCGACGGAGCGCTCTGGAAGCGGCGGCCAGCATGTCAAAATTACCGACCACACATGATCCCGCACTCTACTACCAATCCCTCGGTTTACCCTCGACTTCCGCCGAAACCGCACACCTAATCTCGCGATTCCTCCCGCAGAAGAAGATCGTTCGTCCATCGTGGGAGATCTCACCGGCCGAAGCTCGTGAGGGACATGTAGGGATCGGTCTGACCAACGGGGATTATCGCGAGGCACACGAATCGCTCGTCCGAAGTATGCGGGATTTGTCGCTCGGGACCACTGCGAGTCGGAGAAGTGCGAGCAAGAGCTATTCTTATCGAAATCTGCTGGGCTCGGGATCGAGCTCGGCTACGGATGTGGTCGCGCAAGGGGGAGTTGGGATGATATCGGGGATAAATGGGCCGAAGATGGTTTCGAGGGGTGCGTGGAGGGGGAGGACGCCGTTCGAGCTGAGTGTCGAGAGGTGTCTGGCGCAGAGGCCGAAGGGACCTGTGTCGGGCCTTCAGGCTTGAACGTAGTAATGTGATTAGCTTGATGCCTTCGTTCGAATACCTCCGCAGTTGAATCACGGACATGATGCCACTTGAGACACGGGACACGATGGGTTTGCTTCCGCTCGACCCGAGGATTTCTGGGTGCTTCCATTCAGCGCAATCTTCTGTTCACCTTGCTTTGTCGATCTCGGTTCAACATGGCTTTCTCGGACGAGACCAAGGACAGATTCAACGCCGCAATAGGGTACGTATCTCATTTCTCCCCTACTCACCAATATTATTGCCTGCATACTACTTTCCAGGAGGGACGAGACATGCTGATCATCGCGGTGACATAGAGTCGCAAAGGTCTGTCTCACTCATCCGATTGAGAGCCGGACCCAGCTGGCTATCGGTAGCATGACTGGCTGACAGCAGACATCGTTGATCACAGACAATCGTCACTGTCGGCTGGATCCCGATGATCATCTACATCGGATACCGTAACTCTTCCCCTCAACCATCTTTCATCAAGTGAGCTTTATGGACATCTATTCCTACGGTTGCGGAACGGCCGTCGTGAGGACTCTGTCGGAAGGCTCATTTGTCTCTGTAGATTGATCACTCCGCTGGCATAGACGGGTCGGGGGGAAGGAAGGGGACGGGGAAGGTAGGAGTCGAATGGAAAATGGGAGCCTTGCTCACTCGAAGATAATAGGGATCGTTGTACCATCACCTCTCATGCAGCATATTCTCCCATACCTAGTAGGAGCAAGCGCACCTCCCTACATCTCATCACGGGCGGGATTCGTAATCCTGCACGGGTTCCTGCTACACTCGCGGAATTACCGCTCGATCCTGTTCCTCCCCTTCTTCCCCCCTCCTTCCGTGCCGAATCTGTGCTGCTGAAGCCACACACAAATTCAGCCTCCCTTCAAGCAGTCTCCAGCTCGAGACCGCAGCCCTTGCGTATGACCCAGCGATGATGAGCCCCACCCGAGGATCTGCGTCTAGTGGAGACGTCCGGACTCGCCCAGCCTTCACAAGCTCGGGCGAGGATGGGGATGTTGGGAGGCCCGGCTGAGCTGGCGACGGGAGATGACGAAATTCATTTTCATGATATGCTATGCTGGTAACAAACTCAGGATTTGAGAAAGGCAGGGCTCGTTCCGAACGAGGACTTTAGGGTCACGAAGGACTTTAAGGTCACAGAAACGCTCTTTACTAGACTCCGCATATACTTCATCTTTGCTCAACCCATACAATACTTCACATCTCGCTCCTCACTTCTCCAACCGCTTAACCTGCTCAGTGCCCCAGAGGTAGACCATCTCAGCCTAGGCCTTGACGCTGCTGAGGCATCCCTCGCAGGTACAATTCCCCGGCGGGCAATGGCACGATGCGCCGCAGCTGCGAATACCCAGTGTTACTTTTATCCCTAAAGTTGATGTGCCGAGAAGACTCACGTGCAGGCCGGCTTGGAGGCTCGCTTCTGCTGGGCCGCCTGCGCAGCGTTGTGCCCCGGGTGAGGACAGTCTTCGCAGGTGCATTCGCCGGGGGCGCATTGGCAGTCATGCTTGGCTTGGCAGCTGTGCGAAGGCGATGATGGCGAGACAAGCGAGATCAAGATAAACAGCGGTGAGCAAGGCAAGATCGTGCATCATCAAGAACAGGCGAGATACTCACGCGCAAGTGTCATGGTCCTTGTCGTTCTGACACGAGCACCCGGCTGAACCGCCCGGCCTTGGGAGGGTAGCAGCTTGTTCGAAGCTACATATGCTTCATCAGCTGATAGCTCTCTCCTCCGACTGCATCTCAAGTTCGCTCACTCGGACATGGCTTGAATATATTTGTTCTCTGGACGTGTAAGAAAGCGGGATCGAGTGAGTGAACGAGGAAAATAGGGATTCGCTGACGCGATTATATTAGCCGAATACAAGTGGCAATCGCTGAAACACCGCGCCTCGTTGGTTTGAGCTGATTTTGCGGGAGAATGGAAGGTCATGGAAGATCTGGGGAGACGCACGAAGCGAGGTTGGCTACTAGCGAATGAGTCCCATACCAGAACAGCTGGAAATGTCTCTGTCTCGGCTACTTGCATCATGAACCGCCACAAGGCTACTTACATAATGGGTTGTCCACCTCTTCTTTGAATGTACCCCTGGGTATGTCTACGACCACATGACCTCGCTGGTCCCAATGGCTCTTATCCGGCTTCGACGTCAACATCACTCCCTCCACCCGCCCTACCTCCTTCACCTACCCCGTCCTGCTGACCTGGCCAGTCCAGAAAGTCAGGGATACCTGGTTGACCATATCCTCCATGACCTCGTGATTCAGGATGTCCAGCCGGAAAGAGGATATCGGATAGCGTTCTGGAAGAGGGTCGTGAGTGAGCTCGAGGAGGGAGTAAGGACGCTGCAAGCGGAAGATCAGGAACATATTGATGTGAGGAGCTACTGAGAGACGAGAAATGGGCTGATGAGAACTAGGACTATGAGGTCGATGAGCGAATCTACGAGGCTCTGGCCGAGCTGATGATCTCGAACCCCTCTGACGGGCCTTCCGACATGTAAGGCCGCAGTATCGAGGTTCGGGCTAATGACTTCAGGCCAAGGCATTCGTATCGGACATTCCTGTATGATCGACCTCCTTGGATGTCGGGGAGAGGAGAAGGGAGGGTGACGCTGCTCGAAGAGCAGGTCGCCATACAGGCTGGTACTACGGGGTTGCGGACATGGTACGAGCCGTCCCAGATCAGTATTCAGGCAGCTGACTATTGCTAGGACATCGAGGTATGTCCAATTCCTTCGACAGCAATCATATCTCTGAGGGGCCCGAAACAGCCTGCACCTCGCCCACCATGTCCTTCATCATCCGGAGATCCTATCGTTTCCTTCCACTAGAAGCAGCTCCGCGCTGGCTCCAATGATCGAACTTGGTGCCGGCACTGGCTTCTTCTCCATCCTCCTCTCTCAGCTCGGAGTGGACGTTGTCGCGACCGACCTCGGCGATAACGACAACGAGCAACTTCGCCAAGCCCCTTTGAACCGCTTGAACGGGAATGTCGCACTCAGTCAGTCCTCACAAGGAATCTTAGGTAGAGCTAAGGGTCAAAATCAGATGAGCTGGAGAACCCGCCAATGGTCATGCCGCTGAACTGGACGGATGCGCTGCGACCGCCGGCTGCACGACCGCCAGTATGGCAAGAGATCGCCAGCGGCCCGTCCAGGACCATCGTCGCCGCAGATGTCGTCCGTGTCGTGGGATAGTCTGGTAGACTAGGCTGATCACTGCCCAGATATACGATCCCGACCTCATCCCTGCCGTTGTCGCAACCATCGTCGTATTGCTGCGAGGATTCCAGAGCAGCCTTAGTCTCATCGCCGCGACCGTCCGCAATGAGGCAACTCTCGAGCACTTCGTTACGACCTGCAGTGAGTGATCGCTATACCAATGATGAGACCCGCAATTGAGTTGATCCTCCAGCCGAGCACGGCCTCTTTGTCAAAACCTTGGACCTAACACCCATGAATGCCGACCAGCCCACCTTCTGGGACTCAGCTCTGGACCGATGTTCAGAGGTCCGAATAATGCGCATAGTCCTGTCCGAGAACGGATGAGATGCGATTGGTGGACTCATGAAATGAATGCATCTCTCTACGAAGTCTCCACTTGCAACTGCGTCACATCAGCATCTTGGGAATTTGCTGTTAAGTTCAGAAGCTCACCAGATCCGAGTCACCAGCGTCCTGGATGCTCATCACTCCCACGCGGTAAAGCTTCCCTGCAGCGGTCCCGAGGTCGACGTTGGACCCGTCGTAATGGTGGACCGAGGTCTTCGAGCTATTGAGCGTTAGCACCGAAGCCTCGACGAGAGGTGGAGACGCTATTCACAGCATGGCGTAGTATTCGATCTCGGATTTGCGAAGGGGAGGGCAGTTTTTGGAGATGAGGATGAGTTTGGCTGTAAGGACAAAACATGTTATCAACATCGTACAAGACATCGTACAGACCCAGAATTGCAGGTCAATACGGAAGAAGACCCACCTCTGCCAGACCGGAGCTGCTTCAGAGCCTGCTTGTACCCGAGCGTATACTACCCCTCATCAGCGACCTTTTCTGGGCTACAAGATCGAAAGCTGACCTTGCCCGACTTGACGACGAGCTGGAGACGCGTATTTATAGACTCGGACGTCTTGGCCGACTTTGATTTCTTGACGGGTGCCATGGTGTCGGTGTGAGCGAGGGTGCTTGAGATCAATTGACGAGAGTGAGAATTTCGGAGGACGGGATTTTGGAAGAGGCCACGGGAAAACAGAACTGTGGCGTAATGTCGATTTGATTCCGGTCGCAAGATTATCGTTTGGCCACGACTTCCTCTACCCCTCGATAGATCCACCACGCCAGCCCATGGAGCTGCGCATCGAGGAAATCCTGAGCGTCTCCACCATCACCATCTGACCCGGACCGACATCACAGGTCGCCTTCTAATCTCAAAACACGCTCTTTCCCCACCCTCTCCTTCCCCTTCTTCAACATGAGCGCACTCGCCCTGGGCCTCGGTATCCTCGGAGCCGGTCTCGGCGGTCGAGTAGCCTATCAGATGTTCCGAGCGAGTCGAGGTGGAACCGAGCAGTTTCTGAGGGGAGGGTTCAAGGCGAAGATGGATAAATCGGAGGCGTTGCAGGTGTTGGGATTAAGGTGAGTAGCCCTTCAAAGCAATTTCCGTTGCGGCGGTTAGACTATCTGGAATGCTTTCGAGAGAGATTGCTGATCGACGTCATGTTTGGCCTTCAGAGAACCGATCACTTCCGTTCGATTGAAGGACGCACATCGGAAATTGATGCTCGCGAATCATCCGGATCGAGGAGGATCGCCGTACTTGGCGGGGAAGGTGAATGAAGCGAGAGTTTTACTTGAGTGAGTCATCATACTTCACACTCAATCTCACGCAGCCGCCTCGGGTCCCGATGCGCGGAACCTCAACGAATATGAACTGATAAAGTCTGTTTCCTTCCTGCTGTTCCTCCTTGGTGTTGCTCCACCTTGGTACGCCACCATCGCTTTTCCCTCGTAGGAAGGACGTCCGGAGATGAGGGCATAAGTTTCCGGGGGCTTGGCTATCTCAGAACGAAGGAGATATCTGTATCAAGCGGACGGCTGTATCATCATCACATCCCCATTCCTCGGCCCTCTTCACAGCATTACTCTTTTCAATCACTTGTATGCATTTTCCAGCGTTGTCCTTCCCGCGTGCCTCTCTGCTGAGGAAGGGGTCATCTCCTGGAGCTCGCGCTCGTCTTTGCGCAGAATCAGGGGTGAGCAGGCTTAACACGAACATAAAAGTCAAATGCCCTCCGCTACTTTGTCCAACCGTTTCCTGCGTTTCGATTTGTTCGTCCACCGCTATCTTCTTGATCGTCACCTCAATAATTCGGCCTTTTAGCATCGGCGGTCACACCGACATGCCAGTCGAAACCGATGACGAAGATGACCCCTTCCTCTCCCTCCCACCCCCCTCCACAATCCCGGTTCAATCCATGCTCACCAACTATCAAACAATAAACGTCCTCGCCCCTCTCGTCCGATGCTCGAAACTCCCCTTCCGGCACCTCTGTTCCCTCTACGAGACCCACGTGACGCACACACCCATGGTTCTCGCCGAGGAGTTTTCTCGCTCCCAGGCGGCCCGGATTAGCGATTTCACGACTAGTCGCGATGAACGGGGCGTTTTTTGGATGGAGCCGAGAGGGTCTAGCTCTTCTGGGTATTCCAATGGACATTCGGAGGATCGGGAGGGTGTTACGTTTCATAAGCCGGGCTCGACGAGTCGACTTCCACCGACTCCGGAACCCCCGACGAAGCATTCGGAACTGGTCCGAGGAGCTCTGATCGCGCAATTCGCCTCGCCGAACGCTACTTCCCTGGCAGACGCGGCGGAGCTGATTGCGCCGTACGTCGATGGAGTCGACCTGAACTGCGGATGTCCGCAGAGATGGGCGTATAATGAGGGTATCGGTTGTGCACTTCTGAGGAAACCGGAATTGGTGCGCGAGATGGTCCGGGCTGTCAAGGGAAGGTTGGGCTGGGATTGGCCTGTCAGCATTAAGATCCGGGTCGATCCGGACCTCAAGTAGGCTCGTCTCAAGGATTCGCTGGCTGGACTGACCAATGCAGATTGACGGATCGGCTAGTGAAGACTGCCTTACAGGCAAACGTATCCCACATAACGATCCATGGACGAACACGACATCAAGCATCTACCGAGCCGGTCTCGTTGCCGGGCATCAGGTTTGCTGTGGAAGCTGCGAGAGGCGAGGTACCCTGTGTAGGCAACGGCGACCTATGGGATCTAGAGGACGCAGCGAGGATGCGAGACGAGACGGGAGTGAGGGGAGTCATGGGGGCCAGAGGTTTACTCGCCAAGTCGGTCGATGGCTCACTCTGCTGGTCAAGCTGAATAATATAGTCCTGCGCTGTTTGCGGGGTACGAGACGACACCGAAGCACGCTGTCCAGCAGTTCGTCGATCTTTCGATTGATTATGGCTTCATCTTCCCTCTCTTGTGAGCAGCCTCCTGGATCGGCGTCCTTCGTCTGACCGATCCAGTCAACGTCATTTGTCCTACATGCTCGAATCGCATTTCTCGAAGCCAGAACAGACATACTTCAATTCTCTACCCAGCTCCGTATCAGCCATCAACTACCTCTCGACTCGCGGTCTCGACTTCTCAGCGGCGCGCAGCACACCCATGTGGGATGCGCGGCGTGGTCGGACTCTCTTCTAGCATCATTGCAGGCCAATACCCCCTTTCATATACCCGGCACAGATCATCACCCAGCATCTTCGATTCCGACCCATTTCTTCCGCATGCAGTTCAGATTTACAGCTCTGTGCATACAATGGGCGGAAGGCCACTACACGCTCCTCAGAGCCTCGATCTCTCGAGACTGTAAAGCAGACGGAGCAGACAAGTGGTCCCTACGCTGCATGTCTGGAGCCGAATAATTCCGTTAAGTTACCATTTCATCCGGGAAATCCTCGGAGCTCGGTAGACTTCGGATTTGGGGATCATCTGTGCTGGAATCCAACACCTCCTTCCAGAGGGTTTACATTGCTCACCTCTGTTGAAACTTGTCACCATGTCAGGCCTCGATGAGAGGCTGGCAGCCATGCTGGCGGACAGGAAGGGGAAAGGGCGATTCCGACAGTTGAGGGAGTATGATACCTCCTCCAGCTCTGATCTGATTGACTTTGTGAGTGTCCCTCACCGATCTAGGAGACACCGTATCTCTATTCGCATTGTGAAGTTTCATGACGCAAGCTGATGACTGTGTCGCAGTCCTCCAACGACTACCTGTCCCTCACCAACTCACCCAGACTCCGGCAGTCCTACCTCGACCGACTAACCACAACCCCCTCTATCCTAGGCTCAACAGGCTCCCGACTTTTAAGCGGCTCTCACCCCGCCCACACCCATCTCGAAACCCGCTTCTCGCGATTCTTCGAGGCCCCCGCAAGCCTCCTATTCAATTCAGGCTGGGACGGGAATGTCTCGTTTTTCTCGACCGTGCCCCAGAGCTCTGACTGGGTGATCTACGATGAGCTTGTGCACGCTAGTGTACATTCTGGACTTCGGGCATCACGAGTACCGCTGGAAAGGCGACTCTTGTTCTCGCATAACAGGTTGGGATCACTGAGGAAGGTGTTGAAACGGATCGAGAAGGATGGATCGGGACCGACAGTCTTCCTGGCGCTCGAATCGCTGTACTCGATGGACGGGGACTTCGCCCCGCTCAAGGAGATGCTGGATGTCTTGGATGAGCATGTACCGAGGGAGAGGCAGTGCGTCGTGCTGGACGAGGCGCACTCGACTGGGATCTACGGAGGTAGGGGGAGAGGAGTCGCTCATCTTCTTAGTGAAGCCGGTGCCGAAAGGGGAAGGGTAGGGGTGAGATTGATGACCTTTGGTAAAGCCGTAGGATGCTCGGGAGGTGCGTATCTCACTCATAGGCGAGAAGGCTATTGATTACGATGTTAGCTGTCCTGCTGTGCTCGCCCACGATCCGGACTTTCCTGATCAACTTCGCTCGACCGCTCATCTTCTCGACCGCCCTTCCGCACTCCTCGCTCATCGCGCTTGATTGCGCATGGGACCTCCTGCAGAGCGATGAAGGCGAAAAGGTGAGCTTACCTGAGTCCTCTGCCTGGACTGCAGTTGACCCAATTTTCGATAGCGCCGCACCAGCCTCTTCGCCCTCATTGCATACCTCCACTCCCTCCTCGCACCGCTCCTATCGCGTACCCCCTCGTACCTCCTCCACCTCCCACCCACCGCCACGATGACCACCCCTTCACCGATCCTAGGTCTCCTAACTCCCACCCCGCACGCGCTCTCCGCCTTCCTCCTCCAGACAGGCTTCATAATACGTCCCGTCGTCCCGCCCACTGTCCCACTTGGAGGAGAGAGGGTCCGGATCTGTTTGCGCGCGGGTATGGAGAGAGAGGTGCTGGATCGGCTGGTATCGGCGCTTGGGGAGTGGGTGGATGGGAAGATGCGAGGAGACGGTGAGGGTAGGACTCGAGAAAGGGGCGTGATGGCGGAGGGGAGGGTGGAAGGGAAGTTGTGAGACGGGATGCCGGATACCCCGCAATATGAGTAGACCCGCAATGTATATAACAGAGTCGACTGTGCAAATCCATCATGTTTCGCTGAGCGTTCCGGCATTGGTGCTCACGATATCCAGGCTTATGTCCAGACATGGCTCAGATTGATGCCAAGTCCCATACCAACGTTCATTTTGGTCGCTGATACGGACCGCAGAAGAATTCATGCATATACTAGAGCTTCGGCGATCTATATCCTCTTCTATCAGCCTCTCTATATGCCGATTGCCTGGTGTTAATTCTGGATCAACGAACCTCACGGGATCGACGAGAGGACTTCCTGTAGCGCCTTCTGAGCGACTCTGGGCTTTTCAGGCGCGGTAGCATCCTTCTCTGTCTCGCAATTTTCTGTCTCCCTCCCCTCCTCGCCCTCTACCTCGGATCGACCCTTGTGCTGAGCGGCACCACTGGACTGATCCCTCTTGACCACCATCCGGCTCCATGCCCTGACCACTCATCAGTACTGTTTAGTCCAGCGCCAAGCTCGACTCACCTCTCGTATTGGACAGCAGGAGCCACCGCGCAAGCGAGCTCTTGAGCAGCGCGCAAGGGGAAATCGATATCTCGAAGCACCTGCCGAGCGAGGAGGACGACGTCGGCTTGGTCATTCTCGATGATGTCATTGGCTTGGATCGGGTCGGTGATGATCCCGACCGTACCGACGAGGATATTCGAGACGCGCTTCTTGATGTGCTCGGCGAATGGGACCTCTGACCAGGAATCAGCGAGACTCTCGTTGTGAACTTTGAGGTGAAGTAGCACGTACGGTAGGACGGCTGGACATCGATCTTCTGACGGGTATCGTTACCGCCGGACGAGACATCGATGAGGTCGATACCGATATCCGCGAGTTTCTGGGTCAGGATCGTCGTTTGATCGATGCCCCTGCACACGAAGAGTTGGGCAAGCCTAAAGGAGAGAGCTAACCACTCACCACCACGCATACTCCTCCTTCTCGTTCGGATGCTGCTTCTCCGGCCCGAGAACATCGTCGAGCCAATCGCTCGCGCTGACACGGTAGAAGAGGGGTTTGTCCCATGCTTGTCGGACGATCTGGGAAACCTCGAGGGGGAGACGGATGCGGTTCTCGAGTGATCCGCCGTAGTGGTCGGTACGCTTGTTGGTGAGAGGGTCGGTGAATTCTACGGGACGATCAAATATGGTCCATTGAGCGAGTGAATA
>JAABUI010001791.1_pt1 | contig 12162 bp, 7 predicted proteins | sample 5559111 | NCBI WGS metagenome assembly JAABUI01 (sample SAMN10711870, study PRJNA513365) | rock metagenome | isolation source: Antarctica rocks | place: Antarctica: Victoria Land, Buttleship Promontory
CTGTGTGTAGACAAGTCGTGACAACGAACAGCTTGCCTTCATAGACACAGATGCATTGCCAACCAACGCACTTATGCCTCTTCTTTCTCTCTGCTTCCTCTTGGGGGCTCACAAATGCGTCCGATGCGCCTGGAGAGAAACTCGTGCGATCGCCTTCTCAATTTCATCCTTCCCCAAGTCCGGCCACCAATGGTTCTCTTCCACCATCTTGCTCTCAGGGATGGTGTTTTTCTTGACCAAGCCAATGAATTCCGGGCTAGGTGATTTGGACCGGGCTCGTTTCTGGACGCCACGATCGTCGGCGTCGCTGGCTCTCTTTGCCGGGACCCTTGGTTCTGGATCCCAGAAACTGCTGAGACGTGAGGAGCCGTACGCTTGGCTCTTGGGCTTGGGTTGTTCGTCAGGCCCCTTGGTTGCGGCCAATTGTGCGGCCTTCGAGCCTGGATACGACTGCACGATACTCTGCTTGCGAGCTGCGATAAAGGCCCGCCTCGTGTCCTCCACCGCTATACTCTCCCTAGCCGTACGCAAGAAGGACGGCATGCTCTCGGTACCTCCCATCTTCAGCCGCGACAACTCTACTCCCACTTCGCGGGCTTCTTCTCTCTGCTGGTTAGCGAAAGGCCCTTGGTACTTATACCCCTGCGTTACACCGAACTCAGAATGATACACAAGTTGCTTCGAGTCGGTGAGAAGCTTGGCTTCCTCTCGACCTTCAGTGCCAGGGTCGTCATCATCTGGATTGAGAGCCAAGCCACTACCGCTTGAGTCTCTCACAAAATTGATTGGCACTTCTGGGCTCACATCGTCAGAGGCACGGTGAATTGGCTGTGGTCCGCAGGGAGCTGACGAGAGGATATGAACGCCCCCGTCGGCGTCCCCAACGACCAGATTCGTGCCGTCGGGTGAGAAAGCTCCACTCTGAATTCCAGCGCCAAATCGTGCGACGTTACGTACAAGCACATCTGCGGGATTTCGACGGATGTCCCAGGCCTTTACCATCCCATCCGAGGAACCCGTGTAGAAAAGCGAGCCATACAAACCCCACAGGCTCATCATGACCCCGGTGTCTACTTCTTCTCGTCGGCCACGAGTGTGATCCCAATCGGAAAGGGGATTTCCATGCTTTAGGCGATGAACTGGAATATCAGGCTTGCGCCAGTCCCATACGAAGGAAGTTCCGTCAGTACAGCCAGCGGTAACAATGTTTATGTTCGTTGGATGAAACGTTATGTCTTGCATGTCTGCCGCGGAGCATTCGAACTCTTCCGAGTACGACTTTGGCTTTCTAAGGTCCCAGGTTCGGACAACTGTCTTGGTCGTGCGTTTGTTTGAAAGCAAGTTACCGCCAGGAGCACCACCAGTAGCAAAGAAATTGTGGACAGGATGCCATGCCGCAGCGAGAACGCCCTGAGAAGAAGGCATTACTTTGATGAAATTGAAAGCGTTTGCGTCCCACAAGCAGAGCTGACCCTCTCTAGGAATTTCCCCGTCTCCGTACTCCGATTGGCGGAAACCAGCCAGCAATAAGTGGCTGGTAAAAGAGTTGGAACCCCAACGAATGCATTCAGGGTAGATTTGAAATTGCCGTCTCTGTTGGGCTCGGGAAGCTGAGAAGGCTACATGTACAGGTTTCGAGTGGTCCGAGTTCTCTGAGTAGTAAATGCGGATTGAGTCGTCAATCACGTCCGAGGCAGTAGCAAATAAGCCCTGCTCAATCGCTGAGGCCTCGACACTGGTGACGTTTGCATTGTGACGAAGGGTCTTGAGGCATTTTTTCTCTGTGGCTGTAACGTCCCAGACCTTTACAGTATGATCGTGACTCGCACTATACATCCGATCTGCTGACGGAGAGAATGCAATCGAAGACACAGTCGTGTAGACCATTGGATCACAGGCATCGTAGACAGCTCGCCTAGCATTGTACGTATCTCCGAGAGTCTCTGGCTTGGGTCTGTCCACGCGGTGGTCTGGGAGCTCATTAAGAGTATTGCAAGTGATGTCGCCGAGGAGCAAGTTGCAAGGACGATTGTATTGAACGTCTTCAGGATTAGTATGCGCAGCCGCGCCCACAGCATAAGTTGTTGAGTCTGGACTCCACGCAGCTGCCACAATATCACCAGAAGCTCCCTTCCAGGACCTCCAAGCTTCAATTTTCTCAGCGATCCGAAGCCGGAGTTCGCTGTGTGTCTCCACGTGGCGACCCCTGGAGTCCCATCCGAGCTCTCGAGCCCGCAGTAAGGAGGCGGTGTGATGCAAAGGCCTATTGCTCGGATCTTTCTCTTCCGTTTCAATTCTTATGATAGTCGATTTTTTAGCGTTTGAGAGCTGTTGCTCGCGTTGATTAGCTGCTGGACCGGCATACTTTACTAGGTTTGATTGATTGACAAGCTTCTCCTGGTCAGAAGGATCAACGCGGTACCGATGTCCCTTGTTTGCAGGAGGGCGATCTTCAGAATTATCCGCGGCCATGCTTGCAGCGAGGAGCTCCAGATCCGGATCATTTGCTGTAGCTAGCTTTCTTGGCTCAGGCACCTGGTCGGCTACCTGTGGGCTCTTTGCAGGTTTTGCTAAAGGGGGTCGGCTTGAGCGTTTGTCACTCCGCTTGCTAGGTGCGTCATTCCCTCGAGCCATGATCAAGGTAGGGATGGGTGGCTCAGACTCGCTCGGAGGAGTATGGTTTGAATGTGTGGTGATCTTGTTGTGCGAGCCGCGAGGACGGCCGCCGCGTTTCGGTCTAATTTCCAGATCAACAACCTCATTCACTGATTCTGATAATCCGCCAAAATTTCTTGACTCCCTCAGCTTATTAGTGATGTCCTGGAAAGCTTTACTTTGTGCAGGCGACGCAATACCAGACGCGACTGCTTCAAATAAAGCCTTGACTTCTGGGTCAGTGGTAACACGATTAATTAGCATCTGGCTAACTTCATCTTCAGACGCTTTCTGAGTGCTCTCCAAACCCGGCGGACCGGTCCTGCTGGCCGTTATTGACTCTGACACCGAAGAACGGCGTGCACCCGATAATTCAAATCTATATTCGCTGCTTTTAGGGGGCTTTGCTGTTTTCTCTGGTGTGTAGAACTTGTTTCCGCGTCTGCGACGCTGGGCAGGGTAGCGACCTCGATCAAAATCTGGCGCAAAAGACGACATTGTACTTGAATCAAGATCGAGCTGAGGTGCAGGTGCAATGGATATCTCTTGAAGAGAAACGGATTTCTCATCTACAGGATCATTGAGGGAGTCGCAAATCACTCGATCAGCACTCAACATTGAAGCTTCCCGGTATGACTGAGGAGGGCTCGACATTTCTACCTGGTCTTTTCGGGACGGAGCTTGAGTGTGAACAGAGCTGGAATTTTGGAAGACCTCGATGTCTGAAGGAAGAGCCTCATCTTCCAACTTCTTAAGATATTCGCTCAGATTGGTTATCTTCGCCGGATGGGCTGTGGATTGTGTTTCCTGAACACTAGAGGACGCCTGTGCACTGTTCGTCTGATTTCCTGATATTGTATATTTCATATTATTTTTACGTTCGATGTCCGATTGCTGATACTGGTTCCCTGCAGAATTGGAGTCGTCCGCATGCATTTTACAAGAAACGACCACCTTCTCATGATAGATTTTCTTAGCAAATTTCTTCATCTCTTTCTTCTGACTCTCAGTAGGTTCCAATAGATCTTGAGGCGGGAGCTTTTTCAATTTTTGGTCCACAACTTCGGTGGCTACAATTTTGCCAATTGAAATTAGCTCATCCTCTGGAAGCTGTTCCTTGTGAAGCTTTTTTGCTTTCTTGATAGCTGGGAAAACCACGTCTGCGAATATCTTAGAAAGAGCAGGCATGTTGGTGGGAGCGCGGGCGGGCTGAGCCCGAGCTTCAGAAAGTGCTGTAGCTTGGTGGGCTGTCGTAGCGCCTTCAATCACGCTTTTATCCGCGCTCTCATGACGGCTTGATACCTTGGTTGAATGAGCTTCAGAGGGTGCCAAAGTTGTTGCCAGTGTATTTACCGCTGATACGGGAGTGGAAAATGGTTGATTTTCTTTGGAAGCGTGTATTCTCTCGTCTCCTTCAGTCATTTCTGATTCTTTCGCTAAGAGCGGTAGTTCGTTCCGAGAGGATTTGGTCTCCGTATAGTCCAACAAGTTTACTGAGCCGAGTGATCGTATTTGTTTCTCTGCTTGAATAGAGACAAGGCCAGACTCTGGGGAAGCATTACGACCTCTTCGTGTATCTCGAGAAGTCATTCCCGCTTCTTTGGAGGCCGACTCTGTTGAAATATCATCATCCCTATCATCATGTCCGTCTAATTGAGCTATTCGACGGGTTGGACTACTCCTGTGGTCTCGATCGTGATTCTCACTCTTCGCGGAATTGTGGTGTGGATGTGACTTGGGCGTCCATTGATCTAGCTTTGGTCGCCCTGGCTTTCTCGGTGTATTCAGCTTTGCTTCCTGCTGCGCCTCGAGTGGATTGAGCATGTCATATGTCTGGGCAATTACACGCCCCGCGGATTGAGCTGCTGCCCGTGGTGAACGTGTATTGGAAGGACTCATCTTCTGACAGTCCGTCGATGGTACTGGCGTCAAGGGCCGATTGTTTGTTGCAAGCTGGGGCCTGATCCATGAGTGCGGCCGTTCAGCAAGAGGAAGAGATTCTCGTTGCCCAGATACACCCGATCTAGGCCCAGTGCTTGCGGATAAAAGTCCGGTATCAGCAGATGGCAAATCTGATGGTAGTACGATCTCTGCCTCTGACACTTTACTATAGCCATTTGTTGCTGGCCTGACATTCTTTCCAGAAGGAACAATCTTTCCGGTACCACCGACTGTATTGACGAAGTGATATCTATTCGAGGCAGACGCCAACGACTCGAGTTGATTGGTCAGACGAGCTGCAGCAGCTTGAGCTTTCGAGGCTGCTGTGCTCAAGGTCTCAAGTTGATCGCTGTCATTCTCGTCTTCGGTAAGGTCAATGATGTTATTAAAGAGAGCTGCATGTGCCTGTGTCATTGTGCAGTCGTTACAGGATCATACGTCTGCTGTCACGCTGGAGCCGGGCTCCCAAAGATCATTCCGAGTCGGAGAAACCATTGCCAACAACCGCTGGAGGCCGCATGCATAGCAGAGAATCGAGTGATCGTGGGGACGCGGAGCGCGTTGTCAAGTTTTGTGATCCCGGGGTTTCTCCAGTGGGTTAGATTTCGAGAGAAGAAGGGAAGGTAAGGCGAGCGGTACCTCGAGCCTCGGTACAACTTAATCACCTAATTGGATGCACTATATCAACCTTTGAGGAACACAAATTACTTGTCTTTCGCAGTAGTCCCTGACAGAATCTTCTCATAAAGCGAACGGAAGATGAGTGAACTGATGGTGTAAATCATTGGTGGGTCTATCTTTGTCAAAATTGGGCTTTTCTCATTCCTTGTACAGTCACTAAATGTACATCATAATGCCATTTCTGTTCCAATCTATCATTACATTATTGACTTCTGTGGGGCTTTCAACCCTACAAAGACAAGCGCGCATACTCCAAGCATACCAGCACCACCCACGCTGTAGGCTACATCGCGGCCTGCCCACCAATAGAGTGTACAGAAGAGTAAGGGACCACACGATCGCCCGACTTGACCTACATAAAAGCTTCATCAGCACATTGTCAAAAAGTGGAACGTCGTACACTTACCCCAGCTTCTGTGGGTACCCAATTTCCCTCCTCTCTCGCTGTCACCTGCTTCAAAGCTACTCAGACTGTTTAAGCCAGTAACGACTGTACCAGTAGTGACAGCCAAAAGCGTGGCTGCCGTCCACAGACCAGTCTCGGTAGTCAGTCTTCCTAAAAGAAAAAAGCTTGCGGCACACGCCACTACGCCGAGTTGGACCACCCGAAGCGGATGGAGCCGTCTGGTCACAGAACCTTGCAGTATCGATGCGATTAAGCCCATAAAGCCAAGGAGCTTCCCGGATTGGGAGGATGTGTAGGCGAACAAATCATAAGTCATAAATGGTAGAGAAAATTCCATGCCACTGAAAAACAGAATAAATATGAAGTGGGTGAAATTGAGGAGCAGATGGGAATTGGTACGTTGATGTACTTGTTGCTGCTGGGTACCGGGTTTCGACGCGGTGTCATTCCTTCCAGGCGACGTACGAGATGACGGCAGAGTCTCTGGTAAGTAGAAATAAAGATATCCAGTCTCAAGGACGATCAGGAATAGAGAGAAACCCGCAGCCGTTGCGAATGGATTAGAGACCAGGGTCTCGACGTTTGCCAAGGCTGCTCCCAGCGCAGGTCCAAAGGTGAAAGCGATGGAGAAGCACACACCTACAAGAGCCATAGTAGCGCCGCGCTGCTTGTCGTCACTGATGTCTGCTGCCATAGCGGTTGCCAATTGTACATTCCCCTCGCTCAGGCCTCCTACCACCCTGCTTGCCAAGAATGTCCGGAAGTCTGTTGCCGCTACCCACAACGCAACTGATGCTATATTCCCTGCCATTGACCAGAGAAGAGCGGTCCTTCGTCCATATCTGTCGGAGAGAGTACCGATGATAGGGGAGGCGATCGCCTGGAGGAATGAGAACAGGGAGCCGAGCGCGCCCCCTAGAAGAACAATGTCATATCGATCACTGATAGGCCGAGAAAAGGATGTCTTGTAGGCATTGAGGCCGTAGAGAACGCGATTGAGGAGAGAGGAAGAGTCTTGGGAGGATTCAAGGTTGCGGTAGAACTCGAGGAGCTTAGGAAAGAGCGGTAGGATAAAGGTGAAAGAGATCTGTGGCGGCTTAGCGCCGAGCAACAGAATGGTAGAACAGGAGACCTACCAAGTCCAAGAGCAAAGAAACGAAGATGACTCGCAGGATCTGCTTCCTGTTGGCTGGAGACACGGGTATTGCTGACATCTTGAAGAGACAGAAAGGCGTCCAGAGCTGTACAGTGACTCTACCGATTCATCAACGAAGAATGTCATGGTTCAGAACGCAGGTTGACCATAGCGTATATCATCAGATCAGTGCAGAGGGCCTCATGTAGACACTTGTCTTCAGGAGTCTTTGGCCGCTATCCCATTACACCACGACTGGTGACCGAGGTTGACCGTCCAGAGTCGATTGTAGAGGCTCAGAGGTAATCATGAGCGCGAAACGGGTAAAGTAAGGTGAGCGTCCCGGGGCTAGAGTGGCCGTATGGGGACCCTTACCGCTCTAGCTTTGGGGGCCAAATTAAGGTACCTTCAGCACTTCCCTAAGGTACGATTTGGACTACATCGCACGAACAATTTGGCGCTCAAAACTGGTAGGTTTTGTAATTTTAAGAGAAACCGTAAGTAAATTTAAATTGGTCCCGTTCTTTCCAGAGGTCGTTTTCCTTTTTCTGAGGAAAATCCTACGTTCTCCTTTTCCTGAGCTATTGATCGCTTATCCTGATGTCATCCGGTGGTCAGCGGCTAACCATGACGAGGTATCTGAAGGGCTTTCGTGTGACGACACAGAGTAGAAATACCCAGCTTTTCATGGGAAACATTCCAATAGTATCTCTTGTGTGAGGATACACTCTTACGGTGTATTGAATCTACTTCCCTTCTCTGGCAATCATCATGGTTTCCTCAGTATTCCAACTGGAATGCTCCTGCAATGTACGTCCGCTTTCCCCGAAATCTCTCGCGAGCTTCCATTGAGATACTTGCCACAACAGAGCTATCCATGGGGTCGCACTGGCAAGAACTCCCTAGCCGCGACCCTCTGCTCCAAAACCCCAAACACGGCTTTCAAGATCGAAGACAAACCCTACGCCGAGATGTGGATGGGTGACTATCCCGTCTTACCCGCAAAATCTCTCAAGACCGGCGAGGAACTGCATAAAATAGTAGACGAAAACAAAGAGCAATTACTAGGCAAGCAATGCACAGAGAAGTTCGGCGGCGTGGTGCCTTTCCTGCCAAAGATCCTCTCGATAGAGAAAGCACTCACTCTACAAATCCACCCAAATAAAGACCTTGCCGCAAAACTACACAAAGAAGACCCCGAGCAATTCACAGACGACAATCACAAGCCCGAAATCGCGATAGCTTTGGGGCCATTCGAAGTGTTTGCAGGCTGGAAGCCTACAGCTGATATTCAGAGTCTATTTGATTCCCTACCACCATTGCAGAAATTCCTTCCCAGCAAGAATGCTCAAATCACCAATGAAACACTACGAAAAATAGTACAAACGATACTCCAAAGCAGTGACGACAGCATCAAAGAATGCCAGCTCGAACTCTCCAAGCTCCCAAAATCAAACTACGGCACCCAAACCTACATCCTCGACCTCCTCCCCCGCCTCCAATCCCAATACTCCACCACAGACCCCGGTACCATCGTCGCTCTAATGTACGCCTCTCCACTCCCCTCCCCTCGCTGCCTCCCCCAAAATCCCCTAACTAAACCCAAGACCCCAGCACAATGAATTTCTTAACGCTGAATACCGGAGATGGCATCTACATCCCCGCCGACGCCCCGCACGCCTACCTCTCCGGAAACATAGTCGAATGCATGGCCCGCTCCAACAACATCCTCAACTCCGGCTTCTGCCCCCGCCCCGACCGCAACAACATTGAAATGTTCAGCAAATCTCTGACGTTCTCACCGCATAGTGCCGAGGAGGTTATGTTACCTGCCAAAAAGAGTAAGAAAGGCAAGCAGGGAAAGACGATAGAATACGCACCGCCAACGAGCGAATTCAATATGTTGTGCACGGAGTTGGGGAAGGGGGAGAGCGAGGTTTGGGAGGGGGTAGGGGGGCCGAGTGTGGTTTTTGCGACGGGGGGGAAGGGGGAAATGAGGGCTGGGGGGGAGGGGTTTGGGATTGAGGAGGGGTGGGTGTTTTTTGTGGGGTGCGGGGTTGCGGTGGAGTTGGAGGCGGAGGAGGGGTTGGTCGTGTATAGGGCTTATGCGGAGTAGGCATGACGATTCAAACCCGTTGATATTGTCAGAATCTAGGGGAAGTCGAGTTGGTAATGTAAGATAACGATGGTCACGATCCCTACGAGAGTTAAGTATGACGGAATGAAAGCCTTAATATTGTTATTAATTAAGGGATCTTGGGGTAAGTAGAGGAGTGTATGAACTCTTCCAATGCCGCAAAGAATCAAGTACAACGGGTAAAAATCCCTAGAATTCATAATTGATTGAAGCATCGAAACTTTCCAGCAAATTGACTGTTATTCCTGAGTGCTTCAAGTATTTACCCGAATGTGCTGCAGCATTATTGATCTTTCTTGTCCTCTCATAATAAATGTCCCATATCCACATCGCCTTTGCAAGTCATATCCCAACTCCCCTGGCCAACCTGTAAAACCTCCGCCCTGGCTTCACATTCCCGCATGTCGCACCCAACTCCCCTCGGCCAACTCACAAATACTCTTCTCCCACCCTGCAAACCCCACCCTCACATACCATCACCCCATCCTTCTCCCCATCCATTGCCCTCAATAACGAATTACGTCCCCTCAACCACGCACCCTTCCCACCCCCCAGCTTCGTCACCACAGCATTAGGCTTCACCTTCAGCCTCAACTTCTTCAAAGCCTCCTCAGTGTTCCCCGTCAAGACAATAGCTTTCAAGCCCAACCTACCCATGACCACACTCCCTAGCATGCCAGCAAAACAATACGGGAATTGCTCGATTTCCGCTTCGAACGCCTGGACAGTCTCACCTGCTAATTTAAAGTACGACGCATCTTCCAACAGCGCGCTCAATCGATACAGATTGCGTGCGCTGATGTTATTGGATGAGGGTTCGGCATTATCCATACCACTTTTCAACCGCATGAGAAGATCTGGGGGGTGGGGTGAGGGTGTCGTGTAGAAACCCGGCGAGTCTGAGGAAGTGAACAGCTCGAGTTGACGGCGCTGGAGCGCGTCCGCAAACTCGAGATACGTGTCGTCGAAAGTGGCTTCGTAGAGATCAATGAGGCCGTGAATCAGGAATGCATAGTCGTCGCAAAGGCCGACAGTGGAACCGCGGCCTTCACGGTACACACGGTAGAGGGTCCTTGATCCTGCGTCCCAAAGCTCGTTTTTGATGAAACCTGTGGCTGAGATGGCGGCTTTAAGACATTCGGAGGATTTGGGGGGATCGATGGATTCAAGGACTGCGGAGGTGCGGGCGAGGGCGCTGATTGCAAGGCCATTCCAGCTGACTATGATCTTGTCATCGAGGGCTGGCCGCGGTCGGTGATTGTCTCGGTGCTGGCGGAGTTTTTGACGACCTGACTTCAGAGTTTCGGTGATGGTGGCCTCGGATATCCCTAATTCTTTGGCTAAGAGGCTCGGAGTGGATGTGATTTTCAGAACGTTCTGGCTGATGAATTCGTCATGAGGGTCATTCTCCGAAGATACATTGCCGTCTTCTGAGACACCGTTGAAGGTGGCGCAGATGTCCCCTTCTCTCTCGCCTAGGACGTCGTAAAATTCTTTAAGGGACCATACATAATATGCTCCCTCTCGCTTCTCGGTATCGGCGGGTGATGGAAGGGAGTCCGCGTCTTCTGCAGAGAAGAAACCCCCGTTCGGAGCAGCCATTGGTGGACTTGTAAGGTAAGTTGCAATATCATACACGGCGCCAAGCATCTCAGGATCTTGAGTAGTCAAAAAGGCATCCAGGTAAACGTCCAGCAGCTGGGATTGGTCGTACAGCATCTTCTCAAAATGTGGAAGACTCCAGTCTCTTGTCACGGAATACCGCGCAAAGCCGTAGCCAATTTGGTCTCTGATGCCTCCTCTGGCCATCTTCCGTAGGGTGTGGACGACCATCGCTGCAGCATTCTTGCATTCTTCTTCCCCAACAATGTCACTCACTGTCTGAGGCCATTCCCCTAATCTCAGTAATAGGCTTAGATTTGCAGGTGTAGGAAATTTTGGCGCAGTCGAAAATCCTCCATTGATCTTATCATACTTCTTGACGAAGTGCTGATATGCATCTTCCAAAAGTTCGATGTCTAGGCCTTCGCCTTCGTTTTTCTCGCCCATCTGATGACCGTGGCTATGCACGCCCTCTTCCGCAAACTCCCTCAGCTGCCTTGTGATCTCTTTCGCACTCTCCCGACATCGATGTTCCTGCAGCGTCCAAACATCCTTCATCTTTTCTAGTATGTTTAGAAAGCCTACTGTCCCCGCGACTGCAGTCCCCACTGCCGTCATCGAATTGTTCGGACCAGGCCAGTAGGTGCCCCCAAAGACTGGCTCCAGATCTGGGGTCAGGAATACGTTGAGGGGCCATCCACCCGACCCTGTCGTTGCTTGGACATAGTTCATGTAGATAGCATCAACGTCAGGTCGTTCCTCACGGTCAACCTTGATCGGAATGAAGTACTCATTGAGGAGGTCGGCAATCTCAGGGGATTCAAAGCTTTCGCGTTCCATGACATGACACCCTAGATATTTTCAGCGTCCGCACTCAAGAATCCCTGACAGACGCTGGGCGAACCTACAATGGCACGCTGCATAGCCAATGCTCACGAATAGAAGTCGATTGTATTGCTTGGCTAAGGCCAAGGCTTCTGGGCCCCAGTTCTGCCATGCCACTGGATTATTCATGTGTCCTCGAACCTACAGGCGAACATCTCAGCTATCATGATCATTTCATTGGCCTTCACCTGACCTTATGAGGACTTACGTACGGACTCCGGCTCTCATTGAGCCTATTAACAAGATGCAAAGCGCCTTTGCCATTGATCTGTTGCGTGGACTCCATAGCGAAGGATTTTGCTAATGTGAGGCAAGTTACTGGTTGTGTCGTGCGCGAGAATCCAACTTAGAGGGGCCGATGTCGTCACATCGGACCGTGTCTTTCGCGCAGTCGCTCGCAATCCTTGGATTAGGGAGTGAGATTACATTGCGAACGGCGTTCGGCGTAAGGTTCAATCAACACAATGAATTATATCTGACTTTGAAATGCTTGAATTGACCATATCGCTGAGATGCGTCATGTACATCATCACAATTGTATGTTAGACCGCAAGCTCCACGCTAGTTTGTTCTTGGCTTTACCTTTTGTGGAGGCCTAGAATTTTGATATCTGAAAATGGTTAAAGGCTTTTCAACTCTGCATGAAACCGGCATCAGTAAGTAAGTGGCTTAGGTTGCATAAATGGTAGGTATTCGATAGAAAGTCAAACGTCCTCCAAT
>JAABUI010001792.1_pt1 | contig 12162 bp, 11 predicted proteins | sample 5559111 | NCBI WGS metagenome assembly JAABUI01 (sample SAMN10711870, study PRJNA513365) | rock metagenome | isolation source: Antarctica rocks | place: Antarctica: Victoria Land, Buttleship Promontory
GCCTTTTATGTGATTCCTAAATCCGCTCGAATATCTGCAATGCAGAACTCGATCCATAAATTCGATGGTCACACCTGCATAAAAAGCCAGTAAGTACCCGTCGAAGGACCCGATACATACTTTAGTTTATACCTGCATGACAGCGGCTGAGTCTCTACAGACTCATCTAGACGTGCGTTTTGTTTGCCAATGCCTGAGCAAAGTCCACACCATCTTTACCAGACCCTTCGTCGAGTAATTGCATGGCCCAACCACCACGAGAACAGGTTAGCATATTCTTTAGGCTAATTGAGGGACTCGAAAGGTATAGAGAGAGTATCCAGCTCTCACGCAAGTGGCTTATAATGCAGAAGTCTCTCACACCACTTTTGATGCTCAGATGATCCTGATGATCTGATAATGTACCGACCCCAGCGTGCTCTTTCAGCAGTGGTCGACGGGTCGATAGGTTTTACTCCCAACGGCTCAGTAGTGATGGCTTTTTGCCCACGAAAATAAGAACCTAGGATATGTGCTGTGCCTTGCCTGTGCTTCTTTCCAAGCGGCCTGCGACTCATTATGTTTTCGTCCATCGGAGCTGCCGAGGGGGAGGGACATCAAGTTTCTTATAATTCGAGGAATAGACACGCTCACTCTTTCGCTGTTCTCGGAGAGGATCATGTCTGTATTTACAAACCGTCACATGATGGGAGCCTTAGCTCCACCGCCGGGTATCATCCCCAATCTCGTAAGCCCGCCTTCAGAACAAGGCGGGATTTGTTGCCGTGGCTGCTGTTTCTCTCTCTGTTAGCAGGATATGCATTGGTTCAGGGACGGCCACAAGAGCTACGAATCGCTTTGGCAGCACTGGATGGGATGACTCTATGGGCTTCCAATAGCCAGCGTTTGCTATGTAATCTCAGACGTTATGGCGATGTCATGCTCAAACCGTCACTAGATACGTCGTTCTTTGCTTGGGTAAGATGGTAGGTTCTCTGTTTGAGCTTCTGAATTGACACGTGAAGGTGGGCCTCATCATTTATAACGTACTTGTCCTTGAGTGCAAGAACCTGGGAAGTGGAATTAAATATGATCGTATGGATTAACCCCTAACACCACCCCTGGAGCAGGGATCCCTGCATTCGAGACATCCTTTCACAGTACGCGCTACACAAGATATCGGGGGATCACTGAAGCGGTCCCTCGAATGTTCCTACGAATTCTCTATTAGAAGTTGATGGTCAAGTCAACCGACTAGAGTACCCGTACGGTCAATTCTAGAGTCTCCTGACCACTTCTGTCCAATCAATCTCGATTCATCCTGCCTGAATGCATGTCTACAGTATACAAAGATGGAACACGAACAGTAGACCTTTGTTCCTTAGACTCCCTGACCAAAAGTCCGTAACGTCGCACAGAAATCAAGATACATTTGAAGGGACACTTCGCATAGAAATGAAGGTAAAAGACGGCCGAGGAGTCAGGGAGGCTGAGAAAATACGTAGACACCTGATCTCAAAGACCCTGTTTGGTGATCACATCCCAAAACAACAAACCGACGATTCAAACCTCCTTTCAAACTCAACCCCCAAAATTACCTTTTCCGCACTTGCTCCGTCCGCCGCCCCCCCTTGAACTCCCTAACACCACTTCAACGCTCCCTCTCGCATCGTCATACCAACTCCCCAACAACCATGAGCTCTCCCACCGACATCCTCTCCAAGGCCTACGCTAGTGCTGTGTCAAGTCCGCTGGGGCAATATGTGGCATACTTCAAAGACATCAATAAATACATCTATAGTATCGACTTCCAAATTTGCTTTTCCACGACGCTGAGGGATGACTCGGTTGGGAATCCATGGGCGATGTATCCGATGGTGAAGGTTTGTGTTGGTGTGCCGTGGTATTATTCGGTTGGGGTTTTGACGGTTTGGGTGGTTGGTGAGTTTGTGCTATAAAGTTTAGTTGCGGTTGTTGGGGCTGCTGATTGTGGGTATAGTATTGTGGCTGCTTATGATGGCTGTGGTTCTAGTGATTAGGCTGTTGGGGTTTCTTTTGCGGCTTGGCTTCGGGGTGGGCGCGGTGGTATGGGAGGTTGTGGTTGAAGCGGTCACTTAGAGCGATGTGATTAAGACCTGGCTCCTCCGTTGATGTGGAAACCGTGGGAACTTGCGTAGAGCCCTCGATAGCTCTGGTAAGGCTCTGATCTACATACGAAGGGACTGTCTCTGATTGTTCTAGTCCGAATTCCGGTTATGCACTCAATTCGCTTCTCTATTCGAGACAGGCTTCGCCATGAGCAAGCTTGTCAACGCAATCTGCTCTCCGATCTCTGGCGCTTGTACAAAGCTTTCTTATCTCGCATTAGTGGATGTTTGTATACACAATCGAGTCACTGCAATTCTCGGCAGATCTGGCCAAATCAAAGGACACGACGATTGTGGATGAAGACAGAACAAAGGAAACAATCGAGCCCCTTTAAAACTCCATTTCATGCTATTCTGGTGGACGCATGCGGACAAAAGGAGCAAGAGTTGTCTTTGTGCGGAGAACAACGCACTGTCTGTTGATCTCCTGTGCGGCTAGTAAGATGTATTGACTTCTCACCATTTCCCTTCGTCCCCTCGAATTTTCAGCTCCTGTGCAAATTTCAAGCAGAGAAAAACTTTGTGAGCCCTCTTTCTTTTACTGCCAGCGATCAGAAATCAAAAATCCCCATATCATGGACTCGACCTACGAGACGAACCATAGACTGCACTACCATCTTCATATTCGCACCATAATTCCCTCCCTGCAAGTCTGCACTAGCGAATCCTCCAAGAGTAACCCATCGCCCATCTACCCTCCCCCGACACAAACATGCTTTGACATCCCCTGGTCCTGGCTCATTGGCCTTTTCATCCTCCATTGGCTTATTTCCTTTGCGTGTTGCTACTCTTACAGGCTGATTAGCAGTGCCCTCCAGCAATTCTTCACTCACAAAAACGGTGTCATTAAGGTTTTATTTCCTGATACAGCAGAGTCTCCTAGACCCCAAGCGCGTTCTCTCAGGCATGGTGTTGGACCGGAGACGAATCCTTTTCTGCGTCCAATTAGGCCTAAAAAGACTGTTTCTGTCACGCAGCGCCGACCTCCGGGATACCTTCCAGGTCATGTTCCCGACTATTGATCCATTCAGGACACGAATGTATATTCCCAGCTAAAGGCCGTTTTCTTTGTCTATCGATAGACGGGTCTAATGGCCTATTGGTAACCTTGCGTATCAGTCGTAATTGTACCGAGATAATAACCCCGCTGCATCATACCTTGGGGGTGTGACCTAGGGTTAGCATCTTGCTGTATCAATGGTAATTGGTCGACGTGAATACCACTATCCTTGGCCTAATCTTGGGGTTTCGGGTTTGATTCTGGGTTGAGACTTGATTCTCGAGTTGAGACCAGGGTTGATGGAAATTTCGATCGCGAACATCTCCTTGATTTGCGCTTTACTTGGTGGTGGTGGGTGGGTGCTCAGCTATCATGGAATCGATGCTGCAAACCTTCGAGTGGGAAAGAATTTATCTCGCAGTCTGATCGAAGGAAGCTATGTGATGAAGCAAACACCAGTATGATTAATCTTCAGGATCTTCAACACGACAACATTCCTCTGTGAACGAATGGCTTTGATTTTCTAGGGAGAATCTTTTCTATAGAAATAGATTTTGGATCATTCCTTATTTTATGACTTACAGCGTATGACTCTCAATTTCAACGAAGGGAGGTTCGTTACGTTAGCCACATTGGCTTCCCCGGTTCAATATCCATGACGGCGTTTCAGGTCTCATCGCCCAAAATCAGCACCCAAAGCAATTTTCCTTCACGAGGTCCATACTATTGGAGGATCATCCATTAGAGATATGAGGTCAAGTGTCAAAATGAAAGTCTGCGGTTTATTAGCTAGTATCAATGAAGAAACACATACAAATTAAGGTCGTTTCCCGTAGAGAACTTTCCGTCCACCTCAATCAGGATTTGAACCCTTATTGTGGCGGAACAAGCTCGGGACACTGCTCAAATATCTGATAAAGTAGTGACCGAAGCAATCCAATGGAGCTTCTCTGCATCATGCTACCAGAATTCCAGAAAAAGAACTTGGGCACAAGCAAACCTGCACCACGTCTTCTAGCCCAGTTCTGGAGAGGTCTCACAATCCGTGGATCCTGGTAAATGTCGCTCATCAAAGGCGATTCCACAGACGAGGCCTTACCGTTTATCCTGGCCCCATAAGCATACGCAAGATGCTAAATTCTAGACACTTGCCAGTATGTCCCTTGACCATGCTCAAGCCACTGGATCAAAATCGACTAAGAATGAACTGTGTCACCAGACTCATCAAAAATCCATTTAAAGGTTCCCGCATGAGCATCTGGGATTTCCTCCTGTCGGGAGTGTATTTCAGGAAAGTGAAGGCTGTGAAGGTAATCTTGAATGTCTGCAGAGGTCAGTTTTCGAATCGCCAGTCAGCGATGTCACGATGTTTTTGGCGATTGCACCGAGTTTAGCTCTGTGACCCCCTTGATGAGGTACAGCGAAGAAGACGAGGCCACAGGTTGCTTTCCTGATATCAATGTATGATTCATCATTCTTCGCATTTACCATGGCTTGTTTGACCACAAGCCCCCCGAGACTGTGAGCGACGAAAACAAGAGGCACCTCATAGCTCTTCTGCGATACTCACATCAGCATGATCGCTTGATTTCCTCCTTGGTAGACATACCTCTGCAGTATTATTTTGTCTGGACCCAGATAGCCGATCAAGTAGATTGTTGGCGTGAGCTTGTATGCCATTCTCACTGGCGTCCCAGGCTACTTTCGAATTGTAGGAGAACATAGATGTACGAGCTGACAGGATGCGCTGTGGCAGCTGCCTGGCCGGCCAAAAGTCCCCATTCTCGCGAGTCCAGGTGGAATTAGCATAACCAACTTTGCTTCTAGGATTTAAGCCGTGCACGAATACACTGCTACCAGGATTTTAGGACTACCAGAGTGATGCTCCGTGCATAGACCTACTCGATGAGATGCTCTGGCTCTTCTTTCCTCGCATTAGGTGTGTAGACAGTGCGAAGATACTCTTTCTGGTGCTTTTGGCCACTCGATGCCGACATTGGGGTCGGAAAAATTGTGAGATCCTCGGTGTTGTACAGAGCGTTAACGCTGGGGGTAGGAATCGGAAACAGGATGAACGGTGCCGGTATCAGGGATACATTGGCGTACCACTTAAGTTCCTCAATGAGAGAATGAGCAGAAACGCTAAGACTTCTCTCATACAATTAAACCCCGTTATTACGGTATCTCTGACTAGAGTTCTTCAAAGACATCCTGGCTTCTCACTCCCTCCCCTTACAATGCTATGTGAAACATCTGTTTGGATGAACCTATAGACATTGCAAAGGAAGTTCCCACCGCGAAGTGTCGTTTCATTGAACGTTTACTTTGTCTCGCCCAACCTGAGGTTACCAGCTAGCGAGCTTTGAGATTAGATGTAAGCTCCTCTGCTTTCGGCCAGTGACTGGGCAGGAGCGCTTACTTCACTTCTCCATCTCCGAGTTCAAACGCCCAAATCCATCGTCGGAATCACATCTGGGAATAAGAAGCCGTGGTCGCCTATCGCTTTCAGACATAAGGGGACACAAATGGAAGGCCCGCCGCGTTGTCACGCCGGGCGATCGAGAATCAGAAGTTCGCTCGCTTGAAATGCATCCACATAATCGATTGCTAAAGGGCCAACCCGCTTTGTTCCCATTTCGAGTAGCGTTTTCACGACCCTATCCTGCCCGCCCTTCAGCGCGGAAAACATTAGGCTCTCCCAGTCTGCCCGACCATTGACATCCACACCCAGCCTCAATAACAGTATCACAGTCTCTTCCTGGTTATAGTGAGCCGCTAGCTCGAGCGCGAGCGGCCCGCAATCAGGAGCCAGGAGATCAGTCCCGCGCTCGACAAGGAAGCGAATCATGCTCGACTCGCCGTTCTTTGCCGCCCGAGCGAGGATACATACAGCCGTCTCGTCCTTGGGCCTTGATGTCGGCTCCATGGCCTAGCAATACCCGTGCAGCGTCCTCATGGCCGTTTGTTGCTGCTAGATATAGTGGGCCCTCCAATCTGTATTCGTGATATTTGGCGCCGCGGTGTAGAAGCATCTCTACGGTGCGTGTATGGCCACCGCGAGCTGCATGGTGTAAGGCAGTCAGGCGTTCGCCGCTCACCGAGTTAACATCTAGACCTAAATCCAGCAGCATTTGTACTACATTTGTGTAGCCGCGAGATGACGCATCGAATAATGATTTGGTCATCACGTAGTGCTTGTTGGGGAACGAGCCTCGTTCTAGGAGTAAAAGCACAAGGTGGGCGTGGCCGTGACGACTGGCGACTGTGATTGCATCCATGTAAGCCGGGTATGGTATAGGGTGATACTTAAGTGGACATTCTAGGATGCGTTTGACGACTTGTTCATGTCCACCAACGCAAGCTGCTTTCAGAGCAAGCACCAAGGGCGACGTTTCCACTTCGCCAACCTTGTAAGTATGGGCGAGCAACGACAACACCATGTCATTATGACCGGTTCTCGCCGCATGCTGCAGAGCGTAACCAAAATACTGACTTTTAAGGTCTGGATCTGCGCTCTGTGAGAGCAGCGTTTGTACGAGTTTCAAATTCCCTGCGGCTGCGGCTCCGGCGAGGATGCACTCAGGACGGTCAATGAGGGAAATTCCCTCAGAGCGTTCAAAGACCGTCTGATCGGTGCGTCTTAGTACTTGAGCTAATGTTTGTGGGCTCACAGTATGCGCTAAAGCCTCACACAAGGCGAAAGAAATCTTGAGACGTTGTTCGTCTGTCTTCTCTAAAGTCGGGTCGGCATTCAGCAGCAATGTGGTAAGATGGCTAACAGCGGCGATGAGCGGGGTTTGCCATGGTGATAGGGTTGGCTTTATGACCAGCCCTTTCAGACGCAAGCTTACGCATTCTGGAGTCATGTATTCAGTCCGGAGGCTTTTGTCGAAATTGAAGATTGGAGTTCTGAATATAGCACGGGTAGCTTCGGCATCAAACGTTTCTGGTTTCGAAGAACTTGAGCCCTTTACCAAGCATGATGACATGGGGTTCACTTCAAGAGACTTACTGCAAACTAATCGAAGTCTGACAGCTTTGTATAGACCTGCGTCTGCGACCATGTGTTCAATGATACATTGAAAAGCTGTGATTGGGAGACAGATAAGGTCCATTGCTGACGTGTAAGAAGTCGAACAGCGTCATACGGCTCTTGACTACTGGTTTTTTATCCATCCGTTACTGCAAATGTATCGAGACTGAAAATTATGGGGCTATATAAAGCAGACCACACGAAGGATCAGCTGTGAGTCGCGCGCGAAGAACGCTAGCTCAAATGCGACTAGATCGGTTCTGCCGCTTACTAATCAGACACAAGTGAAAGAAGTTATTCGTAAATCCATCAGTCATTGCCACCTATATCGTACTATCGCTTGCTTCTTCGGTGGGCTCGTCTCCGTAGGAGCTGTCCCCGCCTCTGTGGCGCGCTCGATAAGAGAACAGGCATGGAACGACGAGACTTACTTTCGGAAGTTTCTACAAGAAGTATCTCAGAAATTAGGCCACAAAATCGGCGAGCTCATGGCGAGGAGTTGCGGAATCCTACGCCGAATCCACTTCTCATTACGAAATTTCCTCCCCTCCAATGCTATTGGTGGTCACCCCTAAAAAAGGTTCTTTTGAGAAGCATAATTGGCCGACGGCGACCGAGAAGCGCAGGCGTATTCGGGCTGAAAGCCTCCTTTCAGGCGTTTGCTCTCTCAAGATCGGGCTGCCACTCCTTTCTGGACTGTCTGCACCGCCAGCTGACAGCCGAGCTGAGATTCGTGCCTTGAAGATACAGAGATCTTAGATCTAGATGCGCCGTCATGTCTTGGCTTTAGTGTTTGAATTGGCACAATTCAGCTCGTTACAATAGGTGCTTCTATGGGGCGCTCTGCTCATTACTGGTACGTATCTTTCTGCGTCAAAGCGGTGCAGGAGCTGGGTAAGGGATTATCTAATACTACGACTTCTGATTCTCAGGTGCACGAATGGTTTAGCAATTAGCCGTAGCTACTTGACAACCCTAGTAAAACGCAGTGCTCCTTGGTAATGAGTATTGAGTGCAGGCAAAGATTAGGATGAGACCAAGGCTGACGATCGATGTATGTTGAATGGTAGCTAGCAATCAATGTTGATCTGAATAAGTTGAGACTATTCTACGCCTTCATCGACCATACCTTACCGCACGCTACGTTTCGTTCCAAGAGCTCTTGTCCTATCTTCAGCTGCTGTTTGGGTTTTTGGGGACAGCTTAACAGCGGACCCCAGGGTGACTACCCTGACAGCGGAGCCACTCTAGGGATATCACCCCTAATCCGAGGTTTCACACTAGGTCAGCTCCCAAAAAGCTCGGGATTAAGCAGGTACACAGTCCAAGAGCCCCATAAAGTAGGACATTCTGTTTCCCAGGCACATGTTGACCGGCTGCTCCATTCTTCTGATTGGTAGTGGTGGTATTCGGGCTCATCCCAATAGTCTTCAAACAGCTTAGGTCTACCGCCGGCTCAGACACGTTCCCACCGTATGTGATTGTCATTATCGGTGTCACACCAAAGAGGATTGGATCAAGTTCGTCGATATTGCGCGAAGGAGCATCGAGACGATTGGCCGCGACGAGCTCAAGATTGTAGTCTTTCCCTCCCGTGGTTGGGTGGCATTCGCCTTGCTGGACGAATGGCGCCGCCAATGGGCCCGTGAGAGGTCGAGCGAGGATGGTGCCCCAACCCGACGAGGCGACCGTGCACGAGTTCGTCGTGGTCTGGTCACGGAAGGCGTGGCTCAATTGATCGCATACGGACGCAGTTGAGATGCTGTTAGTGCGGATACTTGACAGTGATGCCAGGGCGTGGGTACGTAGACTACTAACGCAACTCTTGCTGAGGGCATCGCTGCAAGTTCCCTGATCGTTTTCATGGTCGGTACCTGGAAATGTTGTCTTGGCTGCCACGCCCTCGAAGAATAGCGCACATGCCTCAATCTCAGATGGACCACCAGCCGGGGTCAAATTCAAGCCTGGGGGTGTTCCGAGGAAGAAGTCCCTCTCAAATGTGCTGTCTGTTCCGTTGATAGACTGAACCGCGATCGTCCAAGTCAAACGCTCGGAAGAAAGAGGGCTAGTGAAGTTGGAGATGCCGAGTGCGCCAGCCGTGGTGTTTCCTATTACGCAGCTAGACTGGTCGTACTGATCGAGGGGACAGCCCACGTCGTCGCAGCTGGACAACTGAGCAGCGCAAAGCTTAATCAGAGACGGGAAGATGAGTGCAGTAGATAGCAAGATAGAGTGGGATAGGAGAGGACCCATCAGGGCTGCAATACAATTGTCTTGACCAAAGTGTTGTGGATAGTAAAAGTGAGGCTGATCAACTTAGAAGAAAGTTTGTCGGAGACGTGGAAGGAAATTGATAGTCTCAAGTAGAGAAAGTCCCGTGGTGTTGAAAGTCTTGAGAAGGCAATTTGGTTGAGCTGATGATTCTGGAGGGAGGGAAGAGGAAGTGCTACGAGGAATATGTATAGAGAAAGTGGATTTGATCAACTTGAAGAGGGACGCTAAATTTAGCGTGCGAGAAGATGTATCGTAGACTCCGACGCCGCATGGCTCGTTATGCACATGACCTTTGAGGGTTGTAGTTTGCGTTGTTTCACAAGCAGCCGCGCTATCGAGATTCTGCATGATGCATGCACCTCAACGTTTCGGGAGAAGGTTGAGAGTCTTGGCATTCAAATACTGATGTATGATCTCTTGACGTACATCTACAGGATATGTAGTGGTCTAGCGTAGTGGTCTAGTGAGCTTGATGTTCCTGTGGTTTCTGATGGTTGATGGTTTCACATCACTGGCGTCGAGGTGATGTAGCCCTTCATTTTACTGAAACTTAGCCTGCGAAGGGAAAAGCTCTGCGCCTAGTTATGTATCGCCCTGTGTTTTATGTAGCCATGGATGCGAAGCCATCTTTCTCGAATATGTTATTGACCTGCCGGGTTCTTGGTATTGAGAGGAGGATATCCAGGCTACTGACCTGCATTGGAATGCTGTGATTTTTGTTGTGAGTATCGAAGGTGAAACATAGGCAAGCAACTGCCAGGGCGAACGTACAGCCAGGGCGAATCTAATGAGATCAGGGATACTCAGCTTCTAAGTACTTAAACTGACAGCTTCTTAAAGGCGTCCTCCATTTGCAAATTCAGAGCACAGATCTCATCTCATACATAGTATAACAGCTGAGTAGATATCTCTACAGCAGTCGCTGCCTGAATTCGTCTCTCCGTATGGGTTTTTGTTTTGCCATCACATTCTACCCGCATACAAGCCATACAGTCATCCTACATCGGTAGTCTTCTCCCACCATCTCGCCGCATTACACAATCACCTGGGCTGTTATAAACGCAGATTGAGGATCGAGATGTCTTTCATCGCCATTTTCGGTACCGCGGTCGGCATTGTTAGCATAGGACTGGGGGTATCAAAATGGTTTCCTGACCAGGACGATCATCAAACGGTTGTTCGGATTGCTGCTGGTCTTTCTACCAACGAAGCAGATTCCACCTCCGGAAACATGCCGGGCATCGGTCTGTACGACGTCATGGGTCGTAAAATTGGATCGACTCATGGGTCGGGCTGGAAGATAAAGGACGGTGACTTTATAGACATCAGCGTTCCCTTCGACGACGGAGTAGGGAAAAAACCAACAGAGTATATCTCCATCGCCAACGGGGGCAATGATGCCTTGTGCATTGCTTACCTTTCCCTTACACAGCCGGACGGGACCAAGAAGGCATGGTATGGGGATGTCGCCAAATCATGTGAGGCAGATTGGTATCACTCTCAGTTGAAGATTGGAGATGATAATCACCAGCCAGCATGCACCTGGATTGATCGCAACCGCTCTAACGGCCTTAGGTATCAGGGCTTCGGGTTGCATATCGATGACTTTGGAGGGACTTGGGAGCGTGCGAAGGAGTACAATGATCACAGAGATCTCATGTGCAATGCCGCTCCAAGATTCAAGATGTACGAGAAGATTCAATCCGAGGACCCTATTCCGTTTTTCAGCCCCCCCTTGGAGTATTCCGAAAACATCCTCACCGATATGGATCCTAGCGCAGTACTAGATAAGACACGCTGGGTGCTTCCACGGGAGGGTCCAAACATCAACAAGGCAGTAGTCGACGGGGATGGCCCGAAAAAGATTCGCAGACAAGAGGTTCCCCAGGATCAAGTAAGCGCGCAACAATCGAGGATTTTCGCCAACACGGTGATCATGAGCAAAAGCCCCAATCATAGCGCCAAAGAACTCTGCGAACATCCGCAATCAAAGGGCTACGATTTTGTCTCGCTCGATGAGCAGCTGTTCTGCGACATGAATACCCGAATGATATGGCCTCTGTGTAGCGGAGATAAGACTGCCCGTTGCTTTGACCAGAGGAATAGTACGATGAGAGCAGGAAATGGACTTCGCGGGAGAGACACCGATACCGGCTTGTATCCGCAAAAGAAGACCTATGGGAAGACGGTGCTTTGGGATTAGAAGTGTCGTTCCAGGAGTGGATTTCATCCAGAATGTCTTCTTTTCATTCCTTCATCCCATATGACTGTCTCTATAATGGGCTGAGAAGCAGGGGATCAAATTGAAAACTCGAGTGTTATTCATTGGTACAGCCTGGCGATACTTTACTTAAGTACACCTTCCTCCCACTACTCTGATACCATGTACATTTAGAGAATGGAGCGTTCAAATTTCCTTCGAGAACGGTTGCCATTGGAGGCGAGAGACATCTTTTACGTACCGCCATCCATATTTTCGCTTGTATGTAGTAGTAGTAGTAGTAGTAGTAGTACTCAGATAGGCGACCTGGCCCGAAGCTCTGTAGTAAAAAGTCAAAAGTCGACTACAAAATCGAGAAGTCATAGTCGACTTTGACTTCTAAATGTAGTAGTCAATAGTCGACTATTTACTCGACTAGAAGTCGACTATAGTCGACTATAGTCGACTATTTTAGACTAAAAATAGAAAAAAATCTTTCTAGCTAGTATATAGCTAGCGGGAGTGCTTA
>JAABUI010001793.1_pt1 | contig 12161 bp, 16 predicted proteins | sample 5559111 | NCBI WGS metagenome assembly JAABUI01 (sample SAMN10711870, study PRJNA513365) | rock metagenome | isolation source: Antarctica rocks | place: Antarctica: Victoria Land, Buttleship Promontory
GCACGGCACGAAGATGTAAAACAAGACCCAACCACACCTGATAACCTGCGTGTGGTTGATGCATCACATACATTTAACAAGAGGTGCAATCATATGACAAATGCATTCATACTGGTGTACATGGTGTTCATAAAGGGCTGCACTAAGAACTGACGGCATGCTGCAGTTCATTGCAAACAGAGTGCTTATGCGGAAGATGCTCCATTCCATACAAAGCCATACTGACTCAAACAATTGCCAAGCAGACTGTGCAACATGTATCTTGCATCACCTTGAGCAAGAATTGGATAAAACGCAGCTGATTTGTGGAGACGATCACACTTCTTCGGTCGCACATGGGCGTCACTGGCAACTGCAGCTTTGCCTCTTCATCCCCCTGTGCATGCACACTCCTCTGCCACGTGACAAGTTGCCTTGGCATGCCTCACAGCACATCATGCACTAGACAGGTACACTCATCTTCCATTATAATGACATTCAACATGGAAGCAATTGCACTACAACTGAAATGTTTGGAATCGCTCTTCTGAACTTGAGATCGCTTCAGTACAGTGGCAATGATGTTAGCCATAAGAATCAGAGATTACAGGCCTGTGCTCGTGCAAATTCGTTTCCGAAACCAGTGAAACCATTCCTTTGCCAAGTTTTGCAGATCAGCTTAGGATCACATGCCTGATCTGCGGGTTTTGATGCTCCTGATCCCATTGGATCAACAGTATTGTTGAGTATCACATCGACATGTGCTTACTATACGGTGACATCTTGATACAGTGACAAAGTTTTTTGGGACAAGTGCAGTAGTTGCATTTTAAGATGACTGTACATCTGCAGAATGAACCGTCTGACAGAATGAATGATTCGCAGGTGCACAGAAGCGTCACCTGTTCCAAGAACTCACAGCAGATGAGCTCGCCCCACTTGATGCTGAACAGCAGCGGGCGGCAAGGATTGCACAAGTCAGCGGTGTGCAGCACCAGCTGCAGCAGCACGTCACTGTCGCCCCAGGCCGCCAGATTAGGCTGCTCTGACCGGCCCTCGCTGAATGCATCTAACAGCCTCATGTGCTGCGTCATGTCTGTTGCCAGCACTGCATTCACGATCAGCCTCCTGGCCTGTAGCACAAAGAAGTGTGTTCAAGGGAGGAATGCAATGCCTGTGGACAAGGCTGTACATTTCAGCACCAGCTCAGGTTCAGCATGGCTTCTTTAGGCTCGACATGTGTGATAGTTACATGCTGAAGCATACTGTAGCGCCCACACACAATCACCCTTTATACAGGTTCCCAGGTGATGAAGTAATGACAGCAAGTATGCTGGCTCGTTCATCTATGCTGCCTGCCAATAGTGTGGCCATGTGAGCAGTACTGTTACTCTTGTGCTGTAGATCACATGACTGAAAGCAGCAAACTGAGTGCATTGCTGGCATGCACTTGATGCACAGGATGATCAGACAGGCTGCACAAAGCCTTGAGCAAGCATTTAGTACTGAAGGCTTTACTAAGCATCGGCAACTACCGACTGCTGAAAATGCAGAGATGATTTGGAGTTGCTGACCTGCACATAGTCAGCCCTGGATAGTCCTGAGAAGATATTGGTGTCCTCTGACTGGGAGACGATCCTGAAGGCGCTGCTGACATGGAAGTTCTCATTCACTGACCTGTCATTGTACACGATCGCGTTGGGATGCGCTGTGTTGATGAGAAAGTCGTTTGTGTAGCCTGGGTGACCCAAATCATGTACTGCTGCTGCACAGATCAGGCTGAACACCTCCAGCTTGCTGAAGGCCACAGAGCTCTGGCCAGCCTTGAGGATGATCATGGCTGCCTGAGCCACATCTGCTGCATGCACGCTGTTGTGGTAGGAGTTGTCTCCTCTGTATGTTGCTTCCACTGCCACAAAGAAGCGCTCTGCCTTCTGCCGGCTGATCACCCAGTCTGGCTCCTGCGTTGATGGCAAACTCTGTGGGAACACTTACAAGGTAAACATGCAGAACGAAGGGCAAAGGTTGCAATCAGAAGGACCACATGAAAGCTAAAGGCATGCACTGTGCTTTCTGCTTGCTGTCTGCTGACCACTAATCGCTGGACGTGCTCAGGGTGTAGATTGAGCAAGTGATTGACAGAACAACAGCCCAACAGCCTTGGACTTTATGTGGGCAATATTAGACAGAAACCTTGTCGAGCTAATGCCAAAAGCCGCCATCAGGTCAAAATCAATGAGGTCAGTTGTCTGGCCAAGAAAAAGAGCTGACTGTCAACAGCCAGATCACAAAACAGACTGAGCCATCAAAATCAACGTGAACCATATCTGTCATGATAAGAGTGAATCTGGAGCCAAGGCAGAAGCAGAAGCAACAGCATGCATTGTCTTACCAGCAAGCCTTCATTTTCCATGAGTGTCATGCACACAGTGTACAGCGCCCTCCCCTGTGTTAGCTTGTCCAGCTCAAAGATGTTGAATTCCCAGTCATCAATCTGCAGCCATTGGAGCAGACGTTATAGAACTGACAGCGACATATTGAGTTACAGCCAGGTTGATGACAGCAGCTGAGCAGATTGGGCTCCATTGTTTGCAAATGATGCAGTGCATGTGGCTCAGTGAAGGGGGCATGTGCTGAGCTTCACAAGATCCTGATCTGAGTATCTCTACACTGAGAGATCCAAGCCAAAACATCAAAATTTAAAAGGACTACTGCGCAGCCTGGATGCAGGCCTATGCAGTGGCACCTTGGTGTTCATGACCTAAGCTGTGTTACAAGGTGGAGCACATGTGTGCACGACAAGGCAGAGTTAGCGTGAGGCAAAGCTGAGGCAATGCTCATTGTGAGTGGTTGCAGAACTGTGGCGTAAACGCTGCAGTGCTATGCCCCTGGTTCAATATGTACAGTACAGGAACAGCAGCTTTTGATAAGGCATTGAGCTGCCATGTGCACTTTGCTGCATTAAGTGGCTGTGCTGTGACAAGCCAAGAGAGGTCTGTCCTCCCATGTGGAGAAGCAGCATGCAGCTGGGTCAAAGGGCATACAGTGGTACAATGCAAACAAGCCCTCGTGATACGTAACTTGCGGTAGGCACACCAGCGGATGTTTACCTTGGCAAGAAGCTCTCGAATAGCTGGGGTGGATTGGGGTGCTGGTCTGCTAAAGCTGAGGTGGCTAAGATCCCTGTCATTGACAACTGAGTCTATCAAGTCACTGTCAACTTGCCGCTTTCTGCTGTGCGACTTACTGCTGGAGCGCAGCGAGCGCTTGCTGTGTGTCTGTAAACACTCAAAGTTATATTGGTAAGTGACAGCAGTACAAAGCAGAGGTGAGAGGTTAGGCAGCAGCTTTGTTCATCGAGGTGTACCTCACTGGGCTCGCTGGCGCGATAATTGTCAGGATTGGACTTCTTGTGTCGGTCAAAAGGCCAGAAGGAGCAGGCTACAGAGCGTTTTCGGGGTGCTGAGTTGCGATTGGCTCTGCCCCAGAAGCGTACCATACTAGGGGCAGGCACCAAGACCTTGCCGCATGACCCGAGGATATCAGGCAGCTGATGCGACAGGTTTACAAGCTCGCGCCCCGTTAGCGTCTTGCACAGTCACATGAGCCTGTCACAAGATGCCATACGCCCCGTGACAGCGAGCCCACAAGCAGCATGCACTTGGTCAGATGGTTGGCATCTAGTGGTGTACTGACACAGGGTCTGACAGAGCTGCAGACGAGAATCGAGGTTCATGCACTTGAGCAAAAGACTATGTAACTGCAGCACCCCTTTAATCATCGACTTCTCCCTTAGTTTCGTGATTCTGAATTTGTTGCATAGCTGATCGCTTGCAAGCTAGATGATAAACACCCTTGCCACTCAGGCGCATCCCCCTCTATGAATAAAACCTGATAGTCTATACTCCATTCAGCTCAGCTTGACCCGGGTTGTGGGGGGACGTAGTCGTCTGACAGCGGGCAGCAGCAGATCCTTAGAGGCGGCTCCTCGGAGGGCCCGGTCGTTTGGCTTTGATGCAGTCAATGGCCGCGCTGGTAAAGTGCATAAAAAACGGCACACTTGAATGGTCGGATGGTCTCAGTCACACTGCGCAGCAGAAGGCCCTGATTTTTAGGTGTAACGCCTGCCAAAGGCCCGTTCTTCACACCCCGAACGTACCCGCGAAGCTATATTATGAGCTAGACAGAAGGCAGGTATGACGGTATGACGATGACCTATTGCACCAGTCGAATCTTCGCTTTCTTAGGCCTTGCTCTAACCTGCAGAGGTTTCTGGAATTACAGGTACTGCAAGTTGGAGTGGTCGCTTTGTGCCAATCTGCCTGCATGTCATTGCCAGCAACAGCACAGGCAGCACAGCAGCAGAGCAGTGCCAAAAGCAGCTCAGATGTCTTAGTGGAACCCAGCACAAATCAGACTGCAAGTCAATATGACAGCTATGCAAGTAAGGGGTGTCCCCCTAGCAATGCATCGATGGGACTCCTGCCAAAAAGCCTGCATGGAGCTGACTCAACATGTTTTCAATGTCTTGCCCTTGACCGAGGGATGCCTTGCAGCACAGTATGACCAGCTGGATACTGGTGCCGCCGCTGAAGCCTTTGGCATCCCCCAGCTGCGCCAAACCCTCATCAGTGCTGCATATGGCAATGTTCTGGAGGTGGCTATAGGTCAGTCGCACTGCCACGTACAACCTTGCAAGACGCCTTGTTTACATGACTGACATCTCATGTGAATGTCGCATGTCGCCATCAATAACTTCTGATACTTGCTGCTGATGGTGTGCACTGTACCTCTGGTGTCAGGCATGACAAGACAAAGATTCATGGTGGCTCACTAGCTGCACTAGCTGAGTCACAGCATGCGCAGTAAGTCGCAGCAGTCATGCGTGAGTCATGTCTGCAGGTACGGGAATCAATCTACCACTGTACAACAGGCAACAGGTACAAAAGCTAGTAGGGCTGGATCTTTCACAAGGCATGCTGCAACAGGCCCAGGGCAAAGCCCACACTGATGGGCAAGGTCTGCAAGTCAGCTTTCAGCAAGGTCTGTCACTGCTCTGCGCTTACACTTCTACCATAATACATACACAATGTTACTTGCTGCTCTCCATCATATCCGTACATGACTGTCTATGGTGCAGCATTGCTGCTGCTCAGATGACCCACTAGCAGAGCTCAGCAGCAACCAGGCCGCAAAGTCTGTTTCTGTGTGGAGAGTCTTGCATCTTGGATGCAGAATTGGTATTGATAATGTGAGAATGGACATGATAAAGAGCCAGAGCTGTGTACAAACAACGGCATGATTGCAGGCGATGTAGAATGTCTACCATTTGGCAGCAATAGCTTCGATTGCGTGGTGGACACTTTTAGCCTGTGTGTTTTCCCAAAGCCGTCGCAAGCCCTGAAGGAGTTGGCTAGAGTGTTAGCACCTGGTGGCAAGCTTCTCCTACTGGAACACTCACGCAGCAAGCTACCTTTGCTGGGTTGGTATCAGGTCAGCCGTAAACAAGTATGGGCATCGGTTAAGCACCTGCTTCTTCTGGCTGTCTCCTCTTGAATGCTGACAGGAATTTACTTGGATGACTTTGTACAGCATGTTCATCTGGGTCTATCCCAATCCACTGTGCCAGATGTTTGCCATGACTGAAGTTGCTCTGTGTTGCTTGCCTATGCAACAAAAGAGCAGTGAATCCTGTCGCCAGTACCAAAGGTAGCAAATGCTGTGCACAACATGCAGGATGTGACAATGCCAGCTGTAGCAGCCATGGGGAAAGGCTGCAAGTGGAATCAGAATTTGACTAGCTTACTTGCAGCAGCAGGACTTGAAGTCATCAAGCTCAGGACATCTCTTGCTGGTGTCATCACTCTTGTTGAAGCTAAGAAGATATAGCCGTAACTCAATGGCTTGACACATTGTGAAGTCAGCTGTACGTGCCTGGATCATGAACAGGCCAAGTCAAGATACAGCTGTAAATAAATGGAATTAGCAATAGAGAGCTCAGCTCTGGGTAGACAGCATCGGAACCACACCACCTGTATGACCACACTGGCGTTGTCATCACTATGCTGTCACTGTAGTGTTTTTGCAATGCATGAGAGGCTGTCTCCAACCAGCATGAGCAACTTCCGCTCCCACACTTGCGGTCTTGGAGTTTCAGTGTTGCAGTCAGGTCACATAGAATGTGGCTCAAACTATTTGATCAGGCAGCAGAGCCTACATGCTTATTATCAATGTGAAGTTACATTGTTGTACTCAGGCTATTGCAGTTAGGCCGTATGGGACTGAGGCTGGGTGCAGACACACTCAGTAGTGTACTGTAAGATACACGACGCATGACATGGCAGCACAAGGATGGACCAGTCACTTGCTTCACGACACAAAGAGCATGCAGATTGACCAAATCAAAATTTGCCCTAAAAATGCCACCAAAGCATTCGAATTTGCTGCTGGCCAACCTCCAACATGCTCATGACTGAGAGGTGCTCATGAAACTAATCTCGGAGTCATCGTCTATTCGTCCATGTTTGCTACTTCCAATGCGAAATCATCACGTTCAACATGCTTTTTGTTCCGGGGGTCCACAGCCTGCTCAGCAAACACATGCCCAAACTGCATATCATATATTTCATCCTCCTCTACGGTCTCCAGTACCAAATCAGTCTTAGGGTACCCCACGCACATGAGGGCAAAACCCTGATCCTTGAGCTCCTTTGAGATTCCTAGAGCCTCTGGTTGTGACATGACACCTTCCTTAACTCTAACAGCACAGGCGGTGCAGCATCCCATGCGGCAGGCGTAAGGCAACAGCAGACCCTGCTCCTCTGCCTCCCACAGTACGAACCTGTAGTGACAGACTGTCTTGTCAGGACATTTACATAAGTTGCAAGCTTGCACCAGGCATTTCTCTGCTCTGCCTGGCTGTGTGGTCATGAAGCAAGTGTTGCTAGTGTGAATTTTCAAGCAACGTCAGTATGCAGGTAAATTGATGCGCTTTTGCAATTGTTCCAACAGTGACCTGTGTGATCTAGGCTCTTACTGAATGCTCTTGTGATGCAATTCTGATTTGCGGTGCACAGATGTCATCACCCACCAGCACCATCAACAACCTGCCTTCATCCATACTTCAACTGCATCATATGAAGATTTCATGCACAGGGCATATTTGTATGAGAAATCACTCACGCATTGCACAGATGTTCCAGCATTGTTTGCTAGGTGCCTACCAGGAGTGGTTGACATGGTAGGGGAATGCAGGCCAAGGGTGACTCACCTATCTTCTGGGACCTCTACATCTATGTCTTGGTCAGCATGGTGATTAAAGATTTTGACAGTGTGGCGAGGGGCATTGCTAATTGAAGGCCCTTCCCCAGAGCCTATACCCCAACCCCCTCCCTTGTGAACCGACCTACCCCCCTGCAACAAGCACACCGGAGGTTACAGCAACAACAAGTTGGAGGCAATTGTCCATGGCATGTCACTTTGATGTTAATGCCAATGTGGCAGCCAATGGCTGAAACAAGGCTAGTTTGTCAGTTGTCATGAAGGACGCATCTGCTGGAGTCAGAAGGTGCAATCCTTCACAATTATTGGCATGAATGCTGAGTTGAAGGGTGCTTGATGCAGCTGTGCAGGCAGCAGAATGCAGGCTGAAATGGCAGGAGCAAGATCAGACACTGACGACTGCACAGTGCTGTATGTTCTCAACAATGTTAACCACAGCAGTCAATGTGCATGGTTTGATAAATATTTGCAGCATTTGTGCAGGTTGCAGGGCGTCTGATGTATGTGGTGCACCACATCATGAGTGATGGACTTGCTGGCACTAAAGCTAAACCTGGAGCCATAAACACTGAGCAGTGCCGTGGGGCTCACCATGAGCCTTGACCCTGAGTTGAACTCTTCTTCGACCCACAGGTCTACACAGCCCTCTTGCTCGTATACTGCTCGCCATTCTTCAGTGGACATTTCGTGAATGCTCTGGTGGTCTGCAGTTGAGGGCTTGCCATTGTCTGTCTGCTCTGCAGTACGGTGAAACGCACTGTCCTTCTGGTCCTCCTTATTCTTTGGAGCCTGCAAGCAGTTCAGTGCTAGGTGCAATCTGCGCTGTGCACTGCACATGTTTTATCTCATGGTGTACAGCATAGTGGCAGCATGCAATTAGGTACCTGCGAGAGCTTGCTGCCTAATGTCAGGCCTATTGGTCCAAGCAGATCACCCAAGCCTCCGAATCTGCTGGGTTTGCGGGTCCTAGACTCTTTGGACGCCCTGGTCAGGACAAATTGACGGGGGCGGGAACAGCGAGGGACGTCGTGCCGCAAGATAGCCCGTGGCGAGCAAATGCCCGAGCACAATATGAGCATGAGCAAGACAGGTCACCGATCACCGCTTGCAATCTTGAACACGCTCGAATTTTACCCAGCCTGTTGAGCAACCAGACTCTATGCAAATCACCCTCAGCTTGTCATTCGACGATGCTTGTATGAGGGGGTGTGTGTGCGTGTGTCACGGGTCGCAGATAAAGTGGCGATTGGCTTAATATATTTCACACAAATATATAACAAATTTACAGCTATCCTGTAGGTTAGGCACATAGCTGGACCTGCAAAGACCACTCATACTGTAGCTGGCTGTCGTTCGTAACCACAACACCAGAGTTAATGACCTTCCAATGTACATCAAATCGCCTATGAGGATTGTTTCAATGTTCGTACCATGCTGCTACTGCATCTGGCATGGGCAAAGGAGATGCAAAATCAGCAACACTGTCCAACACATGGTACGCCCTGCCCACCCTTTCAGCAAGTGACAAATCGTCCAGAAGTTCAGGGGATAACCGAGCCAGTGTTGCTGCCTCTGGCCTGCACAAGCGCATCTTCTTCAGTGGAGCTGCATCATCCTCTGGGATGGACTGAAGAGTATTTTGGCGCTGAGCTGCATCTGGTCTGGCCAGCCACTCTGCCTGCTTATAGTATGCTTGCTGTGGCATCAGATTGGTCCAGCAAATCAAGGAGGTGCCAGTCAGCTGCAGCACATGGTGCGTAGCCCCATCAGTGAGATCAAGTAACAGCGGATAGCTGTTCAGTGCACAAGCAGCCAAAAGTGCAACAACAGATTGCCCTTTGCGCCTGCCGGTAAATGTTGTTTGCTCATCACCAGACTTTGACTCCTTGCCCTGCGTTGCAAAGGGACTAGATGAGGCAGATGCAGGTGGCAAAAGCAACTTATGTCCATGTAGAACTACCCATATGCGACCACGCTTGGCTTGCCCAATAGGCCAAGCCCGCCGTTTTGAATGGTAGTGGCAAAGCCCTTCCAAGCGCTGCAGTTGTGATGAAGTAAGTTGTGGAGATTTTTGCCAGAAGACGCATTGTAATGTGGATGCAGCAGCAGATCTACCTCAAAATCTGCTGGATGTGCTTCTCGGTACAATCGCTTCTGGGCCGCTGATTGCTTGTGCTCATAGGCGATACGCATTTCTGTGACGGCACCAGCCTTTGTCAATCCCCATGGTGCTACAACCCCATCCATCCCTCCATGGTATGATGTACCCAATGGTAGTAACAGTTTTAGATCTCTTCTGGTGTGAACATCATGTATCTCAAAATAGCTTCTGCCAAATTGAACTCCGAATTGAGTCAACTGCTTCTGGTGATAGTTCAAAAGCCGAGGAGTGCCATTGTCCTCCGATGAGAACTGTGAGCAATCAAATGAGCTGCATTCTGGCGCTTCAGTTGGTACCACAATAGGGTATGCCTTGTTGCCATCCTCTTGCAGAATCCCAACTCTAGCAGGATAGAATCTGCTTCTGCTGACCCAACATTGGAGATGGGTGATGCTTTTGGGTTTGCCTTGACCTTGAGCAGACTGAGAATCTGATCAAACTTGGAATCATCAGTACCAAGCCCTGCAATAACATGACACCTCAAGTCAACATCTGTACACTGTTGTGTTTGCATAGGAACGATGGTCATGTGTCATACAGAAAAACACAAAACCACACAACAGTCCAGCACTGAGTGGCTCTACAGCTACATGACAACAAGATACTAGATATGCTGCGAGATCAAAAGCAAACCCTTAAGCCACAGAAAAGGGTAGGAGGCCAAGCTGTGCACATGACGTGCAGACAACTATGTGACAACCTAGCCTTAAAGTCAGGTTGACAACGCTGGGAGTCTGCATTGAATGTTCCCAGACACTAACCCAAAGTTCATCAAGTGGGCATGCAGTGCAGTGCACCAAACGGCAAGCATAGTGATGGCAATGTTGGATTTGCAGCAATGCTCAAATGATTCTCCCTTCAGATGCCATGTACTGTTCACGCTGAGTGTGCTGAAAATTCTACAGCAGACCCTCAGGCCACAGACAAGCTAGGTACGCCTCCAGCCACGGACATGTCTGATGTCATTTGCAGGCTGGACTGATTTGACTTGGCCAACTAAAACCATTGCCAAATAGACAGTGCCTCAGGACTATACTGCTGGTGCACTCTCTCACCTGATTGTCCAAAAGCCTTCAGGAGCTTGTCCACTAATGCAGCAGGCAACGCAGGAGGGGACTGCAGCCCCTCGCGGGTTGCATCTTGCAAAGCACCCTCATCAGTATATGCCTTGTCTAGCAGGTTCTGAAGGTGGACATCACTGAAACGCTTGGCGTCTCTCTCGCCAAGTTTGTCAGCCAAAAGCTGCCGTAAATTTGAGATGCTCCTGGATCTTGCTTTAAGCAAAAGCTATCCCTTGCAGGCCATGTGAACATGTGTGCCCTGCAGGAGCAAAATAGTCAGTGCCTGAGCAGCAAGTGGAGGTGTCCAAGCTGCAGTGCCAGTTCAAGAAGGTGAATGTCGAGCCAAAAGAGGTGAAAGAACTTTGCAGCACCACGCAAGGTATGTCAATGACACTGCTGATGTTGCTGCAGTCGCGCGACCACTCTGGGACCGATCGTGACAGGCTGCGGTGATATTGCAAAAAACTCTGTGTGTGCGTATGTGGCGGCTTTGTTGCACTTCTATTGACCGAGGATGCTGTCGATGTCAACAGCTGGTTCAGCGCAACGGCGTTGAGAAAGCGTCTGGTGACGATGGAAATGTTGGGTGGGTCATTGACGGTTTGACCAGGCCTGGTCACGGTCCAACTAGGCGTCACTGAGACACGCTGAGACAGCACTGAGACCGAGAACATACCCCTTCTGGTCCAATCAGGGAAGTCAAGCTGGATTGGGCTCGACTAATACTCGGCTGAGTGATCGCCCGGGAACCTTGAGTGCTGTAGTGTTTTCTCCATCATGTCATGCATGCTGACAATCAGGGGTACCTGTTTTGCTGCGCATTCTGTCGCTGCTACTTTGCTGCTTGCTGCCACAGTTTTTGGCTGCTCTTGCTGTCCGCCAGCTTGTTCAAAATTGGCGCTAGTGTAGCATGTGACACAGGTCAATTACTGTCGTGCTGCGACAAATGTCAGCCAGCCAGGGAATCGTACAGCAGCAGTCACATGTCTGCATCCAAGCAAGTGCAGTGCTGTACTGTGCAACATTTGTTGCAATCCCCAAGTGTCATCATGTCATCAGTCAGCCTATCATATAGTGTAGAAGTTCATGTATTGTTTGTGACCAAGCTCCACAGCACAAATGCCTACTTGGATGTATTGCACAACATGTATTGGGTGCATGCAGAAGTAGCATGCGTCTGTGGGAGAAAATGTGGCGGGTGCAGCTGCCTCGACAAGCGTGTCCAGCTTGCGTCACAGAGCTTTGCAGAGCCTGCGAAGAATACGATGGCAGCCACATCCTGCTGTAGTGTGCTGGTACAGTTGTATAAGCAGCAAAGCCAGAGTTGCCTATGTGGGTTCTGCTGCAAAAGTCAGCATTGCATCATTTGAAGCGTGGTCACATCACAGCAGATTGGTGGTGTAGACAATTGGCTTGTCTGAGCCGTACCCTGATGAGCTAGTCTATGGTTGGGCGAGGCTGCTGGCAGCAAGGGCAGATGGCATGCTTTCTGGCTCACATTGCTCAAGGGCTATCCCAGCTGTTGAGGTGCCTCTCTGCAGTCATCAACTGGTCGTACAGTTGTGTGATGCAATGCAATCCTTGGAGGCAATCAGAGGTTTGCAGCAAGAGTTGCTGATCAGACATGCATGTGCTGAGCAGCTGCAGGTTGAGCAAGTTAATGGTGCTGCACATGCTGA